>Ga0256405_10000749_pt1 | contig 102153 bp, 92 predicted proteins | sample RumenRJG_02DNA_FD_189096 | JGI IMG/M metagenome (GOLD analysis project Ga0256405, IMG submission 189096) | Bovine rumen microbial communities from Lethbridge, Alberta, Canada - RJG_02 | ecosystem: Host-associated > Mammals > Digestive system > Stomach > Rumen | place: Canada: Alberta...
GGTCACCAAATTTACCAGCTAGTATCAGAAAGCCACTGAAATAATCCATGATAACACGGTGGCTTTTAAAAACAAAGGTACTTGCTATGGAGCATTTACCACATTTCTTGCTTGGCAACACATTCAAAAATAGATATTTTTTTCTCATGTAGAATATCTACAATTAGGAGAGTTATAAGTCCGAAATTGAGCATAAACCAATTACCTCTGTCCAACCCAAGCTCATAAACATCCGTAGTTTGAAAAACAGTAAACATCTGTCGTATTAACCTAAGCGCATTCTTTAACCCATTGCTCACAAAGAAAATCCAAGCAAAATCCACAAATAAAAATGTGATTATCACATTTCTTATCTTCGCACTTACTGTTTCTGATACCTTTTTACCTGAATCAGTATATTTCTTTATTATTGCCTCTGCTACCTGATATGTTGCATGGAGCAGCCCCCATACAACAAAACTCCAACTTGCACCATGCCACAGACCACTAACAGCAAATACTACAAAAATATTTATATATTTTCTGATTTCACCTTTTCTATTTCCACCTAGCGGTATGTACAAATAATCTGTAAACCAAGAAGTTAAGGATATATGCCATCTTCTCCAAAACTCTTTAATAGATGTCGCAAGGTAAGGTTGCTTGAAGTTATGCATCAATTCAAATCCCATAACTTTAGCAGCACCTCTCGCTATATTACTATATCCGCCAAAGTCACAGTAAATTTGAAATGCAAACAAAAACACTGCTATAGATATTTCAAAAAAGCCATAGTTTACATAGTTATTTATAACGTTATCAACCAAGATAGAAGCTCGATCAGCTATGACTAGCTTTTGGAAATAACCCCAAACCATGAGAAGAAATCCATCTCTAATCCTGTCGTAGTCCCATAATTGTTTCTTTTCTATGTTCTGAACCTGCGGTAAAAGGTTTGTAGATCTTTCTATCGGTCCTGCAACTAGTTGCGGAAAAAAGGAAACATAAAGTGCATACCTTAATAAATTCTTTTCAGGTGTTATCTTGCTTTTGAATACATCAAATGTATAACTTAATGCCTGGAATGTGTAAAACGAAATACCGACTGGTAATAATAAATCCAGCCTTCGTTCAATTGTTTTAAAGCCAAACATTGAAAGAACATGACTCACATTGCCTATTACAAAATTCGCATATTTAAAAACCAAGAGAATCCCTAAATTAACCAAACAATTAAGAACTAAAAATACTTTTCTTTTAGTAGAACTCTCCACTTTACCCATAAGTAAACTGCATGCCCATGTTGTGAGCGTCGAAAGTCCTATCAATGCTGCATACTTAAGATTCCAGCTCATATAAAAATAATAGCTTGCAATCAGTAATACTATATATCTTAGTTTTCGTGGAGCAATGAAATATAACATTACCACGATTGGAAAAAATACCAAAAAATCAACTGAATTAAATAACATTTCATGCCTTTCTCAAAAGGTGTACCTTTTAAGATATATCAATACACGTATTTTGGATATTGTAAAAGTTCACGTTGTAAGGGTAACTTAGTTGAACTGGCAGCCAGCTCTGCCATTTTCAAGAAGTCCATATATCGAGTTGGCAAACCACTAGCAATATCAAATCCATTTCCTAGAACTAACATTTCCATTTTTCTTTACCCCGTTTATTTACTCTTTATTATTTCTTGAGCCATAATTAATTCACTATCTTACAGGTATTTAATCTAGAACCCATACACCTTCCCCACATACTCTTCCGCCGTATCATACCCAACTTCTCGACAACGCTTAGTAAAACGTTGCAGCATATCCCCATCAGACCACAGTTTCTGTATTTTCTCAGCCAAATCATCTGCATTGCCACTCTCGAATAGTAGTCCGTTGTCACCATTGATAACAAGTTCCGGGATACCGCCGATTCTGGCTCCGATGACTGGTGTGCCATATTTCTGGCTTTCCATTACGGATAATGGGCAATTCTCATACCATTCAGAAGGACATACAGAAAACTTTGCCTCCGCTATCAGTCGAACTAAATCTTCTCCAGTTTGGAATCCAACATCCTTGATGTTGGGAATATCTTTCATCTGCTCAGCATATTCACCGCGTCCCGCACATATAAAGGAGATATCTGGAAGTTTCTTAGCCGCTTCAATCAGGGTACGTACCCCTTTCTCACAAGAATACCTACCAAAATACAGAACATAGCCTTTTTTTCCACATCCATCGCGACTTTGGTCGCAACTGGTTTTTCATTTCTACTATCAGCACCAGTCAGATACTTCTCTATCGCAACAGCATCTATAAAGTTATGTACTGCCACCGTCTTCTCTGCCAGCACCAGATTCGTATCCAATCTTGTCTTCATAAACTCAGAGCAGCAGATAATCTAATCAATGTAACGATAAGTGCCACGCAGATTCCAATAAAACGCTTCCGCAGCTCCTACCATGGATTTAGCTGCACTACCGTGGATACACTTACCTTTGATGCAGTTACCAAAATGCCCACCAACACATTTCTCACAGTTTTCATGTGTCGCTGGGTTGTTCATCATATGATTTGGGCACACCAACTGATAATCATGCGCCGTATAGTATATCTCACACTTTCGTCCTGCTTCTTTTCGCCACTTCACGATTTCCAGAATCACAGATGGAGTCAGTTGATAATTGAAGTTATTTAGATGACAAACATCCGGTTTGAAATCATCCAGGACCTTGCGAATCTGTTTCCTAGCCTCTACGCTATAAATAGTCTTGAACGGATAGGTCAGCTTTGCAAGTTTGCTTCCTCCGTGGAAATCCATATCAGAAGTGTACGCTTCAATCCGATTTCCTACAACACGTCCTTCATGCTCCATACCGAAGTATTGCACCTCATGGCCAAGTCGTTGCAAGCACTCACCAAGTTTAAATATATAAGTTTCTGATCCACCATTTGGATACAGAAATTTGTTGATAATCAATACTCTACTCATAGTATTCCTTTTTAGCGTCAATATTTCCGGATTGACAAAATACTCCCCCTCTTGTTACAGTTGAATCAGTAATAGGGAGTAGCTTGCGCTATAAGCGTAACATAATTTCGTCAATACGAGGAGCCACGGCTTCTCTGGGTTATGTTTTCAATGAAGCGAGACTTTTACTGTGACTTATGTTGCAGCAAAGGTCTCGCTTTTTATTTTCTCATTCATAAAGGAGGTAGTTTATGCAGATAGTAACACTAGTAATTCTACTCATGGGCTTTGTAGCACTAATCAAAGGTGCCGACATCTTCGTGGATGGCAGCTCTGAGCTAGCCAAAATCTTCAAGGTACCAACTCTTATCATCGGACTTACCATCGTTGCCTTTGGTACCAGTGCGCCAGAATTAGCCGTTAGCACAAGTGCAGCCCTGATGGGTTCTAACGATATCGCTCTCAGTAATGTCCTGGGCTCTAACATCTTCAATCTGTTGATTGTCCTAGGAGTATGTGCCATTATAAGACCAATTCCCTTGGACCAGGACTTCCTCGCTAGAGACTACCCTGTAAGCACGTTCTCAACTTTGGGGCTTCTTTTGCTATGCCTCCCCATCGCTTACATCAATAGAGCAATTAGTCTCCTACTACTTCTCACTTTTGGAGTGTATCTCTATTATTTAATTAAAAAGGCTAAAGCAAGCAGTTCTGAGGAACCAGCCACACCCAGATATCCTCTGTGGAAGATCATCCTTTTCATCATCATAGGACTCGCCTTAGTAATTGGCGGTGGGCGGGCTGTGGTCTATGGCGCTAAAGAAATCGCTAGAGCCCTTGGCATGACAGAAACGCTAATCAGGCTCACTGTAGTTGCCATCGGCACCTCTCTTCCTGAACTAGTGACTTCCATTGTCGCCGCTAGAAAAGGGGATGCGGGTCTCGCCATCGGGAACGTACTAGGCTCTAACATCTTCAACTTGCTGTTCATCCTAGGCGTCTCTGGTCTTTTGCACCCTATCACAGTTGATGTCATGTCCATCTATGACATGGTGGTTCTCACGGGCATCAGTTGCATCGCTTATGTCTTTTCTAAGACGGCAAAGCTCATTACTCGCGCTGAAGGATTCATCATGGTATGCATCTATGTTGGCTACATGACGTTTGCTATCATGCGATAAAGATTCTATTGGCTTCATCTAGGTTACGCCTAGTTGAAGTCAGTCTTATCAAACACCTGCCAACGCAGCATCTAATTCTGTCGTAGATTCACTAATTGCACCCAAGCTTGCATGCTTCAAGACACATATCTTGTCCGACTTTATATACAATACTTCAGTAGCTCTTTCGCCGATCTCTGCGGAAGCAGCTATTACTTTTGATGCATTCTGGAAGGACTGCATCACCACCAGTTTCATAGCCTTATCAGCCAGATAACCTCTAGTCTCGTAGTTTTCCGGATTATTATGCATGAAAGGTATGATCTGCAGGTCTTTCTTTACCATCTGCAGACTTCTACCCTAGAAATGCAAAAGCGACAATTCATCCTGCACCACACGGTATCTATCTCGTGTTTCAGCATGATTCTCGAGATTTCTTCAAACGTAGAAAAAGAAGTGTCTGTAGATCCATTCAACACATATACCTTAGCACCATCTAGACGCATCTGTTCCGTAATCTCTCCACCAGACTTCACAAAGGCAAATACATTATCTAGTTTTGAACATTTCGCATATCTCTAATACTGTGCTATAATTCTATCCAAAGTTTCTAAATAACGTTTTTGCGAATCAATTTGTGCTACATCATTTCCAAACCCTTTTTTTCTAATACAATTACACAAGTTTTTCAAGCCTTCTTCATCCTGCGGATAAACATCTTGATTACTTTCAAATCGATAGATTAATCTCAACGCTTGAAGAATCATTTCTTTTTCTCTTAAATCTGCTTCATTAATCAAACTTAACACTTTTTCGTATCCTATAATTGACAGGAAAGCATTTCGGCGTTGAAAATAATCAACCCTTTGCTGGCACATACTGGAAAAACTTTGTGGAGTCCATTTACCCCCTTCTTTATTTGAATAATTATAATTTAGTTCAACCAATTTATTCTCTATACACGCAATTAATTGTTGGTAATAATAATAAAACTTTTTTCTTTCTTCTTCAGTTTTGAAACTATACAAAACTCTCATCTGAAATTCTGGGTCTTCAATTTCACTCTTGCTTGCCTTTTCAATATTCTCTTTCATATGGCTAACAACCTCTTCTATCTGCTTTTCTGAGCAAATTCTGTTGTTTAATCCATTGAAAAAAAGCATATCGTGAATAATTCTAGGGTAACGTCCCCAAGTGTACTCATCTTGTTTAGTTTCATTTACAAGTCTTACTATCTTAGTTTTGATTTCATCATCCGTTTCATATCTCCAATCTATAAGCTGTGCTAGGGTTGCCCCTTGCCTAGAACTTCTTTTGCTACACGCTATGGCTCGCAACCGTTTTTTGCAAATTTGTACTACGCTCTCCTGATTCCACTCCAAATCTTGCATCCATCTTTCCACAAAGGGATACGCCACCGCATCCTCTCTCGCATAGCCGTTTTCTGTAATATACCACGATTCATCATATTCTTCTAAATGGCTACATCCAGGGTCAAGTATACACCGCAAGCTATGTTGCATTAATTCTACTGTCAAATCTTCGTAGTTTTCATTTTTTTCAAACACCTCCCTGCAAGCACAATATATTTTCTTATACCGCTGTAACCATGTTTTAATTAATCTATAGTTGCATGTATCATATTTACATAGTTGTTTTTCGATATACTCAAGTTTTTTCGACAGAAAACTTTTGTACGATACTGTCGTGGTCAAGTTCTTTTCTTCGGGAAGAGAATTAATAAGATTTTGCAGCATTTCCCGTTTATTCGGGGTATAATGAACTATTCGTGATATCACTTTTTCTTTTGCAAACTCATAATACACATTCTCACTAAACAGGACACTGTTTTTGTCTTTTATTCTTTCCTCCATATTAATATTGTTATTATCAGATTCATTCTGCATGCTCAGAAGAGTTGCTATATATTTCAATTCAAGGTTCTTATTTGCATGAAGCTTTCCAATTTTATTCTCATCAGAAAGAATTATTACTTTATACCCATACTTTTCAACTAAAGTATTAACAAATCCTAGCAAATCTGCAACAGGAATGGTACATCTTTCAAAATCATCCAAGCAAAGAACTATGTTTTTTATTCTTATTCCCTTTAGCCAAAGGTATAATTCTTTAAAATCTATTGTAATACCATGAATACCAATAGCAACCGATTTGCTTACTAACCCAAACAATCCATCAACTATCTCTGCATGGTTACCCCACATATGATTTTTCCCCAGTATATGAAATAGTATTTCTTTTGATAGCATCTCAATACTGTCAACACCATATAAAGAAAGATTTACTTCTTTTATTCTTTTATTCCGGCCTACTGCTGCGTCTTTTATCGTATTCATCAACTCATTCTGGTATAAAAACGTTTTGCCACTTCCCCATTCTCCAGCAATCATCAATGCTCCCGAATTGATGTCATCACTTATGTATTGTTTGACTACCTCTATAATTCCTTTTTTATCCATTGTCTTTCCCAAAAGCCTTCCCCTCTGTCTAATTCCTTATACCAAAAAGAATCTCATATCATTCGCTATAATACAGCTGTTTGAATTTCTTCGTTTTTCAAGCACTCATTATAAGCAAGCCTAATTCAATCAACGGATCTAAATGAAATATGAATTGCATAACATAAATAAACAAACTTAATCCTAAGAACGCATATATTTCTGTTCGTGCTCTTAAAGACTTACAAAACGTTGTCAGTTCATATTTTTTTCATCTTCATTTCTAGCCAGTGGGCACTATATACCAGTTCATCTCTTCATCCGTCTCTGGCAAATGAAGTCTAATCCCCTTATCACGCAATTCTTTTTCAGTTGTCTCAACGCACCCAAACTTCTGATATGTACGATTAGCCGCCACATTTGATTTCTTCACATTCAAAAAGATGCATTCAAGTCCCATAACCTTAAATCCATACTTTGCAATTTGCGCCATTGCCTGTGATGCAACGCCTTGTCTGTGATAATCAGGATGAACCACGATTGCAAACTCCGCAGATTTAGTCTTGTGATCCACGTGCTTAAGGCTTACTGTGCCGACGTATTTGTTATCCTCAGAGGAAATCGCAAAGTTCACATCGTCAGTTTCCAGCATTTGATTTAATTTGATGAAGCGCTGACAATCCTCTATGGTCATGGAATTAAAATTCTTTCCAAAAGACTTCTGCACTTCCGGATTATGCATCCACTCCAGCATGGCAGGAGCGTCAGTATTTAATAAAGTTCTAAGAAACACATCTTTTCTTTTCATCTCTTTTTCCGTATGCCCAAAGGGCCATATCAATATCACGAACTCTATATTCTTTCGAATACTTTTCCTTGAAGTAATTCCTTATATTCGCCATCTCAAAAATTATATCCCTAACATCATGAGTATTATTCAAGTGGTATTCATGATGAACCTCTCTTTTTAACGCAATAACGGTGTACTGACACACAATCCCGTATATAGTTGGATTAGAAAGCGTCAGAATTGCGCTTGCCAAAACCGGTCCTACACCACTAATTTCACTCAATCGTTCTAACGACTTCTCAAGGAAATCTATATTTAAATCATTTTTACCTTTTGCCTGATTTATTATTTCTAATTGCTTAGATGAACTATCGATAGCATACTCGAATTTGATTCTGCTATTCCTCGAACGCATCCACCGTAAAAAATCCGTTTTTAAGTATTCCTTATCCCTTGGATAAGCAAATCCATATTTCATGTAATTTGCTGCTTGTTCCTCTAATGTTTTCCTATCTTTATTATATTCGGCATAAAGAATTAACCCATTATCCACCCAATTTGCAGTAAGCGAGTTGCCGCTCTTCACATTAAACACCCCCTAGCCCATCCACTTTCAGTGTTGCCTTAAGATATCCAATCCAACTGATTTAGCGTGTATAAATCATCATATCTTTACCTTATCTGCGAAAAAACCGTATATCTATTCCAATTCTTTATTGACTTATTTTTGCAAATATAATATCTCCCCTTTTGATAACTGATCCATCACACGGGAATTCCGGCATGTTTTCGATTTCTTTTTGATTCGTTATGTGAATAGAATCAGAGTTTATTAAGTCATCCGTAGTCAGGTAACTTTTAAAATCCATCGGTGCACCTAGGCTATGATACAAAAAGTAAACTGTCAATCCGTTTTCAGAAATAACATGTTGTCTTTCTTTTGACAAAAAATACATATCATCATCTAATCCCGGCATCCCTACCGTATGTTGTGTATTATAATACGTGTTATGCAATATATCTCCAATTAAAACAACTTGCTCTGTTCCATCATATCCTTCGCAAGTCTCTATCCTATCGATTATTCGAGTACCTAGTGAAACTGTATTTCGATACATGTCGTCTAGATGTACATATGCCATATTAGCAACCAAAATATTATAATATGCTAAAACCCAAATTAAGAAATATGAAATAACACAATATGATTTAGCCGGACAACCTTTAAAGTCTATCATGCTGAATAACTTTATAGCAGCAATAATAACAACTATATAACTATAATCCATTAAAAAATGCATACTCATAATAAGTTCTACATAATTCAAAGAAATAGGGAACGCAAAAACACAAATGAGAAATAGTATTAAGTTGATTGTTTTATCTTGTATAATCCTCCATCGTTCTATTACTACAATAACAAGAGCAATCAATGCCAATGAAACTATCGCCCTTACAAGTACAGCTGGTTCAAGTCCATTTATTTGGTATCTAAATATTCTCTTTACTGATTTTACGTAGGTATTACTAATATTGTCGAATAATGACCTTTTTATCTTCTCAAAAGATTGAATATTTTCGCGTCCATTATACGAAATATACTGTCGTCCAAATATTATTAGTACAGTATTATTACATACGATATAAAGAAATAAAGCACTTAAATGTAAGAATACAATCAGCCCAATTTTCTTGAGATTAGTCAAAAAAGTGTGTCCATCAAGTATATCTAAAGCAATACCAAACACCATTATTCCCGACATCACCATTACATATGTTCCATATGTTGATAGTGCAGCAGTAGCGCACATTATTGAAAGTAAATAGTTACCTTTTCCGCCTTTCTTAAAAAAATGCAATGATGAACTAGCAAATAATAGCGCTATTGTAAAACCATATAACCCGCCAAACATATTAGAAAAAATCAGTGTCCGATTCGCAACACAAACACAACACAACAAAATAACAGCTATAAAGTTCTGAATTCTAAGATAATCACAGATAAAATACGTTGCAAACGCAACAAGAATAATGCCAATTATACCGCCTAACCAGGGTAGACGTACATCCAACGTTATTAGATGAACATAATCTGATAACCATCTTCCTCCTGGTGCCCCCAAGCCCATAAAAGACTGCTCTACGGGTACTGCAGCAGACGCATTGTCATGTATGTAGTATAAATTAGCAAAGAAAAAACCGTGCGTAATAAATCCTACTATCATGGTTGTAAAAAAAGTAGTTTTAAATAACTCATTATTTGTTGTAAGTGTTTTAGTCATAAAGCACTTTATTCTTTCTAGCATATCGCCATTCACTCCTATGGACATTTCTACTTATTTACTTCTGTAATATAATTCTTAATGATAATTCCACCCAAATAATCAGCAACCTTCTTTGCTCCCGAATCATTTAAGTGACCTTCATCCTGTAAATCAGTTTCCCAATTAAATCCCATTTCTTCAACTTTTTCGAATAGATTCAAGTATTCGCATCCATTATCTTTGCAATACTCAGATAAAGCATCACTGTAATTATTTTCTCCATAATATGGGCATGTGTAAAACAGGACTTTAATTCCTTTTTTTTCACAGCACTCTACAATAGAATCGAGGACTTGTCTTGCTTCTATGCTTAACTGATACTGTTCACATTGTTCATCAACAGGCTCACATGAAAAAACTTCTTTACTTGAATAGTAACCTCTATTCTGTATTAGTTCCTCTTGCGAACGCACAAGATAGTTTTCCACCGTAACTGCTTTCCAGTTCTCATGAAACATCATTATAGGCAAATAATAACTTGCCCAATTTTCAACATCATCTCTAAAACACTGCTTTAAGAAATCCATTTTGTATTTGCTACTTGGTATGGCTCTGCAATAGTATATTTGTCCTGTTAATTTTGTGTCATGTAAAACATCATTACAGCAATATGTGTCGATACATACCACGCTTGGGCTTTGCGTTTGCAAAGAATCTTGCAAAAACAAAAGCGTTGTGTTGATAGCTTGCCAATTGCATGCGTAATTGTACGCTGATAAAGAATACTCTTTTTCCAATTCTCTTGTATCAAATCCTTTCCATGCATGACTTGATCCATAAACGATTACGTCACAAGAGTCTTTCTCTAATTTGTGAAATGCCTTAATTACCTGAATACCATCATCAGACCATGCAGGATTCAGCCTATATCCAATGTATTTCAAAAGAAGAATGGTTAAAATTATCGTAATTAAACTTCCAAAAATGTTTTTCCACTTTTTTTTCACTTTATCCGCTCCATTTAAAACTGGAAATATATAAAACTTGCCGGATCATATGCTGGGCCATACTTTCCAAATGTCATAATAACTGCTATAGAAAGAGCAATAAATAAATATCTAAACCAACCATCTTGCTGTTTGATTAATTCTCGTATAATTATACCTTTATGCTTAAACCAATCTGCAACTAGTAGTACTATTATGGCAATTATCATAACCCAAAATTCGGCAATATCTAATCCACATTTATATAGAGAGCCATCAAACAGAATCCATCTATTATTTGCGACCAAAATTTGTTTAATTATGTCTATTGCTTCTTGGACACTACTTGCCCTAAAGAAAATCCAAGACAAATCGACCATAGCGAACACAAATATGCCACGTAGCATTCTATTACATGCCTTTTGGTGATTTACATGGAAAACTTTATCTAGTCTTGGCAAGATTCGTTTTATTTTCCCTTCAATAACTAAATAAACCCCGTTTAATCCCCCCCATACTACGTATGAGAAATCAGCCCCATGCCATAAACCACTGGCCAAAAAAACAATAAGTTTGTTTAGATTTGCTCTTCTACGGTTTCCTCCCATAGGGATATATAAATAATCTCGAAACCACGTTGTAAGGGAGATATGCCACTTTCTCCAAAAAGAAGAAATAGAACTTGAAATATAGGGAGCATCAAAATTGTCGGTTAGTGTAACGCCCAGTATTCTCGCTGCGCCCATTGCTATGGTCGAATAACCGGCAAAATCACAGTAGATCTGAAAAGCAAATAAACCCGTTGCAACAATCAGATAGTACCCAGAATAGATATGCCAATTACCATATACTTCATCAACAAAGATAGAGATTCTATCCGCGAGTACAAGTTTTAAAAAATATCCCCATAACATCAAAAAAATACCATCTCGGAAATTTTCAAACTCAAACTCTATTGGTTTAGCCAAACGCTTCAACAAATTCTTTGAGCGCTCAATCGGACCCGCAACTAACTGCGGAAAGAAAGAAACAAATAATGCGTATCTTAAAAAATTCTTTTCCGCATATATTTCGCCTCTATATACATCCACTACGTAACCAAGTGATTGAAAAACATAAAAAGAGATTCCTATTGGCAACACAATATCAAAGGCTTTGGGGACTATTTGTATCCCAATTGTTGCTAATAATTCAGAAATAGACTTACTAAAAAAATCCAAATACTTAAAAAATATAAGAACAGATAGATTTAATACAACACATGAGCCAACAGCAATCTTTGCTTTCATGCATTGGTTCTTTTTTCTTTTCTTTTCAACTATAAGTGCACCACCATATGTTACAAAGGTAACTCCCACTAGAAGTAATCCATATTTTGTATTCCACGACATATAAAAATAATAGCTAGAAAACAAAAGCCAAATATACCTAAATCGCTTTGGAATAACAAAACATATAAGTAATACCAATGGGAAAAAAACTATAAAACTAATAGAATTAAAAAGCATATATTACTCTCACTACTTTTCATTAAAATATTGTGTTAAACAGCTTACATCGCCAATGATTAGAGGTTATTCAAACTACTAAATAATTATTTTCGAACAAACACAGCCGTACTTTGGCTATTTTCCGGATCATCACTCCATATAGAACTATACCCATTTTTTTTAAGAAAATAACCCATTCGCTCATCGAGTTGATTTCCAGCAACAACAATCGCTACCGGCAGTTCTGTCTCTAATTGCGTAAAATACTCATCCAATATCTCCGGCATTACTCTTCCTATTGGAAACTGATATGAATATCTTGTAGCATGTTTTCTTTTACTCAGGACATAAACTAAATCATAATTGCCGTAAACAGATATTGTTTCGTCTTTATCAACATATTGATTAATACAATGCAATATACAGTTCATATCCCAATCAGAATCGATTTCACGTTCTTCCCTAGCCATATATCGTACCGGAATATCTCTTATTACATTATCATCCCACTCGGGAATAATTATCGTGCTAAATACGTAAATCGAAACTACCAACAGAAATGCACTCTTTATATTTTTCTGCTCTATTTTTTCTATTCTTTCAAAGAATAATGCAAGCGGGTAAATAACCGATGGAACTAAAACCATTCCGTAATGTCCAAAAGTTATTCCGGCCATAGCTATCAAGGCAACATTTACTAACATGTATATTAGATAAACAATATTAATTGATCGTGTTCTTTTTTCTTTTGTGCAAGAAATAATAGATACAATAGAAGCGAGAAAAACAAATGAACTTGCAAAATCAATAAAAGCTGACCACCGCTTGGGGAATAAGTTCTCTCCACTACGTGAAGATGAATATAGTTTATTAAAAACAATATAATCGTTCCAAAAATAGATTAAATCATGTTTCAATCCAAGCCATAATATAATAGGCCCCACCACGGCAATGACGCCAATCGAGAACAAACACCCCAATCGCATAAGCTCACTATATTTTTTTTCTGTTACAAGTTTCGCAAGAACAAAAAAACAAAAAACCAACCAAACAGCTATCATGTTTGGTCTAAGCATCAGTACTGTTCCCAAGCTAGCTCCTGCCACCAAAAGGCGCATATTTGAAATCTTATTGTTTATAAGGTAATCCAAAAAAACAAAAATCGAGAGGGCAATACAAGGCATTGCATATTCTTCTGTAAGATTTCCTCCCTCAAAAAATCTAAACAGCAAAGTAGTAGCAAGTAAAACCACTATAACAGAAGATAATTTCCCACACTTCAAACGCGCAATTCTGTATAAACAATACACCGTAATTGTAAGCGAAATCACTTCAATAATCCAAATTCCCCTATAGTAGGAAATCATATTGCCAAAGTAATTCAAAAGATATAAAACCGGGCCCTTGTGATCAAACGAATCCTTATATGGCATATATCCATTTTGCATCATTAATGCCACCGTTTTAAAAACACTTGAATCAGTATATGATCCTCCACATATCCATGGATGGAGTGGACTTTGAAACATAAAAAGAAATGAAAATGACAATGATAATAGTATTCCCATAATTGTTTCAATATGATTCAATAAATTCTTAAAAACATTTGAAAAACCATTAAATCGCACTTTTAGTCATCCCCTTTCTAAATTCATAGAATTCGCCCAGCGCTTTCCATCCAATCTTTACAATTCTTCGAATGTTAATCGAATTCACTCCGCCTTGTCGAGGTCTAAATGAAATTGGTTTAAACAAGATTGGTTCTTTATAATATGCGAAATATGTCGTTATCATAATATTGGGCAAATCATATTCATTTGGCATCCTATATAAGTACTTCTGAACATTTTCTGCTTTCATAAGTCTAAATGGAGCATTTGCATCTGGTACCTTTACGGAGAAAACAATTCTCAGCAAAAGACAAACAACCTTTTCTACAAAAGCCCTGTCTTTCCCATCTTCTCGCACCGTTCGATTTCCAAATATACCGGAATACTTTTCTCTTAGCTCCCAAAAATCATTGAACTCGTCTGGATTTGTTTGCCCATCAGAATCCGTCTGAAAAATATAGTCAGCTCCATTTTTTATTGCATAATGGTATAAAGCAATTACTTTAGGACCATGATATTGATTTGTATCAGACATTATTTCCAACTTTGGGAAACGGGATGACCTCAGATTTTCTAAAATCTCATGTGTTTTATCCTTGCTACCACTATCAGCCACTACAAGTCTAGACGTCTCAGATTTTCCATTCAAAATTGGATACCATTGGGTTATAACAGCTTCTATATTCTCTTCTTCATTATATGCAGGCATTACTATATAAAGTGTTTCCATCATATATTCCTCACCCCTATTTCTTTTCTTGTATAACTAATAACCATAAGAATTATAGACAATGTCCTACTCCATGCATCTAATGTCATTCCCATTGTGAAGCTGTATCCCGCAAGAATTCGAATCGGTTCAGTGAAGAATAAGACATTTAGTAATGCTAGAATTAATATGCATTTCACAGAATTCTTATATGTTTTTTCTGCAGCGATATAATTCTCAATTGCAAGCATAGATGCCAAAACAACAATCACAAAATCAGACTTCGATTTATACATCCAAACAGTGGATATAACTGCGGCTCCTGCATATACTGCAATCGAATTGGTCATAACAGAATCTGTATTTTTAATTATTCCGTATAACACAAGTAGAATCGCAACGCCCAATACCATACTTGCTAACATTGCATAATTGCTACCTATTCCAAAATAGCGAATCGGATCCAATAGTCCAAACCAAAAATAATATGGTTCTTCCTCTGTCGATCTGCCCAGTGTATATAGCACTTGATTTATAGGATTTACTCTTGTTATTACAGCACAAGATATCCAAGACGCGACATCTAAACCAGCAGCCGCAATAAGTGTTTTCCATCGTTTTTCCAAAATAAGGATAATCACAAAAGGTAATGCATTTTGCGGTTTCATCATAGAAATTGCTAATAATACGGCCGATAAATAAGGATGGTTCTCTATTAAAAACACCATCCAGATTAAAAAAAAGCATATTACGCCACCTACATTAAAGTAGATTAACATGTCTCGCCAATAAAAAGGCATTAAATATACCAGCACTACCATTAATACTGCTTTTGTTTTATCTTCTGTTTGATGATAAATCCTCTGGAACCCTTCATAACCTGTTATGATACATAACATAATAAGAAGCCCAAACGACCACCACTTCGCCACCTCAAATGGCAAAAAGCCCGGGCATATCACGTTTCCAAGTATTCTTCCCCACGGAAAAATCGGAATTGCCGGCAACCATCCTGCTCCCGGTATTTGCCGTCCATTATGGTAATAAAAGCCTGTATCATATCCCAGCAGAGTAACTCGAAACTCCTCCCAGTAAAGGTTTAGATCAGAAAAGTCCAGATTGTAAGATTGATGAAAAACTATATCTGTTATATTCAGACTTACTAGGAGCATCATTCCTATTATCAAGAGAATAGTTCCACAAGTTTTATTCTGTATGTTTATTCTTTCATTCATTATTTACATTTCTTAGATGAATTGCCCAAAAAGAATCACAATCTTTCACATCATACCCTTGATTCACGTATAAATCGGCTAGTTTTCCGCCAATCTTATTTCTAATTGTTCCCGATTCTAATGATATAACGTCGTCATCTTCTTTTGAAACCAGAATCACATTCGGTATGTTTTTAGGGTTTACACTATAGTATTCATTAAACGCTATACTTGTCGACGATTGACCTGCCCATACAGTATCTGCTCCACATTTGTAATGTGTATCAGCATATGCCCACATCATCCAACCAGAAATATACATTCTGTCTTCTTTCCAGTCATTCTCTATACCATATATTTGTCGAACAGTTTTTTCATATCGTTCCGCCACGTTCGGAGACGAATAAATACCTTTATAAGCGCCTATTTTAATTTTAGAGTTCTGATTAAGAAGGTAATCCCCTCCTGAAATAATAAGCACTCTCTGAAGCAAGCAAGAAACCAAAACAATTGCAAATGCATACTTTATATATGTATTGCCATGTAATTCTACATACTTTTCTATACCTAATAATGTCACCAAATCAACCAGCAATAGTCCTGTTGAAAGCGCCTGTACGTTAACATTACTAGCACATCCAAATATTAAAGCTGCCAGAATTCCCCAGAGCCAACCTCCAATATATAGTTTTCTCTCTTCTCCTTTTAGAATATGGATACAAGTGTATAAAAAGCAAGGGAACGCATAGATAGCCAAAATAGCATAGGGATCATTTATATCTTTGTATCTGATTGCCAAATCAACAACCATAAGTAAAAATGAAATAGCAATCATCCTTTTTACATGCTTTTCATAAAGATTACCCTTCTTAGCAACTACAATTACAATGCTAATCGCAAAAACATAAAGACACCCCGGAGCCGAGATTACATGGACAACTGCTTTCAAATCATGATACAAAAAAGTAATAATCCCTTCACTGTGTTCATCATTATCCATGATATAAGAGGCGCATTTCAATAACTGAATTCTTGAGCATCTACTAAGAAAGGAACCAATCACGCCTAAGCCAACCGCTAAACCACCACAAACAGTAATTACAAGTTCATGAATTCGTCTTCTGCTAATCGCCCAACCTAAAATGAAAGGTAGCGTAATTGCAAAGTACGGCATACATAGTATTGCTATTGCAAGCACTATTCCTTGAAAGAAAGCGTATAACAATACTCGCCCTTTGTTACGTTGTTTTTTTATTTCCCAAAAGAATAATAAAACAATAGCATAGGCATAAATATCATAATACTTTATTCCAGGTATGTTCCCCCTACTGTACAACATGACCAGTACGCTTATATAAAAAGCATTTCTTTTTGACGTAACCGACTTTAATCCATTATATAAATACATGGATATAATAGTCGAAAAAAACACGGCTAATTCCCTAAAAAATACAATCGCTCCGCAAATCCACGCAAAAAATGTTTTATACAAAGCGTATATGGGTACTAATGGTATAAAAAACAATTGCGCAGGATTCCATTCGTCAACTATCGGGGTATCCCCCTTCCAAAACCTATCTATTATAGCTAAATAAAAAGGCTCATCAACATTATCAAATCCAAATCTTGCTCTTACCAATAATACAATTGATAGTACTATTAGTATAGTCCAGTATTCTTCATTTATCCTTTTTTTATTACATATCGATTTTCTCATTGTCTAAAACTAGTATCGCTGCGACTACAACTTGGTACTTATTAAAGCTTTTACAATTCGTTCGCTTGCATGCCCATCTCCATACGGATTTGTGGCCTTGGCCATAGCCACATAAGCATCATTATCATCCAAAAGTTTTTTTGCTTCCTGATAAATGGTTTCTTCGCAAACTCCCACTACCTTAACTGTTCCTGCCTCAACTGCCTCCGGTCGTTCAGTCTCTGTTCGAAGAACCAAAACCGGCTTTCCAAAATGAGGTGCTTCCTCCTGTAGTCCACCGGAATCAGTCATCACCATATAACTTCTTGCCAATAAGTTGTGCATATCTAGCACATCGATTGGATCTATCAAGAATACATTTTCTGATTCTGAAAGAATATCAAATACCACATCCCTTACAGCTGGATTCAAATGTACTGGATATACGAACTTCACAATAGGGTTTTCCTTGGCAAGTCTTTTTATAGCATTGCAGATATTTCGAAGAGGTTCTCCTAAGTTTTCTCTTCTATGTGCTGTAACTGTTACAATTCTTGAATTATCTCCTATTAATGAATTGAGTGTCTCATTCTTGAATTGATATGTATCGGACACCGTATATTGGAAAGCATCAATTACGGTATTACCTGTTACATACACATTCTTATCAATGCCCTCACTATGTAAGTTCTCTTTATTTTGCTCTGTAGGCGCAAAAAATAATGTTGCTATTCTATCCGTCAGAAGTCGATTCATCTCTTCCGGGAAGGGCGAATAGATATCTCCTGTACGCAGTCCTGCCTCCACATGCCCAACCGGAATCTGCTGATAAAAAGCCGCCATGGCAGCAGCATAAGAAGTTGTTGTATCTCCATGCACTAGTACAACATCAGGTTTTTCTTTCAATAATACCGGTTCCAGTTTCTCCAAGACTGACGCCGTAATAGTTGTCAGTGACTGACGCTCCTTCATCACATCGAGATTATAATCTTCTACAAGATCAAATGCCTCCATAACCTGTTTAAGCATTTCCTTATGCTGGCCAGTCAGGCATACAATACACTCTATTCCATCTGTCTTCTTTAATTGATATACCAGCGGACACATTTTTATTGCTTCCGGTCTGGTTCCAAAAACAACGAATACTTTCAATTGTTCCTCCAAAAATTACGAATACTTACATCCTATAAACTATTCAAATTTGTTTATGATGCTAATCACATATCCTTGTTCTTCATCCGTAATACCATTGTACATCGGAATTGACAAAACCTCTTTTGCATATCTTTCAGTAATCAGATAATCTCCAACCTTGTGACCCAAATATGCGTATGCCTCCTGCAAATGTGGCGGAATTGGATAATGGATAATTGTCGCTATACCATTTTTCTTTAAATACTCCTGTAATTCATCTCTTCTAGTCGAATGAATTACAAATTGATGCCAGATATGTTCACATTTTTCCCTTGTCTTTGGAAGTTCAACATACGGATTATGAATTTCTTTCAAATAGCGTTCTGCTATTATCTTCTTTTCCTGATTCAGCTCATCCATATGCTTTAAACGCACACGTAAGAGTCCTGCCTGCATTTCATCCAGTCTGGAGTTTACTCCTACCACCTTATTGTAATAGCGCACTTCGCTTCCATAGTTTCTAAGCATTCGCACTGTTCTATCTAATTCAGAATTGTTCGTTACGATTGCGCCACCATCGCCAAATGCTCCCAAGTTCTTCGAAGGATAAAAAGAGAAACATCCAATGTCTCCAAAAGTACCTGTAGCCTTTCCATTAAATTTTGATCCATGAGACTGGGCACAATCCTCTACTAAACGCAGATTGTGTTTTTGGCATATAGCTACAACATCATCCATTTTTGAAGCTTGACCATACAAATGTACAACCAAAACGGCTTTTGTTTTGCTCGTAATAGCAGCTTCTATTTTGCTGGTATCAATGTTGTTATACTCATCAGGTTCTACAAATACAGGAGTTGCACCATTAGTGGTAATACCCATCACACTTGCAATGTAAGTGTTTCCCTGCACGATTACTTCATCGCCTTCACCAATGCCAAGTGCCCGAAATGCTAAACACAGAGCATCTAAGCCATTACCTACACCAGCGCAGTACTCAGCGCCAACCCAGGTGGCAAATTCTTTCTCGAATGCTTCCAATTCCTTGCCTAAAATATACCAACCAGAACGCAAAACCTCGATTGCTTTATTTTCAAACTCCTCTTGATAGCGATAAAAGCCTCTATCCAATCGGTTCGTCATAATATCCATTTTTTTATCTCCGTTTTCGAATCAAATCTCTAATTTTCATGGGAAGAAACAGTATTTTTTTTCCAACCTTATAATTCAAACTAGAATCAAGCAACGAATCATAACTCTTTACCACATTATCAAGTAAGGTTGGCATAATATACTGTTCGCCGGGTTTCATATATTCTCTCGAAAAATACTCAGCGCATTTAATATCTTTACTAGTACCTACAATAATCTCGAATATCTTTTTCCATTCGTTTTGTAAATCATATTTACTCAATACATCAAAACTATTTCGAGCTTCCGTTCCCAGTTTTTTTCTATAGTTATCATCCTGCAGAACTTGTACTAAATGTTCCGCCATTTGATTGTAATCTTCGAAGGGTGCCGTCAAAACCCCCTTGTTATCTTGAGTCATAGACAAATATGGAAGATCGTACATAATAACCGGTATCCCCCATGCTTTCGTTTCAAGCAACACCATTGGATACCCTTCCATTTTGGATGTAAATAGAACACACGCACACCTGTCATAAAATGTTTTAGTCTCTTCAGCAGATTTCTTTCCATGAAAATGTACCGCATTTGTTAATCCATTTTCAAAAACATAGTCTCTAATCTTTGCACTTAACGGTCCATCACCCACAATATCTAATTCAATATCCGCCAGTTTATCATGTGCAAGTTTAAACACTCTCATGGCTTCAAGCGGATATTTTTCCCACGACAATCTTCCTATCATTAGAACTGATTTAGATTCTAATGTCGATTGATTGACATCTAACAAATCCTGCGGAATAGGATTCTTTATAAGAAAGGAGTTGCAACCACATAATTGATAAAACTTTGCATTTGTTTCAGATATAGCCACTACTAAATCACATAATTGAAATGATTGTGGTTGAAATAGTCCTTCTCTACCCTGTGCAATACTCCACGCAAAATGACCATGACAGTACTGCACAAAGTATACTCCCATGGTTCTAAGCATGACGCATTCCCAAATTGCACGCGGATTATTCCAATTGTGGTTCACAAATACATCTACGTCTTCTTCCTCACAAACCTTTTTGATTATTTCTAATCGATTAGGTAAGTCGTTGTAGTTTGGTATGATTACTCTTTTGACCATTTGCGGATACGGATAATCCAATTCATGTACCGGTTCTTCCGTCAACAGGATCACGCGGTATCCCATCTGCACCCAAAGATTCATCAACTCCGCGTTTACTCTTTCCGTACCGCCGTCATAAGCTCGGTAAAAGCTAGTAGCAATAACCTTGATACTGCTCTTAGATTTCTTCTCAAATTTTATCTTTGAAAAATAAGAAACCATTTTTTCCAGTGGCCAAGAATCAGCTAATTCGCTCAACACATTTACTAAGCCATATTGCTCATACAGATTATCAATACCAACATGTTCAATTTTCTCTAAGATTTCTTGATTACCACTTTTTTTCAAAATGCGTTCCTCTAACTATACACACCTAAATCCCAAATGTATTCCTTTTCAAACCCCTTCGTAAATAGTTCTGCTCCTATGGTGCCACCGCAGGGTCCTGCTAACAAACAGGTGCATTTGCTCAAAATGAGGATCTGTACTAAATACTCCTCGCCCTGCTTTCTAGCATCTTCAGCGCGGTCAAAATGGACTTGCGTAACATATCCGTTTCCGGAGTCCTGCACATATTCCTTTTCAAAAAAAGTAATTACACCAGGTAACTCTCGCTGAAACAGAGCAAGAATATCCTTATCTTCTGTGCTGAGATACACTCGACTACAATTCCATTCACGCATTAGTTCTTTCGTTTTCTCAACACATTGCATTGGTTCCGGTTGCTTTGCATGACCTGTTGGTTTCAAGCGCAAATAGTCTGTACCTCTGCATAATACACCCAACACGCGGTCTTCCGAAGGGAAGGTATTACTCCACCAGTCTTCTGTTTGCTTTAGTATAGAATCACGAACTTTGATTTCCCTTGAAACAAATCTTCTCCAGAAAGTCTTATCTCCATACAAATCATCATAAAATGCCCTTCCGGAATAAGGACCTGATCTGAATGGCTTGCACTGTTTATCCGCCACGTTTTCTATTTGAATATCATTTAAACCAACGCCTTTAGGTTGAGCAAAGAAGAATTCCCATGCATTAGCCTCGCCCACCTGTTCTACCTCGAGATATGTAGTTTTTACGCTCTGCATATCAATAACCGGAGTACATCCCAATGCTTCAGCCATTAAAATCTGCGGTAAGAATAAGTTAAAATACGAGAATAAGCCTGTATCTGGGTTATCAGGTTTAATAATCCAGTATTTTCCGCGTATTTTTTTCTGTTCTAGTTTAATAATCTCTTTTTTCCATGACAGAGAACAATTATATACGATTCTTTTAATAAAACTGATGTTCCACGAAAACTTGTTTTCTTGTTTATAACATTCTTTTTTATAAGCTTTATCTAGTCTATAATACTGTTTTTTTACACGCTTTCTTTCGTTATCATCCACAAGATGCTTGAGCATCGTATTATAAAAACGATTCTTTTCATCCTGGGAAATACACCTACTTAATAACTCCGCTAGATGCTTATTTTTTGCCTCAAACGTTTTATGCCTTACCTGTAATTCTTTTGATACTGTCAGGCTTTTATCATGCCATCCATATTCATATAACACTTCTGGAATATGATGAAGAGTACCATTTAAATAGGCACGAATCCAGTATTCATAATCCTCTGCCAAAAACAATTCAGGATCATACTCACCTATCTTTTCAGCCAGTTCTCTTCTGTACAAAAAACAGGCGCCCACTGCATTTTCAAAACGCATTTCATCTGGTTCCAATGTTCTAATTGTTTGGCGATAAGTTCCATCTAATTCAACGATATCGAAATCGCAATAAACTAAATCCACTTCTGGATGAGAATCTAAATACTCTGCCATTTTTTTCAATGCGTCAGTTTTATAGGCATTATCATCTGAAGTCCAGGTTAGATAATCACCTTTAGATTCCGAAAAGCCTCTATTAATGGACTTCGGAAGTTTAAGGTTCTCAGTATTGTTAATTATCTTTATTCGATTATCCAATTCCTGATAACGTTGAATCACTTGTTGGGTATTATCCGTTGAACAATCATTTACTATTATTAATTCTATTTCTCTATAATTTTGCTGCAATACACTTTCAACGGCTTTTGAAACTCTATTTGCGCCATTATACACAGGCAAAACAACACTTATAAGTTTGGGCATATTGTATCTCTCTTTTAGATAAATCTATTCTTTATCCTTTTTAATAATGAAGGTTTTATATTCTTACTCCGAAACATCATTTCCTCATAAATAGCCATTTCCTGTTGATCAACGATTTCTTTACTAAATCTCAAGCCAACTCCCCTGGCATTCTTTTTCATTGTCTGTATGTCTTCGCTGTTGTCAATTATCCTTCTTACCCCATTCGCGACTTCTTTCGGATTCTCGTAATCGTTTATCAGAATAGCATTTTCTTCATGTGTTAAATACTCATTCATCGGGCCAATATTAGATGTAACAATTCCTGCCTCACATGCAGCAGCCTCAATGAAAACATATCCAAAGCCTTCCCACCTAGATGGTGTACACATGCAATCACACCACGAATACCAATAGGGCAATTCTTGACTTTCGACACGATCCACAAAGAAGCATCTCTCAGCCACCCCAAAACTCTCGGCCATTTTCTCAAATTCGGTTGTATCTCCCTGTCCCACAAAAATAACCACTACACCCTTTGGAAGATAAGTTAACGCTTTTATCACTGTGTCGAGATTCTTCTGTTCGGTTTTTCTCCCAACGTGTAGTACATGATATTGCCCGGGGAATCGTTCATTAAGGCTATGTGTTAATTCATTATTTGTTTTCTTCTGATAGACTTCTGTATCTATACGATTAGGCATTACCCAGATTTTTCCGCTTATATCAGGCACTTGTTCTAAAACAGCCTTCTTTACCGCTTCACTCATGCAGATTATTCCATCCACATTCTTTAAAGAACTGTGGATTAACTGCGGATTAGTATCATGAACTGACACAATTGTAGGAATACCCCTCACCTTACTGGCTACAGCCCAATCTGCACAACAATAGCCGCCATAGCCCCTAACAACATCCGGCTTCATTCTTTTGATTATACTTCTGAATTTATCTGGAGAAGATTTGATATATCGTATTCTCGAAATCGTCTCATCCTCGCGTTCTCCCCAAGGAGATACGCATATCACTTCATCAAAGTAACTGCCTGGATTATAATAATTATCCAAGAATTCATAATCGCGTCCCTTCTCCAAATATGCTTGAATCGGGTCACTCGGAAAGAATAACAATTTCTTCATAGTCATATCCTTTAAATTTTCTTAATCTCGTCAAATCTGACGCTTCCCCAATACTGTCTTAGCCACCCAGTTCGATTAGTCGTTGTATCTACAACCTTAAAGAATATTTTTTCCGGAACATCCGTCAATCCCGTATGAATACCCATAGAATTTAATGTAAACAGCGATAACCTCATATAGTATGTTCCTGCTGCCAAATTAGAGAGATTAAATTCTAATTCACACGTTCCCGTTTCACCTTGCTTTGCGGAAATAATTGGTTTGGATTCTGCCATCCCCACCACCATTCCATCAGCGTATGACACTTCAATTCTAGCTCGTATATTCTCAATGTCTTTGATACATGACCAGTCAAATGACATTTGCATTTTTTCTTCAGTATCAAAAACAGGATCTTCTTTCTGTGGAAATGAAAATCTATTAATTATGATTGATTTACCATAATCTAATGAAGATTGTTTGGCATACTCCAAGTCATAATCGACTTTCATTTCCCCTTCTGAATTCTTCATGTATACTGAAATCGCTTCTTCCACATCCCCGTCAAATATGAGTTTTCCTTTGTTGAGAACTACACATCTGTCGCAAAGATTTCTAATTGTTGCCATATTGTGGCTTACATATAATACAGTTTTACCATCATGTGCTTCATCTCCCATCTTGGTCAAGCATTTCTTTTGAAATGCCATATCTCCTACAGCCAAGACCTCGTCCATAATCATAATTTCTGCATCTAGATGAGAAGCCACAGAAAAAGCCAACTTTACGTACATACCGGAGGAATACCTTTTTACAGGAGTGTCAATAAATTGTCTGCACTCAGAGAACTCAATGATGGATTCAATCTTCTCATCTACTTCTTTTTTCGTCATGCCTAAAATGGCACCATTCATGTAGATATTCTCTCTACCGGTTAACTCACCATGAAAGCCCGTACCCACTTCTAGCATAGAAGCTATTCGTCCATTAATCCAAATGTCGCCTTCTGTAGGTGCCGTTACGCGTGAAAGGATTTTCAAAAGTGTTGATTTTCCGGCACCATTGCTACCAATAATACCTAGTGCCTCGCCTTTTTTCACTTCTAAATTGATACCATCTAATGCATAAAAGCTCTGTCCAAAATTGGTAGTATCTTGACCAATTTTGATATTCGGATCTTCTTTTCCACGTCTTCGTGCAAGCCATGATTGTAATTCAGCATTCAATGTTTGGCCACCAATTGCACCAAGCTTGTACTGTTTTTTTAGATTTTCTATTCTAATCGCTGTTTCTGACATCGTTACACCGTATCCATAAATGTTTTTTCAATCTTACTAAAAAGCACCACACCAATAGCCAAAACTAGCACCGTCACAAACCAACTAATTCCCCAATAACCCCAACAAAAAGTATCTGTTCCAATTACTGCGTTTCTCCAACATTCCATAATAGGAGCCATCGGGTTAAGCATATACAGGGAATAATACTTTTCCGGGATTAAATCCATGGTATATACAACCGGTGTAATATACATCCAAAGCTGCACACCAAATCCAACCAGAACTACCAAATCTCTATATTTTGTGGTCAATGCCGCTATAATGATTCCGCATCCTAGGCCTAAAAGCGCTGTTTGTAAAATAATAACGGGTGCCATAAATACTGTAGCCCCCAGCGCAAAATGAACTCCGGACAAAGCATAACCTACCATTACCACCACTAGCATAATAATCTGAATAATCATATCAAATATACCGGTCAAGACTGCTGATATCGGCATAACTAATCTAGGAAAATACACTTTTCCCATAATGCCGGCGTTAGCGGTGAAGGTACCCGCTGTTTGTGTCAAACTACCAGAGAAAAAAGTCCATAAGGCATTACTACAAAGATAAAACACAAACTGTGGAACACCGGCTGATGCTAATCCCGCAAGATTGCCAAATACGAAAGCATAAAGCGTGACTGTCATTATCGGTTTTAGAATTAACCACAAGGGTCCTAATACCGTCTGTTTATACCTTGTCGTATAATTCCGCTTGAAAAACAGATAGATTAAATCTTTATACTTAAATAATTCTTTTAAATCAATATCAAACCAACCCGTTTTTGCCTTAATGTGAGTTGTATATTGCTCCATTTATTGTAAATTCCTTTCCTAGACACTATTCATTGCATGAATCATTGCCTGAATAAATGCCTCTTTTCCAAACTTAACCTTTACTGCTTCACGAATTTTTATTGAATCAAAGCATATCTTATTCTCTAAAAATGCTTTCAAATACTGTGCAAGGCCAGCCGAATCTAATACATCAACAATTCTTCCGACATCATCCGTTACATAGTCTTCCACACCACCACATCGTGTTGAAAAGATAGGTAATCCACAGCATCCTGCTTCAATTGCCGAAACAGGCTGTCCTTCCTGTATGGAAGTCATCACAAAGGCATCCGCTCTTGCATAGATTCCAGGCATTTCTTCATGAGACACACTTGGCACTAATTCTAGGTTCTTAGCAAACTTAGATTCCAGAAATGCCCTTTCCAATTCTGTAGAGTCTTTTGAATAGCCTTTATTAGCCCGAAATCCCACAATCATTAGTTTAAATGGGACATCTGTGATTTCCGTCAATCGATTGAATGTATCTATCAACATAGGATAGTTTTTATAAAAAGAGTTAGCCCCTACCGCCACAAAAGTTTTAATCTCATTAACGGATTTCTTGCAAGAAAACAATTCTTCATCAACCATGTTCCCAACATAGTATATCTTTGGGAGCTTGATATCTTGCATCATAATTTGACGCACTTTATCACAGCTAATTGCCAAGAAGGCACTAGCCCCTTCAATCGCTTCTTTCTTTTCCTTTGTAATCACAGTTCCCGGCCATGGAAACGGTGCATGTTCCGCTAAAACATAGGGTTTGCCCACAGCTTTGGCTAGTGCTGCGCACAGTATAGCCTCTGACTGGGCCGACACCGAATAGAGCACATCAATTTGCTCATCACTTAACAGCTTCATAAACTCGTGATATACGTATTCTGTATAATGTTTATCACCCAGAAAAAGTCTTCGCATTTTTGCTTGCATCTTAGAGGAAACGATTTCAGAGTTGTATTCCGTTATATTAGCTTCTTTCTTCACAAGTTCTAGCGTACTTTTTCCGGTTAATACCTTATTGGTATGCTTATAATGCAAAACCACAAAATCAAAATAATCTGCAAGTGCAATCGCTTGTTCTCTAAAAAAAAGACCCTGATACGGATTCTCTTTGCTGGGATACCAGTTGGTTACCAGACAAATCTTTTTCTTATTCATACTGTAACTCCTGCTCTCCCACTTGAGTCAAAAGCATTTTGGCAAATACTAGCAAAAACAGTACCATCTGTGCTGGATACCAAGTTGCCTCCAGTATACCGAAAGCAAATACCACAACCATGGATAGTATCAAAAGCGCACCTGTTTCCGGTCTATTTTGCAATAGTTTTACTCCAAATGCTATATTTACCACAATCCATAGCAAATACAGGATTCCAGCCGGAATACCATAGTAAAACCACAACTGCACAAAAGCATTCTGGCCATGCCAGGTAATACCATACATACCGGTCTGATGGCCCCATGTATTGGAATGTCCCCACAAAGTGCCATATTTCAAATAGTGTTCCCAAATAGCAAGTCTGGAATATAAAGATTCATGACGTAGCAGTTCCGGACTACCATATTTGTAAAACTTGCCATGTAATGTCACACCCCAAGTCTCATAATTCGTCACTTCTTCCGGTTCATCAACGAATAGTTCCAACGCATGACTCTTCATAGCTCCAGTTCTGATATGAAGCTGATTCAGTACATCTTCCAACGTCACGTACTTCTCAGAGTCTATCGGATCCCAGGAATGCACTTTATCTTCACTGTATTCACCATCAAACCAAATGGGATGATGAAACAGGGGTGGCAGGTATCTAGCCACCGAATAGGTAACGGGAATCATGAGTATACTGCATAGGCCAAAAATCAGAATTCGACATAAAGCTTTCTTCGCATCCCACTTCAGCAAAACAAAACCTACTACAATCAAATAGGTTACTACCAAAACAAACGCAGTCATCAATCCAGTTCTACTAACCGTTAAACACAAAAATCCACAGGTACCTGTGGCTAGTAAAAAGAGCAAGATATATTGCCATTTAGGCGCATTACGCTTTTGTACTTCATACAGTCGAACTAGAAAAGCCATCAGTACGATGCAGTAGAATAATGCATTCATATTCGTATTGGCATACATGCCTACATATCGACAATCCGGTGCATCAAATGGTCGGAATACGAACGCAAGTCCCTGTATGATAAAGAAGTCTGCTACGATGCCGTCAATCATGCCTTTTCGAAGGGCATCTATCTGCCACTGCTCTCTAGGCATAGCCACAATCAACAATACCATCAGCAGATACCAAATGGGCCATATGTCCTCATTCAAGGAGAAAAACATCCAAAACAGCATGATATACAGCACTAGGTTGCTTTTATCCTGTACCAGTCTAGCGCCTAGCCTTTTAAATCCCCAGTACTTAATCACATAGATAACAAAGTATCCTAAAAACCACACACTCAGCACTGCAGACCACAGTTTATCTCGATAAATCACAGCCTGGTGACTTTGCCACCAGTGAAGTGAAAGTGGAATAGCTGACGCTCCCAGTAATGTCCACACTGCATAGATAGGATGGAGGAAACGCTTCCACTCTGCCCATGTCAAAAGTAGAACCGCCATAACGACACCGGTAAAATTCACCGTCATCTCCCATACAACGCCCCTTTGGCTACCTCTGGTCCAATCTATCAGCATCAATGCCAAAAACCAGAAGCCATATGCAATTCTATAGACTAATTCTTTTTGTTTACTACTCATGTATAGATTCGTTGGTCCAGAAGATCCAAAATCTCTGCATCTTCCTCCACATCAAACTTTCTGGCAAAATAATCGCCACAGGCCATCAGTTCTTCAAAATCCTCTTTGTGGAAAGGATGGGTGTGGCCCGTTACCGGCTGCTCACGCCGGCCAAAATTGGCTATGGTCAAATTCCAAGTTTTCTTGCCTTGATAGAGTGGTGAATTCACAAAAACCGTTTGAATATAGGACTCTTCCGGTGTTGCTGTTTGCTTTATCACCTGTGTAATCATACCATTTTTCCCATACTCCTGTAAAATCTCATCCACCAGGCTATGACTAATAGTCCACCAGCTGGGTCCCCCTGCCGGCACGAAGCCATGCTTCACCAGATATGCCCCCGGTGTACCAACAAGCCTCGTCTTTGCCACCTCATAAACATGGCTTACTCCTATACTCAGCTTGTTCTGCAGGGAGTGCTCTGGAGCATCTGCTGCCTTCTGTCTTGGACTTGGATTGCGCCATCTGGCAAACTTATCTCGGATATGCTGGTCCTCCTCCATAAACTGAAGCCCCATATATTCATTCTGTTCGCTTTCTATGTAGGCCTCATATTCCGCAAAAGGTTTTAATGGATAATCCTGTCCGGATAAAAGACGGAACCAATCAAATCGGATTCCCTTTTCCTTTTCATAAGCCACTGCTGCCTGTAGCAACGCAATGGAGATTTCCACCAGTGACCAACATGCCAGTACGCCGGAAATGGAAGTGTCCAGAATCACTGCCTGCTTCCCGGGCTCCCCTGCCTGGTCTAACGCATCTCGAAGCTGGCTCTTTGGAAAAGCAGCCTTTTCATCCACGTGAATAAAGCAAACACATCGGTCCGCCGGAAAGTACTTCACCAGCCGTACCACCTGCTCGGGTTTTTTATGCATCATGATTAAAATCGCATGTCGTCTCATGTATCGTTCCTATTCCAACTCCATTCGCACCCAGTTTTTGCGATACAGATTTGCATCCTGTTTGGTATATTGACCGGGATAAATCGTAACGGAGCTTTCTCTATTTCCCAGATATGCTGCCCAAGTGCTAAAGGAAGAGTTGGCCAAAATGTGGTGCTTACACTGACTCATCAAATACATGTCCAGCCAGTCTTCGCTCCCTTGGTGGTCTTCTACATACACAGCATTCTTTATATCCGCCAGTAGTGCTTTCGCTTTCTCTACATCATCAGAGAACACATATACCTGCTCTACTGCGGTCATAGTTTGAAGTAGCTCTAACGCTTTGCGGTAGTACTCTGCATGTAGCACATCATAATCAGAATTCAAATAATCCCCACCTCTAAGATGCACGGAAACGCTTTCTTGGTTCTGCATAATCTGCGCTAGTTTTGTCACCTCCTGGTAGTGGTGCAACTGTGTAAACTGAAGCATTTCTATTACTGTCTGAAAAGTATCCGGGAAGTATGCTTCATCCTGCCAGTATCCATCCACATAATAGTGTTTGCTTGTATCCAGGTTGTTCAACTTTTCCAGACATTCTGCTCTTCGTTTTGCTTTTTCTGCTGCCGATAGACGCAAGTTATAAGGCTCTTCTTCGATTCTTTCTATATGATGCAATTCTGCACCATTTCGAGTCCGAGCATTGAGCCATGCAATAGGTGTTTCCAACACCTTTCCAATTCCACCACCGCAGGGAACCGGTAATTCTCTCCTGCATGTCCAATGATCTCTCCAGGTAGCCTTTTGCAAGTAGCCTTTCTTCATAACCGAGAAAACCCGCTCCAGTTCAAATCCGTTATGGACCTGTTCCAGGGTGTAAAAAGATAAATCCGCACGTACCTCCATATCCGGGTACTCTTTTTTCAGTTTTTCATACATAGCGAACTGGAACAATTGATTCCCTAGTCCGCCGGAAAACCTCACCAGAATCATTCTGCTTCCTCGTTTACATCTATGATATGCCATTCATCTTGGTAGATGTCTGTGGCATCCTGGGCGTCTCCGTTGTACCAAATGGAGGGGGCCACTACTATCTTTTCTTCACCATCTGCCAGATACTGTGCCCACCAGCTAAAGGTGCTATTGGAAATGATGAAGTGCTTACACATACTCATGGATTTCAGTTCCAAATAGTCCGGTTGCTCCAAATCCACATATCTCACATTACCTTGGAACCTATAATTCTCACGAATCCAATCCAAATCCTCTTTGGTGTTGGAAAAAATGTAAAATACAGGATTCTGCACCTGCTCTGCCACATAGGCCATGGCCTTCTCATAATACTGCTTTCCGCAGATATCTAAAATCTGATGGTCCACCGGATTGGTCACATAATCCCCTCTACGTACATGGACACATACAGATTGGCTGTTCTGCATTTCATCTATCAGCGTCTGTGTGGCTTCCGGAAGCTGTTCCTTCAATGCAAAGTCTTTTTGCAATGCCTGTTTCATGCCCGGGAAATACTTTTCAGATTGAAAATTTCCCTTCCAATAATACCCTGTTTTTTTAGCATCGATTGGGTAATAACGATACACATCAAAGGTTAGAAGTAGTCCTTTTTTGCTCAGCTTTTGAAAACTGTCAGCACCTCTTGTAAGACCTTTTCGATGATATAGATGGCATAAAAACTCAGACCAATTGCCCTTTAGCCAGCTCTGAAATCCGGACAGTTTGGAAACCTCTTCATCTAACGCAAAATGCCCCAGAGAGTATTCTCTCTGAGGGTCACGCTGAAAAGGATACAAATTAAAGGTCATCTGTTCCCCGGTCTGCAATTGTATATAACGGGCTGCTGCGTATTCAAACAACTGATTACCCAGCCCTCCTGATAATTCTACAATCATATCTTTCCTATTCTTCTTATTCGTCTTTTGATTCTGGTCCAGAGACTCACCTGAAAGATTTCTCTCTGTCTGGCTCTGTCATACTTGCGATTCACATTCTCTGTGGCAGGTGGTGTCATAGGAAACTCCATAGCAAATCGCTCCATGCTCACTCCCCCTGGGGCTTCTGCTGTATGCGTTGCCGCTCCATCAAAGCCTATATTACTTACCAGATTTACACCCGGCACAATCACCTTTTTTCCATAAGCTAGGCATCTGGCATGCCACTGATAATCCCATGGGATAATGCTTTGGTTCTTGTAGTGCTCCAGTTCTCTGATGTAAGCTTCTCCGGCACTGGTCCCCATTTGCTGTTGCAAAAGTCTTTGGCTCTTGATACTATTCCACTCTTTTTCAAAATTAGTAGACATCTGCTGCCAACGATTCGCCCAAGTAGCCCAGCCCCAAGTATCTCCTCTTCTGGAGAAAATGTAACTAGAAGTCTCCTGCTGCCATGGACATAGATGATTTCCCGATACATAGAACACATCCGGATTATCTCGATATGTCGCAAGCATCTCATCACAATATCTAAAAAAAGTCACATCAGGAATGCAATCATCTTCTAGTATAATCGCTGCTTCTTCCTGCTGAAACACTTCATCCAAACCGGAGATGATACGTCTATCGCATCCCATATTTTCCTCTGCAAAAATGGTGGTCACCTGACATGGCCATATAACATCCTGTGCTTTTTCTCGTACCTGCTGTACCAGTTTCGCAGTCTCAGCATCTCCTGTCTTTGCGGCATCTCCCACCAAGTATAACTTTTCCGGCTGCACCTGTCGCAGGATTTCCATATGCTGCACTATGGCATCTATTCTTTTGTATAAAATCAAAACAACCGGTGTGTTCATGTTAATCCTTTGTGAGCGCAAGCCATAATTCCGGAATATAGGAGCTGACATACAAAAGTGCCTTGGTCTTTCCTTTGATTTCGCAATCTGCCATGCTCTTTTTCACCTGTATCTGAAGGTTTTTCTTGATGTCTTTTAGGATATCCTTTCGATTGGGGAAATGACGTTTGACTTTACCATATTGGTCTAGCAAAGCATACATATACTGCCGTTCCGTTTTTCTTGCGATAGCATTTTCGTTTTTCTGATAAAAAAAGCTTATATTATCTTTGATAAAATCAAGCATATCCAAATGCTTTAAATAGTATCTCTCTTTTGTGTTGATGCTATCCGGTCTTGCATTGTAAAAATACATGCTTTTCTGAGTATATGCAACCTGTCCGGCATCATACACCATTCGAGGCATCACCGCCACATCTTCGTGAATCTTTCCAACGGGGAATGGGTACTTCTTAACCAGCTCAGTTCGGACCAATTTGCAACAAGCCATCGTTAGGAATTCATCAGATAGTAGGTAATCACTTGCTTTTCCTTTCCATACACTCTTTTGATCTCCATGAAGCCGTTTGGTCCCCTCAATTATCTCACCATACTCGCATTCGATTAACGCATATTTTCCAGCCTCAGTAAGACTCCACATCTCTTCCAAATACTCTTCAGATACGATGTCATCTCCGTCAACAAAAGCAATATATGTCCCCTTACTTATTTCAGTTCCGGCATTTCTAGCAGCAGATAATCCTTGATTCTTTTGGTGGACCACAACCAGTCTAGAATCCTGTGCAGCTTTTTTATTGCATATCGCCCCGGTCGTATCCGTTGATCCATCATCTATAACAATGATTTCTATATTTTTATAAGTTTGGCTTGTAACCGAATCTATACATGCGCCTATATACTTTTCCACGTTGTACGCCGGTATAATAACACTTATAAGAACATTATCCATACATCTTTCACCAGCAGTTACACTTTACATATCGTATATAGTCCCCTGCCGTCATCTTGGCTCCTTGCTTTCTAAGATTTTTAAACCGGGCTTTCATCGACGCTCGTACGTCCTTCATAGCTTGTTCGTACGCTTTATCCTTTTTAAACTCGGCCAAATAATAACATAGCGTAGATATTTCAAAACGAAATTGTCGCATCTCCAATCTGTCTTGAAACTCAGGATAGTTGGCAACAATACTTCGCGCTTGCATATCATATGCTTTTAATTGATCTAGATTCAATTTCAAAGTCCTAGTATGCAAAATACTTTCCGAATTTTGATAATAATAGAATAATATGCTAGGTGTATAAACGATCTTTTCAGCATCAAGCAGAATGTCTTGGAATATTGCTACATCCTCGTAACTCATTCCCTCCGGAAAAGGATGTTGTTTTACAAGCTCGCTTCTTATTAATTTTGCCTGAAAAAAACTACGGATTACTTCATCATCGATAAGAGCATTAACAGCTTCTTTTCTTTCATATGTGGTTGTAGAATCACTGATTAATTCTGGCGCTTCATCCCTGGAATGTATTTCCTTGATACATCCAATACCAACATCCGCTTGATTTTCCAGACATAGCTTCAATAGTAGCTCGACACATTGTGGATGCATCAAATCATCATCTCCGGAAATGGTTACAAACTCACCCTGTGCCATCTCTATTCCTTTATTTAGTGCTGATGCCGTACCACCATTTTCCTTATGAAATACTTTTATTCTAGAATCTGTTGTCGCTATTTCGTCAGCAAGCTTTCCGGCATTATTTGGTGAACCATCATCCACCAAAATGATTTCAATATTCTGATATGTTTGCTTTTGAATCGTAGCAATACCCTGTTTCAAATACTGCTCAGATTTATATACCGGAACGATTACACTTACTAATGGATTATTATTGCTCATTTCAGATTCTTTCTTTTATCGTATTTCTTAGTCCTTGTCGCACTCTAAATATAAGTGGCATGTATACGAATAGTTTTAGTTTGTTGTCCTGCCAGCAATGATGTTGGCGACTTATTTCACGCACGTCCTTGGTTAAATCGGACAGCTGTTGCTTATTCTGTATTTCAGTTTTTGCCCAATTACCAGCATATTTCCATGCATAGTCATGCATATACCATCCTATTACCTTTTCATCCAGCACTTTGTCTTCGTCTACTGCCTTTTCGGTTTCCACTAGCAAACGATGTGTTGCCTTTAGTAGCTTCTCCGTATTGGCAGTAGCCATAACAGACTTCGAATGGTAACGGTGACAATACAACGGTATATTCTCGATTCGAATCTTCTTGGCTTTTGCAAGCATCATCAGATGCACGTAATTATCCTCTAATATGATGCCTTCCGGGAATTGAATTTGAAGGCTATCCCAATAAGATTTTCGAATCATAAATATCCAGCAGCAAGTAATATCCTGATCCTGATTGGCTATCAGACTAGTTAATAACTCACTTCCGGAATAAACTCTATCGTATTGTCCCTTGTATTTATAACCGGATGTATTCCATTCAAGCACATCTTCTGCATCATCACGAAACGTATATGCCGAAAATCCATACACCTCTAAATCTTCAGTTTCTGCTTGATTTACAACTTTTTCCACCAGATTTGGTAGCAAATAATCATCACCATCTAATAACAGAATATAATCGCCGGTTACTTTTCGTAATGCATAGTTTCTAGCTTTACTGGCCCCACCCATCTCAATATACTCATAAATCCATCCATATTTCTGAGCATATTCCTTTGCAATAATTCCGGATTTGTCCGTGGAGCCATCATCAATCAAAATTGCTTCGATGTTGGCATAGGTCTGTTGCACAACACTATCCAAGCATTTGTTGATATAGTTTTCTACGTTATGAATAGGTATGATAATAGATACCTTTTTACTCATATTATTTCGCTTTCTGACACATTGATTCGTACAACTGCATGTACATCGGTAGAACTTTTTGCTCGTCAAAATCTCTTACTCTTCGGTATCCGGATTCTATATACTGTTCTCGTAATGATTTATCCATCATTTTTTCGATACCGGTTGCTACATCTTCTACAGACTCTACATCAACAAGCAATCCACTCTTTCCATTCTCCAACACCCACGGAACTGCTCCGCTTTTTTTACCGGCAACTATCGGGCATCCATTTTTCATTGCTTCAATCAGAATAAGACCAAAGCTTTCTTCCCGTGATGTATGAACAAGCATTGTTGATGTCCGGTATAATCGTTCTAGTTCATCCGGTTTTAATCTTCCCTTGAACTCAATATCTTTATTTAGTAATCCATTCTTTTTGCAGTATTGGTATGCTGCTCCATACTCTTCATAATCAAAGCCACATAAAATGAGCTTAGCATCTGGATAGTTCTTCTTTATTCTGTGAAATGCTTGAATTGTCGTATCAACGTTCTTGATTTCGTTAAATCCATTATTTACCGCAAGCAAAGTAAATGGCTGATTCAGTCCGATTGCATTTGCGCTTTTTTCAATTTGGATACTATTAGGTATAACAACTGAATTCGCATCTATTTTTGTTTCGTGTAACCTTTCATTGATTACAGGCGAAACAACTGTATAATATCTGGCATTCTCAATCACTCTATTCCCGAGTGTTTGACGCCTTTTCCAATAATAATTATGAAATATGGGACAAACACTATCCGGCCAGTCATGTAAAGTGACAACAGTTCGATCAGCATCCACCGCAAGACATGATTCTGCATATTCATAACACCAATGGGCGTGCATAACATCTATATGCTTTTCCTGATCACATGTATGTATAATTTGGGCTAACTTTGCTATTTCCGGTTTAAACGAAAATAGCGCCCTCAGATTACCATGTCGTCCTATTTTTTTAACGTGCAGAGTAACCCTTCCCTTTTTTTCATTAATATCGCTGGAAATATCTGGTGCTGTTGTCAAAATAATTAGTTCATGTCCTGCATCTACTATTCCTTGTAAAAGTGAATCTAAAAAATAAGTATTTTCAAATTTCTCCGGAATTGACCGATATGGAAATGGTCCAGTCAAAAGAATTCGCATTATCTATTTCCTTTTTCAAGTACTTTCAAAACTGCCTTATGTATAACGTCCTTCCTGTACAGCCCACTCAGAATTCTTACTTTTCCTCGGATGTTAGCAGTCTCATACTCATACTTTTTATGGAGTGCGTCTAGGATATAGTCACTTCTTTCCACCGCCTTACATGTTCCGCAAAGGCTGTCCATATGTCTAAGCAATTCCATCTGTCGATCAAGTGGCACCGTATCCTTTGTACTTAGTTGCTCTACTTTTTTTAAATCATTGTAGTAAAACGCATCTACATACGGAAGCAAATCCCGTCTCTCATTTTGCAAAAAAGTACGCAAATGTTCCGTTTTTGCTTGCATTGAAGTAACTGCGGCGGTTACTTGCTCCTTAGTCTGATAATCATTGGTAGACATACCTTCCCCAACCACGTAATGGTATAGGACATCCGGTATTCGCCTATAGGATTTAGCTAAGATTGCAAGTGCTACAGAAAAGAAACCATCCTCTGACATATTGCAGTAAAAAGGTTCTGTCTTCTTTAATAGTTTTTGAATCACTTCTTTGGAGTAACATCTATGCCAAACATTATAATTATATGATTCGGTTAGTATTGCTTTTGCAACATCCGTAGGCATTTGTTTTGGCCAAGGCCCTAGTTGCTTTGACGGTTCTCTCACGAACTGAAACTCCAGAATATCACAGGGATTGCTTTTCAGTTCTTCCCAAAGACGCATACAAGCCAGTTTTTCCAGATAATCATCCGCATCCACCAGCAAAATGTAATCACCCTTTGCTTCCTGCATGCCACGCATACGACTATAGAGTAACGACTTATTCTGACCATTCTCCACAAGTCTTACTCTATTATCCTTCTTTTCATATGCTCTCACAACATCAGTTGTTCCATCTGTAGAACCGTCATCTACTACGGTGATTTCAAGTTCCTGATAAGTTTGATTTAGCGCCGATTCCATACAGCGCTGCAATTCCTGTTCCTTATTGTACGCCGGAATCAGGATACTAAATAATGGAGTTTGCATAGCACCCTCTAACTCTATAAAACAATGTTTTTAATGAATCTAAGCCCTCTATAAAGCATCGGAATGATGTAGATATACAGGCCAACCAAAACCAATGCAGCTTTCATAAGCAAGCTATACGGTTTTAGTGGGATAACAATCTGCTTTTCAAAAGCCTTAGTCATAATCAATGATAATAATACAAGCAACGCTATTAGGGAAATCACAATGCCCATAGTTTTTCCGGGCTGTTTCCACTGTGCCACGAATTCATTTGACCCTTTTTCCACAGGAATCATCATCAAATGATAAGGATTTTCTGTAGCAACCGCAGGGTTTCCATTTATCTGATAGTTCCATCCGGATCCTGCATAAGCAGAAATCAATAGATAGCCCTTTTCTAGGGCAGTAAATCGCACTTCCATATCAGTTGCCCCTACATTCCACTGCTCCGGTATCAGAAGTTTTCTAATACATTCTTGAAGCTTTTCTGAATCGAGCGCACCAATTAGCACGTCATCACCAATCTCATCCAGTTGTTCCGCAGTTAATTGCTGTATTTCTTTATGCTCCTCAGGTTGACTTAAATAAAGTACATAGCGATTATCCTTCCACGCAGCTTTTTGTTCGTTTCCTACATCCTCGGCTTGATATACCTCAATCAAATCCATGCCAAATAGCATTCTGGAAATGCGATTTTGTTCCGTAAACTGTCCCTGCCCACTTAATTGATTCGCAAAAATCCAGTTGTTCTCAGAAACAAAGAACACAGGAGATGTAGGGTATTCTCCCTGAATGCCAAGTAATAAATCCGAAAGTGCTGTTCCACCGGCATCACTGATTCTTACATAGTCCTGGTTATATCCCAGTATCTGATTCGTTTCAATCTGCTCAGCCGTGTTTAATGGATAATAATTTCCCACCATACTTGCGGCATACTTCAATGCATCTATTCCATCAGCTGAGTCTCTATCTGTCATCCTGGTTCTCAATAGATAGTCATTCTGTTCATCCCGGTCCACTAACACAGTTTCAGGAGCCACTGTTGAGATGTACTTTTGTACATAGCAGCCAGCGTACCAAATGGAACAAATACTGATAAGACCAATTAATCCATACGCAACCCGTTTAATGTCTAATTCTTCTAACAGTAAATACAATGAAGCTATCACTGTAAAATAAAGCAAATATCCATGTCGAACCGGAAAGCATACATATGGACCATTATTCCACATGATGTTTACCACTTCTACAATCAATGGTAGCAAAACTACGATATTAAATCCTATAATGCCCCAACATCGTCTCTTAGTTTCCGGTTTCTTTTTGATAACCCCAAATGCCAACACTAACAAGATTACAAACACTGGTCCAATCCATAGAAGCATCTGATGCTTACGAAATGCTTCCAAACCCTCTGCCGCAATCTTGTGATGGTAATTCTGTACTACACTCCCCTCTTCAAATAGAGTGTACCTGTAAGATTCCATGGTATTTAACAATGCCGGCAAAAATAGCACCATAGAAATGCCCAGCGCAATCAGCGAACACCAAATGAAATTACGAATAGAAAGTTCTCGGTTCCCTTTATAACATGCAATAAATCCTACATATAGAATCAAAAACAGGCATACAGCGTAGGCCTGAGGAATATTCAAACAAAACAGCAATGTCAACGCTGCCACATATCCTATATAAGCTCCCCTACTTGTTTGACCATCTAGAATGCAGTTCAAAAAATATAGTAGGAAAGGAAGAACCATACCAGTAATAGGCCATCCCATGCCCATATACATAATAGAGTGAAGACTATAGGCATACAGCAAGCTGCAAGAAATACGTACGAATCTATACCCCCGCTTAGGTGATAAAAGTACTTCCTTTTGCAGCAAGAAATCCATTCCAACTGCCATAGTAGCCAAGACACATCCATATACAAAAGTCATTCCATAAGGAACTGCTTCTCTTGAAAAGAAAAGAAGCAATATGAGCCAAGGATTTCTCACATAAAAATGAGAAAGTCCACCGGCCAATCCCATACCAAGACTTAGATTCCAACTGAACTCACTAGATATGCTTCCATGAAGTATATCCCATACGCCGTAATAAAATGGAAGATATTGAGACAAATAGTCCCCTGTAAACGCTATTGAAAGCCGACCAAATGGAACGATTCCTTTGCAAAACAGAATCAGCAAGTAAATGAATACCGCAAGCAACAGTACCGATATCAGTTCTATATATGTTTGCTTCTTCTTCACTCCTATTATCCTTTCAGTTTTTGCTTCGATTGATATTGATATACTTGCTTTTCGCCAACAAGAAACACATCTTTGGATATGGAACCTTCCAATCTTCAGGGAACAGATACCCGGGATGTAAAAGCTTATAATCCTTTAATTCATACACATATCGATTAATCTGTGATTCATCATGATAAATTGCGATGATTCCCTTTTCTTCATCCTCCGCAATTCTCTTCTGTAATTCTTTTGCCATCGCCAAAAATGCTTTGGTTTCACCGCCGTTTAATCCACCGGCCACATATACTTTTCCTTCCCCTGCAGGGATATAGGCTCTGGATTCCGGATTTCTCTCGTAGGTAAACTCCGATGCCTTAGATGCATATTGTCCGGGATGTAGAGTAAATACAAGCTTTTCTTTGGGGGATGGTAAAAAGGCCTCTCTTTTTATATCCTTTTTGATAATCAGGTTGGAATTAAAAAAGAAAAGATAGTCATACCCCTGAAGTTGGTCTTCAATGGATAAAAACATATCAAATCTGCGAAGTGTATCATAAGGCCAGCCAAGCTGTTTTTGATATATCTTATGCACGTCTCCATTTTCTTCACCATAAATCCTATCCGCATCCGTAAACACATAGTAATGCACCTCTGCATCCTTCAGAAAATGACGTTTCATGGATTTATAAAACTTTTTCCAGAAATAAACATACTCCCCGGTGCATATATATAAAATTGCAACTTTCGAAGTCTTGTTCAATCCTAAAACTCTTCGGACACCTCGCATACCCAGATTGCGTTTTACTTTCCTCCAAATAGTATCAGCCAGTAAATAGTAGTACTCTTTGCTGATGTGTTTGTCTACCTGTACAGATTCCAGCATTGCCATCCGGTCATTCAAACGCACTGCAGCTTTATCATTATGATTCCCTGAATGTGTGCCAGAGCCATCGCACCCATCGTTTGTCACATAAGAAACCTTTGGGAATACCGTATATTTATCCTGCATACTCTGTGCATATCCCCAGCGAATGGCCCAAGAATCCAAGTAGCCATTCATTTGCTTATCTAACATGGAAAGCATATCTGCGCCACCACGAGAAAACTGTTTCTTTCTTTCTTCGTCCTGCAGGAAGTTTTGATAATCTGCCATGGACCAATCCACAGTATTCCATCTGTCTTCCCAAGTAGCCCAGCCCCAACTGGACGCACGGTATCCAAGCCAAATATCATGCTGGTAGCGTCTAAGCGCTTTTAGATTTGGTGTATATCCAGCTATGGACCAAATCTTTGTATCACCTTCATAATAATCCAAGGCTTCATTCATATAACGCAAGAATACCGGAGACACCACCAAATCGTCTTCTACCACAATGGCCTTGTGGTACTGTCTAATCACCTCTGTCACACCGGAAATCACGTTATTAGCCAATCCGATATTATGCTCTCTACATGTCACATGCCAGCTTTTGAATTGTGTCTGACCAGGCCAATTCTGTACTGTTCTTCTAACTTCTTCAACCTGCTGTTGGTCGTTTTTGCCTTTGGGACCATCTACAAATATGTAGACATCTGTCCGACCAATCTCTTCACTATTCTGCAGTAGACTTTGCATACAATGTTCTATTTTATCTGCTCTTTTATACGCAAATAGCACCAGTGGTGCCAGCATTTTCTCTGTTTTACTTTCCATTTCTTATCAAGATCCACTTATCTATCAATTGCTGATACCGTGTATAAAGTTCTAGCTTTTTGAGATGGTTATTTACTGCAATGTAAAAATATCCCATGACAGTTCTATTTCGTCTTGCCCAATAAATACTAGGGTTCACACAGGATTTGTGTTTATCAATAATACGTAATTCTGATTTAAGAATTCGTAAACATCGTCTTTCCAGATTTTTGTTAGCTACTGTAGAAGAAGCGGAATTAGCATTTTTTCTATAGGTGCCCAATGGTTCATCAATATAGCCAAACCTTTTGCCAGTCTTCAGCATTCGAAGCCAAAAATCCCAATCTTCCACATTAAGCTTTTCGTCATACCAGCCAATTTGATCATATACTCGTTTACGTACAATCGTTGCCGGTGCAGCTATATCGTCCATCTGATAGACTCTCTCAAGCATGCCCTCTCCTAAAAAATCCGGATAAGAACCATAGTAAAACTCAGTGCAATCCTTTCGAGTTGAATAATTCACTGACTCTTCACCAATATACAAGTTGGTAATAACCGCATCAATATCTTCATTCTGTTCCATGTAGTCAACACATTTTTCTATATACATTGGATCCAGCATATCATCGCTGGCAAGAATCTTAATATATTCCCCTGTAGCATGCTGAAGTAAATGATTTAGACTCTTGGTAATACCCTGATTATTTTCATTTCTATGCATGTAAACCTTATGAAATCTACGTTCTAACTCCTGTTTTTTATCGCAAATCACACGCCAAGAATTATCTTTTGAAGCATCGTCATTAATCAGAAGTTCCACGTCCTGATAAGTTTGCTCACACAGACTCTTCAAGCAATCCTCTATGTAGTTTTCATGGTTATAGCAAGGAACTAATATTGAAACCATCTATACGCTCTCATTTACAATATACTTGTCTAATTCTGGGAAAAACTTCTCCCATTTATGCACTGCCATAGGTATCTTACCGGCCCTGATGTATTCCTCCATATCCATTTCCATAGCAAAAGAATACGCAGTCTCCACATCCGCCAGCGCAATACTCTTAGGATGCTTTGCACCATAGTAGCCTATGAATAAATCCTCCGCCTTCTCCCATTCTGACAGCTCTTTTTTGTGGCTCTCTAGAAAGCAAATCATTGCTGATACTCGTCGTAGGCTAACTCCGCCATTGCCAACTCTGGCAATGACTTCCCCCTCTAGTTTGCGAAGAAACTTGCTGTGTCCTGCTCCCGGAATCACACGTTTGAGGAAACGCATGCCATCTCGTCCCCAGGGAGCTCCTATATAATCGAATCCCTTATCTGCAAAAGCAATCAACTGATTCTCCGTGCCAAGGAATCTGGCATCCGTTTGAAAAATAAAAATATACTCATATTCTTCAAATGCGCGGTAGAGTTCAGGTGTCATCAGTAAATCATTGTAATCCTGTAAACTCTGCTTATCCCAACAGTCAAAACTCTTGATTGGGATATTGGGATATGTACTCCGATACCATTCGCAGTTCAGATTTCCGGGCGCCATAAACTCCATTGGTACATTCTGCAGTTTTTCGCGCACCTCATCCAGGCTACGTTTCTCATATCCTGACAGTTCTTCCATATAGATTGGAATAAGTGTTAGTATTCTTCCATCCATTTTTATTTCCTAATCTTCCGCTTTAACGCTTCGTTGGTTCCATTTCATATCAAAGAATCCGTATGCCAATAGTAGAATGGCCGGATTCCATTGAACACTCCAAGGAGTTGCTTCTCCTATCATATATCCGGCTATGCCAACCAAAGCTAAAACCGGCAGATATTCATTCCCTTCTTTTAGAGTTTTCAAAGTTTTAGACATAACAAAGATTAGAAGGCAAGTCCACAACACTCCATAATTATATAAGTTATAAAAATAGCCATTATCCAACTTCAAATATTCAGATGCAGCAAATACTTGTTTCCATAGTTCAGAAACATATGGTACAAAATGCTCAAACCTTCCCGAAAACAATGCGTCATACCTCAATGTGAAAGGAAGGTCTGTTTTTCTAAAGATGGCTAACGTCACACATAGTATCAGTAGTATTACTGGTACATAAGTAACCAATCCCAGCAAAACATTGAATACTTTTTCGTAAGGTTTCAGTAGTTCTGCTATCAGAATTAATATATAAAGCACCACCCATAAATAAAAGCCTGTACGGCATAGCAACACTTTATATGCCATATACAATAGCGCTGTATATCCTGTAATAGACAATAAAAATAGCCTTCTGTTGCTCTGCTCTATCTTCGCCATACAAATGATAAGAAGAAAACCGATACTCACTAATCCAAGATATAAGTAATTAACGTGATAGAATCCGTAATCACGGATTATTACCCAATCAGAAGTTCCAAGATATGGATTCGTCTTTAATAATTGATTCTCACTTCCCGGTAGCACCCCTGTCACAGCCAGTAGTATTCTACCAGCCATCAATGGAACTCTCACAATCAAGCACCATAAAAGTGTCCTCTTGATATCCGTGTTCTTCGCTCCCCATATCACAATCATGGACATGAGAAGCATCTTATCGCCGTTTACTACCAAGGCATATCCTAGCAGTCCGAAAAGGATTGCTCCTACAATCAACTCTTTTTTTGTATAGTCTGTAAGCACAATCTTATAGAGCACAGCTAATAGTGCTATAGCAGTCAATACACCTGCTTCTTTGGATCCTAATCCTACGGAACGAATAGCACACAATAGCACTACTGCACACATATAGACTAATTCACTATGAGGTTGTAGTTTTTGACGCCAAACAAACATATCCGTTCCTATTCTGTCATATTCAAAATTATGCGATAATCATCTTCTGCTGCCACATAAGCGTTAGCAAAATCCATACCCTTCTTTGCTAGTCTTTCCTTCTCACTCTGCTCCAATAGCATGTATTTTTCTAATGTTTCCGTCCATGTCTCTATGGGCTCTGAAAGTGGGATCATGTACCCACAATGTCCCATTTTCTCCTCCGTCCAAGGCGTCTGGTCACTGATAATCGGCACGCAGCCTCCTGCCATCGCCTCAAATATCACATGACCGTAATTCTCTCCCTGGGTTGGAAATAGAAATACATCATACTTAGCAAAGGTCTCTATAATCTCTTCAGCAGGGGCTATTCCCTGATAATGATATTCTACATTTGCAGGTAATTGCTTTAATAATTCTTCACACTCCGCCACATATACCGGATCTTCTTTATTTCCATACACATCAAACTGAATCTGTTGACTTGGATATGCTTCGCCCCATTTTTTTAGTATCTCTGCTGCATAGGTCAGGTTCTTTTTTCTAGAGATTCTGGAGAGAAAAACAACCTTGCAGTATCCACTGTCACTGGATTTGTCTCTGGAGATATCCACGGATTTTCTAGGCAAATCCTCTGCCAGATAGCAAGCAGCATTCTTGCCAACCTGTCTTCTAATATCTGCTGCCTCTTCTTCTGATGTAGCAGACCATACTATCTTATCAAAATATCCCAATGCCTTTAGCAATGTCACATAGGCTTTTTTCTTAGGATACTTAATTCGAAACGCACCGGGTGAAAACAGTCCCATGGACGCTATCACCACCGGCACCATAATTTCATCTTTTTTCTTTAGCGCCATAGCAGTTCTGGCATAATCATTGAAGCAGCCACATACATACACCAGATCTACTTCATCCGCCAAACGTTTTACCTCAGCTTTTGTGAATCCACCAGGTTGTACATACCAGACTTTTGCGTGTCCCACCTGATTCCAAGCATCATACCGGATACCCGGGTATGCCTCTGTATCGCCATGGTCTCTGTCCACAGTCAGTATATGAAATTCGTATTCTGTCCCCAAACGATCTACCAGATTCTTGATGCTTCGAACAGGTCCTCCGTCCTTATATCCCGGCAGATATCGTCCCATGACGATTAATATTTTTCGCAACTTTAAATCCTTATCATTGTTTTTACAGTTTTGGATTCCGATTCACGTTACCAAATTTTTGGTATTCATAAATCTTTGCATCCACCAAATATCGATACCAATAGGCTTGCATAAAGGCATAAATCTTTCCCTCTTTGCCATCCAAAAAGCCTAGCTTTATGTAGTAGCGATACCAATAGTACAGATGTGCCCGCATACCCATTGGCAACTTGTAATAGATGTGGAACTTAATCCATCTCTTCACACCAGCCTTATGATTCAGCTCTCGGCCATCCTCATGCTGCAGATTCGTATTCTCGATATAATCCAACACTTCACGACTAGAGTACCAATTATGCTTCTGTATAAAATAGGCTAAATCTTTAAAATCGTGATGCTCGCTGTCGTTCTTTACTTCTACGGTCCTGCCTTCTGACAGCACGATGTGTTCATCCATATAGCGGTCTTCAATGGTACCAATACCACGCTTAAACACCAATAGTTTTCGGAATGGGTAAATGCCACCATGACGAAGCTTCTTGCCTAAGAAAGTTACTTCAAATCGCAAAATGATACCATTCACATCCGTGTCCATGTTTTGCTGGCACAGTGTTTCTATTTCTGCTCTAGAAGCCTCCGTCAGACGCTCATCTGCATCGATTCTTAGAATCCACTTGGTATCAATTCCTGTTTCATTTAAGCCATACAGGAACTGCTTAGAGTAGTTGACGAACTCATGCTGATACACATCTGCACCGAACTCTTTGGCAATCTCCACCGTCCGGTCGGTGCTAAAGCTGTCCACTACTACAATGCGCTTTGCCAACGCCTGAATGGATAACAAACAGTCTCGTATATTCAGTTCTTCATTCTTCGTCAGCACGATGGCTGTCAAATCTGTCATCTATTCACACTCCAGAATTCGTTTTACCTGCTCATTCCATAAAAACTGCTTAGCAAATGTTCTACGCTGTTCTATTTTGCTTTCATTCTCTGTAGAATGCTTTAGCATACTTTGCAAAGCCTGTGCAAGGGAACCGGCATCTGCATCACAGAATTCTATAACACCCGTAAACTTTTCATATCCTGAAAACTTCGTACTTAGAATAGGCTTTCCGGTTGCCAAATAATCCATAATCTTGGATGGGAAGTTATACTTATTCTCCGGCAAATGCATATTCCTAGGATTTATCAACACATCTGCTGCCACTAGCACTTGTAGGTAATCCTTTTCTTCCAAAAGTCCTAGATAATGAACTCTAGCATCCTGCTTTGCTACATCTTCTACCTTCTGCTGCCATTCTCCACGGCCGGTGATATAAAGTACAAAATCCTCTTTCAAAGACTTTAATGACTCCAGCAGCATCTGTATACCTGCCACCTCATTTAGCAATCCGGAATATACCAAAACAGGTTTTCCATCAGCCTGCTGTTTCCAGGTATTCATCGAACTCTGGGTAGCATATGCGCCCATCACTTCCGGATCGATTCCACCTTCCATCAGTATGAATTTCTGAGATGGTTTCAGATATTGCTGCAACTGATTCGATAAACCTATCACCACATCACCATTACGAATTGCTTTTAATTGCAATTTCGCATACAACTTTTTCAATGGTGTATGATAGCTTTCCGTGCTACTATAATCCGCCAGAATGAGCACCATTTTCTTATGATACTTTCTAGCTATCTTTGGTAGAAACAGCCATGCATAAATCATGTTATAGCAGATTACCATGTCGGCCTGTTGGATTTCGCTCCTAACGCGTCTCTTCAGTTCTCTTACTGCTTTTAAGATGCCATACGCACCGGATTTTTCCTTAGTAACACAATTTTCATCAACAGTTGCAATTGCTTCTGCAATATAACTAATACTTGTTACCGACGAATCTGCTTGTCTGATATACTTTAACAGTTTTGTTTGAAACCGATTAGCCGCTGCAGAGGTAGTCTTCGTCTGCATTAAGATTTCTTCCGAAACTGCGCTTCCCACATAGAGAACGCGCTTTTTTTCCAAAATCTCTAAATGTTTTTGCGCCATCTGTTCTATGGTATAACTGCGAATCGCACCCAGTGCGCATGTCGCCAGCTTTTCATGTTCTTCTGCAGGCATAGTTGCATACTTCTGAATAGTAGTTTTCAGCGCAGCTACATCCTCAACGGGAATGATTTCTCCGTTTCTGCCATCTTCAACCAGCTCTACTCCTGCCAAGCAACATTTTGTCGTAACTACAGGCAGACCATTGGCCATAGCCTCATTTACAACTAAGCCCCAGACATCCTCCCTGGTAGGAAGTACAAATAAATCTGCGGCACGATAATAATCCTTTAATACCTCATATCTCTGAAACGGAACAAATACGACATTATCTAGTTCATGCTCTGTCACATACTGTCTATACTCTCGAGGCGGCTCTCCCCCTACAATACAGTAGCCTATGTCATCAGCTAACTCATTTGCTACCTGCAAAAGCAAGTCGATTCCCTTTCGATGAATCATCTGTCCCACAGTGATTATGATGTACTTTTTGTCTCTAAGTTCCGGCAAAAGGCGTTCGCGAAGTGATTTCTTTTCTTCCTTCTTAGTTGTTCTCGGAAATACATTTTGAGCGCAAATAGAAGAAAATGGATAACGATGAATTGTTTCCGGCTTTGCACCATAATATGCCAGGTATTCATCAGCACCTTTGCCTGTACTCAGATACCCGGTTGCTCCTGAAATGTAGAATGTTTTTATCATTCGTTTCAGCGCATTTTCAGATTTCACAAATCCACCATCACAATTCAACCAATATTCAATTCTATTTCGCTTCATGAAACGAATTGCATATCTGGCAGTAGGGGTACTATATCCACCCACGATGATCCGATTATAATCTCCCTGCAGATAGTCGATGACTTCCGGGCAGTAAGCAGTATCCACCCCAGCACGTACTACACGTAGAAAAACTTCTTTGTAGCTCTTTTCTTCCGTTACGTTTGCAACCCATTTTTCATCACGGTCTGCCGCTCTATTCACTTCATATAGCACCGTCAAATCACATTTTTTCCCAAGTTCTTGAAAAAACAAAACGCGATATGGAGACGGAACATTTGTGAGAAATAAAACTTTCATTTTGTTCCAATCATCTGCAAGAATGCCCAAAAGCTGACCACAAAACTTCTGTATGTAAATGAACTGTGATCATAGGAATGATTTTGTAAAACGCACATCCAGATAATAGGCAAAAGCATTATAAACAAATAACTCAGAACATTCATGTTCCAATCGTTTCTGACAATCCCCACTATCCATACAATTACGATTACTAGAATCAATGCAACAAAAATCACATTCGTATAACAGCTCAGATTTGCTGCCACTGCTTTTATCGGATTAACATGTGTTTCCAACTGATCTGATGAACCAACAGTTCTATGCACAGCCTGATTCAACGCATCTCTTATAACCTTTTTATCCGTAAAGATATCCGCCAAGGCCCATTTCGATGCCCACATGGTTCCATAGCCAAGCGCCCAAAATACACATAACCATAAATGTTCTCTCAGGTACGCTTTTCTGTTCGTAAGAGCAGTTCGAACAATCAACAAGCATCCAAGTGCCATCACTGGATAGGTGAGAAAATCAATGTAGGCCGTGAGAATTCCTATCAAAAAGAAAAACTCTATTTCATGCTTATTTTCACCTTTCGTTTTATGCCATAGCATGTAGTTCATTCCGCCAAGGGTGATATAGGTCATGGTACAATACTGCATGCAGAACGGAATCACAATAGGGAATGCCATCAATGATGCAAGGATAAAACTTATGCAAGTTTTCATCCCACTTCTGCGGTATAACCCCAAACACGCAAGAATATATAAACCCAAAAGCAATAACACATTAAGATATCGAATCTGACGGTATGTAAAAAACAATAACAACAGCTTTAATACAACCAGATATCCATGCCAATATCTAGGATATGCTTCCGGCGTTGTCGCCATACCATTCACCGCATAAGCAGAAAGGCTATCTATTGTTTGATGCATTACAGATTCGTCATGATACACCAATAATGCTTTTTGCAACACAGAAGTGGCACCGCCATCATCAAAAGCTGCTGCCCCAAGCATAAGCGCATCAGTATGATTATCCCTAGCCATACCACGATTATTTAAAAGCAAGGTTTTGATGTCCATGTTATAAGGATGCAACCTAACAAACTCACTGGGCAGAAACTCAGTGTAGTCACCCTCTTCCTGCAAAACCCCTGTACTATCAAACACATGCTGTTTGATTGGCTGAATGGGCAACAAATACACCATCACAAGCATTAGAAAGCCTAGTACTACGCTTCCCAATAATATCCCTATGCAGTTAATAACACTCTTTCTGTTTATTTTCAAAACGTATTTAAGTCGCTTTCTATCCCTTTATTGCCTTCGCCATTTCTATGGCCACGCACTCAAACCAGTACCATCTGCTATAGCCATTTCGACGATAGATTCTATACCTTTCCTTGCCACGCTGTATAGATTTCTTCAATCCCTTTTCATGGCTGGTACCGTTCAGTCGGAAATTGGCTACAATCTCATTTAACACTTCGATGTGATAACCTGCGTTTCGAATCTGCAAATACAAATCCCAGTCATCATGTAAGCTCTCGCAGCGGTACTGATACTTGTCATACAGTTCTCTCCGAACAAACATAGTTGGGTGATTCCAGTCTCTGGACACCACCGGTTTACGAACTCGTGCTTTCTTTATCAGGCGCTCGTGAAGTTTTCCAGCTTCATCCTGATTCCAAATGCGAAGATTTGCATAGAACAAATCAAAGTTTGTCTTTTGATAGCAATCCCACACTTTTTGAAGTGCACCACCTTCATACCAATCATCACTATTGATGATTCCTACGATTTCTCCGCTAGTTTTTCGGATACCCTTATTCATAGCATCATAGATACCGCCATCCTTTTCAGAAGTAACGGTGAAGGGGATTCCTCTTTTCTTAAATTCCGGCTTTTTATCCTCTAATAATTGCAATGTACCATCCGTGGAGTCACCATCAATTACAATATATTCAAAATCATCAAAATCTTGTTCTAACAAAGATGTTACTGTTTTTATGATGGTCTGCTCACTATTAAAAGTTGGGGTGATAATACTAATTTTTACCATTCTTATTTAACTCTTTTTGCAACAATTTCCATGTACAGGCATCAAATAATATACTTGCAAGCAATGTCGCTGCAAAAACGACTATAACAAACGCAACCATCTGCCAGCCTATTTTCTTAACAGAAAAAGGTATTACTTTTAATAGTGCAGAAATCATAGCCGCATGGAGCAAGTATACAGAATATGTTTGGTTACTAATTCTTCCTAAAAATACACCACTGTTTTTTGTCATCATATGTGCTAGCATAATAGTTCCTAGCACAATCCAGCTAATAAGTGCGCCTATTCCCGTTATTTCATAAAACAGTAAGGCAATACTGCTTATGGTAATAAACATTTTTGTAAAAAATGAATTCTCCTCAATTCCATCACAGTTTATCCATCCTCCAATCAAAAAACAAAGTATTGCTGTCCCGTTAAAAAAGAGACCATTAATCGCAATTTGTACACCTAACTGATTTAGCAATTCAACAGCAACATTGAAGCCCATACATCCAAGTATAAATACTCTTTTTTCAATTCTCGAGGATGTCATAAGTATCTTTTGCAGGAACGGTGCTATAAAATACAGTGAAATAATAGTATATATAAACCAATGTGTCGGATGAACCTTTCCTTCTATCAGTCGTTTAAAATACTCAAGGGGTATTCTCGCAGGTGTCTTATCTTCTATGCCCACGAAATAAACCACATAAATGAATGCATAGAACAAATACGGAATCAAAACACGTTTAAATCTTTGTACATAGAAATCCTTTAAACTATCGATCTTTTTTCCAAGAGTAAAATATCCACTCATTGCAAAAAAGACCGGAACGCCAAGAGTATTTAGTCTGCTCAATAAGCTATATTCTAACCTTACAGCACCAGTAACAGGAATATATTCCTCTAAGCTTCCAATTGCATGAACGCCTATTACTAGTATCGTCGCTATAATTCTTAGGTAATCAAACGCTAGTTTACGATGTTTATTCATGTCCGTATAAATCCCTTAAGGAATCAGCCAAAGAATATACTCTGTATTCTATAGAACTATTAGTATTTGATAGTGTTTCCTCGTATGACAGATTTCCGAATACTTTATCTACCTTTGGATTCAACTTCGCCAGAGCAGAAAAGCATCCATCCAAACCTTTCACTAGTTTAATCTGCTTGCCATTTGCCTCCGCAATCATTTGCACCAAACGACTAGTAGATACCTGCTCTTTGTTCTGTGGATAAAACATACCATCTGCTTCTGTCAGAACAATCTGGCGAATTAATTCACATAAGTTTTTGATATAAATCATACTTCTGCGGTTCTCAATATCTGGAAAAATTGGGGTCTTCTTTGCCAATTCCGCCAGTTTGGGGAAGTTACCCTTTGCTCCCTTGCCATAAACCATCGGTGTACGAATATTGGCGATTTTAAATCCATCATCCGACAACGGGAAGATGCCTTCCTCTGCCTGTAACTTGCTTCCACCATAGAAGCTTTCCGGCTCTGGTTTCGTCTCAGCAGTGATTGCCTTTTCCACACCGATAGGAGCGCTAGCACCATACACGATAATAGAACTCAGATTGATGAATTGCTTTACGCCATCTTCCTTAGCCTTTTTTGCCGTGTCGATAGCCAGGTCTCGATTTACTTTGCAATACTTTTGTTTGGACTCCTCAGATACCGCAGACACGTCCACATGGGCTAGTCCAGCTACATGCAATATAGCGTCATATCCACTCCAATCATCCTTCATCCAATCCGCACCTCGAAGGGTCCTCTTCTCCACTTCAATTTGTTCCTCAGGATGTTTTTCATTCTGCTCTTTCACCCAGGCTTCAAAGGAATTGCCTATATAACTGTTCAGCCCTGTCACTAATACTTGTTTCACTGTTTTATCTCACTTTTCCCACTTTCATGCTTATTGCTTATCTTTGTGGATGGCTCCCGTGCCGCCTTCTACGACCCCTTCAGCTTTCGCTACACTTTTAAAGGTGCCAAAAAAACAGCGGCAGTCAAATCGGAAGCTACATTTTTCAACATAATCGCCATCTAGTTTTGCTTTTACTGGAATCTCTAATTCGTCACGGCCATTAATCTGTGCCCAACCGGTCAGTCCAGGCATCACATCATTAGCGCCGTATTTGTCACGCTCTGCTATCAAGTCGTACTGGTTCCATAGCGCCGGTCTAGGACCCACAAATGCCATATCCCCTTTTAGGATATTCAGCAACTGTGGTAGTTCATCCAAACTGGTCTTTCTTAGGAACCCTCCCACCTTTGTAATGTATGCTTCTGGATTTGCCAGCAAGTGCGTTGGCTGATCCTTGGGAGTATCTATTCGCATGGATCTAAACTTCAGAATTTCAAAGTGCTTCTTGTGAATACCCACACGCTTTTGTCTGAAGAAAACTGGCCCTTTACTCTCCACCTTGATGCATATCGCAATCAGCAAAAGTAGCCACGACAGTAAAATCGTGGCTACAAGCGCTAATATAAAATCAATCATTCTTTTCACTACTCTTTGGTACATAATCTGCCCCCGTACATATTCCACTCTATTGTACTATATATAGGGCATAATCCTCAAATATATGTTTATCATATCCCAAAGAATCTAAATATGTGGCAACATCCTCATTCCAAGTGCCACAAACCATCACATCACCTGGTTTTTGCATGCCAGACTTCATGTCTCCCATGTGGTAGCCTGTAAAGCTCTCTGGATCCAAGAATTCCGCTGTTTCATCCCGGTAGACTACTGTATCCACAAACTGATTCGCAGGATACTGAGCCGCCACAAGCAGTTTGGGATAAAGCACATCCGTCACATATATGGTACCATTTGATGACTTTTCTTTCTCTGCCTGAAGAACAGCCTGATTCAAGCCTCTGTGGTACATCTTTCTCCAGTATGCATTATACTCACCGGTATAAGCATGTAAAAACAACACCAATGATGTCAGATAAAAAGCCACAGCCACTACAGATATACCTATGGAGCAAGCCTGACTCCACCTAGTCTTAATGCTTTTCCATAAAGTCACCGTAACAAAACAAATGCCCTGCACCATGCAATACACGATAGGAATATGAATCACATTGACACGATTGAAGTTCGTCGAAATCAAGCTGGCCAACACACACCCAGCAAAACCTTGTATCATGATACCGATATCCAGCAAATGTACTTTTGGATTTCGCAGGGTTCTAACCAGCATTACTGCCAAGCCTATCACTGCCAGTACCAATCCGCCTTTATAATACAGGCCAAATCTCGGAATAGAATTCCACGGATTTCCATCGTCAGCTTTGATAAACATCTGTATAGCATCTAAAAAATTCCGTTTCCACTCCCAGGTATGTATTTTGATTTCCACACTGCGTCTAGCTGTCAATTTTGGTATGGACAGAAGTCCTAGCTTGCACTCAGGAATGATATCATAATTCAATAAGCAGAATAGAATCAGTGGAATTGCAAGCAATGCTAGTAGTAATAGCCCCAGCCAAAACCACTTATCCACATGACCCTTTTTATAGATCAGAATCATGCACATCATACCTACTACGATGATTGGCATTACTGGCCAAACCGTAGCGTAGCAATATAAACTCAGGCCATAGAAGATCCCTGCCAGCAGGAAGTATTTTGACTTCTCAATTCCCTTCAGCGCAAAGTATAAGCCAAATAGCATGAATCCGGGTAAAAGATTGCAATCAAGGCCCCATCTGCCCAACATGATATGCCATGGCACTACCGCCAGTATTCCTAAGCCTACCAATGCTATGCAATCACTGTAGTGTTCTTTTAGAAGCCGATACACTACATACAAACTGGCACATGACACAATCGCCTGCGGCAGTCTAATCGCAACCGGTGTTAAACCAAACACTGCTATAAATGGTATCATCAGGTAGCTATTCAAGGCACTCATGCCACTTCCCCACGTTACCAAATAAACAGGCCAAGCATACCCATGCGAATCGATACCATAATGCAGCAGAGACCAAGCTTCGTATCCACCAAAAGCTTCATCCTGATTCAGCGCACCACCGTCTGGAACAATACCTAACCATCCGAGACGCAACATGGCTCCTATTATAAATAGGAGCCAAAATAATGTTTTGTTTCTCTTTTCTTTTTGTGCTAAAACTTGTTTGATCCAGATCATTCACTTACTTCTTTCTTGTAGTGATAAGTGGGTACTATTTTTTCAACCAACTCTCTTACTCTATCGGTTTCATCGCGAACAGCTTCTCCCAGAGCTTCCAAATCTCTTTCAAACTGTTCTTCATTTACTTCTATTGGCTTGCCGATATGAATCATGTGGTTAGCTGTATCCTGCAATCCTTCTTCATCCATCAGCATCTCTTCATAGAGTTTTTCTCCAGGTCTAAGCCCGGTAAATGTAATCATGATATCCTCATTTGGTTTATAACCAGACAGTTTTATCAGATTGCATGCAAGATCATAGATTTTGACAGGTTCTCCCATATCCAAAACAAAAATTTCCCCGCCCTTTGCATAAGCACCTGCCTGCAACACAAGTGAAACCGCTTCAGGGATAGTCATAAAGTAACGAATAATATCCGGATGTGTAACCGTAACAGGGCCTCCCTGCTCAATTTGCTTCTTGAACAGCGGAATAACGCTACCATTACTACCAAGTACGTTTCCAAATCGTACTGCCACAAATTCCGTGTCATAACGTTTATTCAAAGTCTGAATAATCATTTCACATATACGTTTGGATGCACCCATAATATTGGTCGGGTTTACGGCCTTGTCAGTCGAAATCATGACAAAACGCTTACATCCATTCTCTCCGGCAGCTGTGGCTGTCTTTAATGTACCGAACACATTATTCTTGATAGCTTCATTTGGGCTCACTTCCATAAGTGGAACATGCTTGTGTGCTGCTGCATGATAGACGATATCCGGATGATAAGTCTGGAATATATCATTCATACGTTTTGTATTACGTACAGATGCTATCAATACTACCAGATTCAGATTAGGAAAGTTATGCTGTAGCTCCTGTTGAATCTCATAGGCGTTATTCTCATAAATATCTACAATAATCAGCTGTTTAGGTTGATGCCCTGCAATCTGTCTGCAAAGCTCGCTACCGATGGATCCACCGCCACCAGTCACTAGAATTACTTTATTCTTTACATATCCAATAATGGAATCCGTATCTACCCTAACAGGTTCTCTGCCTAATAAATCCTCTACGTCTACATCGCGCAGACTATTCATGGAAACTTCTTCATTCACCAACTGGTAAATACCTGGCAGAGTCTGAATACGACAGTTCGTCTTCTGGCAAATATTGATGATGTCTCTAATTTCTGTCTTGGGTGCAGATGGCATGCAAAGCATAATCACATCGATGTTATACTTCTCTGCCAAATCGGGAATATCATTTCGATTTCCTTCTACGCGACTGCTTTGAATAAATCTACCAAGTTTACTAGGGTCATCATCCACCAAGCACTTAATGTTCATGCGAACATAACTGCTATTATTGATTTCCTTCATCATCATGTTGGCCGCCTCACCAGCACCAACAATCATGACATTTTGCCCAATTTTTTCGTTTAATACCTTCTTCTTTGCATTACGAAGGAATCTATAGGCAAATCTACTCGCTACTGTTAACATCATGAACACCATGAAGAACAGCACATAGTAGCTTCTCGGAATCGGGAAGTGCAATAGTTTCATGCCCACAAACTGAAAACAGGAAACCGTAAATGCCGCCGCCACGGAATTCTGCATCTCCGTCACACTGGCATATTCCCACAAACTGCTATATAGTCTGAAAAGCCAAAATACGCCAACGGTTGTCAGAATATTAATCGGCATATACTCCCACATAGATGTCACAAAGTGAGCTGAAACGCTTTCAAAATGAAAATCAAAACGTACAGTTAATGCCAAAATGCCTGAAACCAAAACAGCCAGACAATCATATGTAATTAAAAACAATCTTCTATAGAGAAGAATATGTGATTTTTTCATCTAATACTATCTAGCCATTTTCTTTGATATATTGTAAGAACTCTTCATAGTTTCTGATGTAATCTGCTTCATTGTAGTATTCTGACGCCAATACCATCAACACAGCGTCTTTAGAGAAATCGAACATTTCTCTCCACACCAAATTGGACAAATACAAACCCTCATTTGGTTTGTCTAAAAGAACGGTTTCTGATTCGTGTCCATCATTCAACCTTACTTTGCAGGAACCATGTACGCATATCAGAATCTGTTGTAAATTCTTATGCGCATGCTTTCCTCTAGTAACAGTTGGTAATGTGTCAAAAATGTAATACACACGCTTTACATCAAAAGGAATATTTTTGCTATTTTCTAAAGCAATCAACTGGCCTTCTTCATTGCCATGTTGTTCAAAGACGAATTTCTTGATTTCCATCTATCTATCTTTCCGCTCTCATAGGATTATTTAAAAAATCCTCATAAGCTAATCGAATTCCATCCTCTAATTCAGTCATATAGTGCCAACCAAGCGCTGCACTCTTAGATACATCCAGGAGTTTTCTCGGTGTACCGTTTGGCTTGCTGGTATCCCAAAGGATCTCGCCTTCGTAGCCAATTACCTTCGCTACTAACTCTGTCAATTCCTTGATGGTCAGTTCTTTACCTGTACCAGCATTTACTGTTTCATCACCACTATAATGATTCATCAAGAATACACAAAGGTTTGCAAGATCATCTACATATAAGAACTCACGTAATGGGCTCCCATCACCCCAGCATGTTACAGATGGTAATCCCTGCTCTTTTGCCTCATGGAAACGACGAATCAGAGCCGGCAATACATGGCTGTGAGTTGGATGATAGTTATCATTTGGTCCATAAAGGTTTGTAGGCATTACGGAAATATAATCCGTGCCATACTGTTTATTTAAAAATTCACAGTATTTTAAACCGGAGATTTTAGCAAGAGCGTATGCCTCATTTGTTTTCTCCAGTTCAGAAGTAAGCAGGCAACTCTCTTTCATAGGCTGTGGTGCCATGCGTGGATAGATGCAGGATGAGCCCAAGAATTCCAGCTTTTTGCATCCGTTCTTCCATGCAGAGTGGATGACATTCATCTCCAGGATCATATTGTCATACATGAAGTCAGCAAGTGCTTCAGAGTTTGCTACGATACCACCAACTTTTGCAGCTGCAAGGAATACGTATTCCGGTTTCTCTTCTTGGAAGAATTTCTCTACATCATCCTGTCTACACAAATCCAATTCCTTATGTGTACGGGTGATGATGTTAGTATATCCTTGTCTCTCTAGTTCTCTTACGATAGCAGAGCCTACCATTCCTCTATGGCCTGCCACATAAATCTTTGCGTTTTTTTCCATCATAGTTTATTTACAACCTGACTTTCTTACTTCTATTTTAAAATATAATTACTGTTCAGATTAAGCGTTCTTCATCGCTTTTTCTTTACGTGCTAACTCACGATCGTGAGTTGCCATGATACGAACTAATTCTTCATAAGTAGTAGTCTGTGGATTCCATCCAAGAACAGTCTTTGCCTTGGTAGGATCACCCCAAAGGTTATCTACATCAGTAGGGCGAAGCCACTCAGCATTGACACATACCAGCATCTTACCTGTCTCAGCATCATAGCCCTTCTCATCGGCACCAGTGCCTTCCCATTTGATTGTGATACCATTTGCTTTGAAGGCCTTCTCTGTAAAGTCACGTACTGTATGCTGCTCACCTGTAGCGATAACAAAATCATCTGGCGTCTCCTGCTGCATAATCAGCCACATGCACTCTACATAATCCTTTGCATAGCCCCAGTCGCGTTTGGAATCCAGGTTACCCAGTTCCAAGTGATCCTGCAGTCCTTCTGCAATACGGCCTGCTGCCAATGTAATCTTTCTAGTAACGAAATTCTCACCACGTCTCTCAGACTCGTGATTAAAGAGAATTCCATTTACCGCAAACATGCCATACGCTTCTCTATACTCTTTAATCATCCAAAAGCCATACTGCTTTGCAACCGCATATGGGCTATATGGGTGGAAAGGAGTAGTTTCCTTCTGTGGAAGTTCCTCAACCTTACCATATAATTCAGAGGTAGAAGCCTGATAAATCTTAGTTTTTTTAGTTAAACCAAGCATTCTAACTGCTTCTAAAATACGAAGTACACCGATAGCGTCCACGTCACCGGAGTACTCCGGCACATCAAAAGAAACCTGTACATGAGACTGCGCAGCCAGGTTATAGATTTCATCCGGCTGTACTTCTCTAATAATGCGAATCAAAGAAGCGGAGTCAGATAAATCTCCATCATGTAATTTGATTGCATTATTTGCAATCAAATGGTCAATTCTTGCTGTATTGGAAATAGAAGCACGTCTGGTAATACCATGTACTTTATAGCCCTTTTCTAATAATAATTCTGCTAAATAAGATCCATCCTGTCCTGTAATACCTGTAATTAATGCTATTTTAGACATTTTAATCCTCCAAATTCTTTGTCAAAACACATTTAATCATAATGAATATTGTTAAAAATTGCAACGTAGCGCGCCATGCTTCATGGCCGAAAGCTTCTTGCGCATTCTAATACAGTTCAAATACATATACAGCAATTCTCGTTCCATTTGCCATGTCATAAATGTCATATCTATGGCATCCGGGCGAATGACACCATATAGAGAGTTTTCTTTTTCGCCCAAATGATAATTATATATAACTTTTGAAGAAAGCCTAACACTCTTTGCCTCTTTTAGAACAGTTAAAACAAAGTACAAATCCGCTCCTATAGAAAAGCCTTATTGGAATCGAGCTTTCCCAGCATTTTCTGTTCTAAATTACTTATTGCATACAGAATTCAACAACCGCTGCATTTGTAAAGGCTGCAAATAACCCGAAACAAAGTCCTGAATATCAAAAGAATCATCCGTTTCTATCTGGGATAACTGGCTACATACTCTATTTCGCAATATCTTATATTTGAAAATGCACACATCGATTACACTTAATACGCCGGAATAATAATACTTAGTTTCATCTAAAGAGTTGTCTCCACAATCTTTCCATCTTCCACCTGATAGATTACATCGCAATCCTCTATAGTGGTAAGACGATGCGCAATGATTATCATGGTCTTTTTTCCATGTAATCCATTAATAGAATTGATAATGGCTGCCTCTGTCTCCTGATCCAAAGCTGCCGTTGCTTCATCAAACACCAGCAGTTCTGGATTTGGATACAAAGCTCTTGCGATACCAATTCTCTGACGCTGACCACCGGAAAGCCTTACGCCCCGCTCTCCGATTCGATTATCAAGCTGACCGGGAAGTGTTTTCACAAACTCTTCCATCTGCGCTTCTCTCAAAGCTCGCCAAACTTCCTCATCATCAATCTGATCACGCGGTACACCAAAAGCTACATTGGCACGAATACTATCATCTATCAAATAAATAGTCTGAGGCACATAACTAATCATTTTGTGCCATCCACCATTATCTTCACGAATATCGATACCATCCACCAATACCTGACCGGACTGCGGTTTCAAAAGTCCCATCAGGATATCGATAGCAGTTGTCTTTCCTGCACCAGAGCGTCCTTTCACACCAACAGATTGTCCTTTTTTCACAATCATGTTCGACTTGCTTAGCACGTCCTTCTCTACATTTGGATAGTGGTATGAAACGTTGGCAAGTTCCACCTGAGTAGACATCTTTGTAATCTTACCGGTAGGTACCTCTGTCTCTATGATACCTTTGGCATACATCTCTTCTGCTTGTGCCAGCAGATCAGTATTCTCCAGTACCTTATCCAACATCGGCTCATAGTAATGAATCATATTTACGTATGTGCTGATTCTATTGGTACTAGGAAGAAGTCGAATAGCAGCTACAGCAAATGCGGCAATCTGCACCCACAGTTTTGTCACATCCATATCTAAAATCAACATTACCGCTATTGCGCCAAGCATACCACAGATGCCAATGGTTTCAATGAGCATTCGCGGAAATGCGGAAATCACATCTCTTGTTTTTTCTGCCTTGAGACTTCTCAACTGATTCTCGGAATACTGTGCTCTGAAGTATTCTTCCTTACCAGCCACTTTGATTTCTTTGATACCACCAACAGCCTGCAATAACCATTTTTGCGCAGCGGTGAGACCATCTACAGTAATTTCACTAGCTCTTTGCAGGGATGGTTTCACAATTACTTGAATAAGAAGTACAACAAATCCCATCACAACACCCACCGAAATGGCTAGTATGGGACTTGCCAACACCATCGCCAATATCAAGAAAGCTGATACAATCAGTTCAGTAAACAAGCTCAATACATTAGTCAACAAACTAAACGTCATTGGGATGTCTGTATTGAGAATGGTACTAATCTCACTGGTAGAATGGTTCAGATAAAACTCATAATTACGATGTAACAGCAGATTCATCACTTTATTCTGTAACACATATCTGTTATTACACACAAAGCGTAATTGAAAATAGTTCTGAAACATCAGAAAGGCATTCTTGAAAATAAAAAGGCCAATCAACGCCCAAACCATCAGAAGTGTAAAATCTTTGTGGCTTGTAATTCCCAGAAAGTCAGAGGCAATCTTTACATACTGATTATTCATTAGGTTTTCATCCAGAATAGCACTGGCAAGTGGGATTACCATGGTAACTCCCAACAATTCGAATACACCACCAAGCAGCATGAGAACGGTCAGAATTGCAATCATTCTTTTTTGGTGGGCATTTAGCAGCCTATCCAGTTTCTTTATTACACTTATCATACCTTTTCCTATAACATTTCTTTTGTCACTGCCACAAAAGGAACTTTTCCCATATCCGCAGCCAAATCACTAAAAGAACTTCCCTTCGTACCAAAAATCTTTTTACAGAGTCCTAAGATTACAATCTCCTGCAGTGCAGCCTTAATTCCTTCCTGTGATTCTCGCTTCATATTTAAATTCTGTGTAAAAACATGTTCTACGCCAAAGCGATTGATAAAATATTCTTTTTCATCCACATCATCTGATGCTAGGTAAAAACGGGTTTTTGAATCAGCTTCCAACTCAGCCTGCATTACTTTTTCAAATGCTTCCCTAGGTGAATCCACATCTGCATTCTCCATATCTGTGCGGCGAATATGAACGCCAACCAGTGGCACTTCTCTTAGATGATTACTCTCAATAAAAACCTCCGCTTTGCTTACGATTTCTGTGTTTACTTGGAATATATCAAAAGCATCTACAGCCGCACAGTCCCATCCGGCTGCTGTTTCGATGTAAATATCTTGATTTTTCAACCCTTGAACAAAGTCTGGTTCTATATCCCATAAGTCTTCGTTCAAAAGAACTCGATTACATTTCTTTTTATAATGAGTTCTTATCATATCTTGAATATGCATCCGAATCGACAGCGGAAACGGTATCCATGGGATATGCGTAATCTGAACCTCTTCCGGTAGGCTAAATAAATCCTTTATCGGACAATTACATTCATGATTATCAATCCACACTATATGCAATTGTTCATTTATAGACTCGGCCAATCGATATGCGGATGCAATTCCACGCATGCGATTACCTAGGCCTGCTTTGGGTACAAATAGTATCATTTACTAGGCTTTACCCCCCGGTCCTTCTGTTTTAAACTCCGGTTTCTTTTTCTCTATAATATCTTCGCACATATCCGTCAAAGCTATAGCCGCTTCGCTAGAATTCCACTGAAACAGAATCATTTCATATGCTTGTTTTGACATGATTCGTCTTTTATAATCATCATTGATTAGATTCTCGACTTTAGCATTTAGTTGCTTTTGTGATTTACTTCGAAACAGCAATCCATTTAGTCCATCTTGAATTAAATACGGAGCAGCCCCAATGCGGTTACCGGCAACACATGCGCAGCCACTATTCATCGCTTCATTCAGCACGGCGCCCCAGCCTTCCTGTCGATCACTTGTAAATACAAAGATTTCGCTATCTTCCATATACTTTCGAACCTGTTCCGGTTTCTGATAGCCTGCAAATTCTACCACATCTTGCAAGTTCTTTTCCTGCACCAACTGCCGAAGCTCGCTATCCATCTCGCCGCCGCCGACCATTGTTAGTTTAAATCGATAATCCAAAGATTTCAGGTATTCAGCCAGACGAATCGCCATCTCCGGATGTTTCCAATCAATGAATCTTCCGGCCCATAGAATAGATGTTTTACCATCATTCTGTGCAGTCAATTTGCGCTTGTGTTCGATTAGTTTTTCGATATCGTACTCTTTTGTTTCCGGGAAATATCCCCATTTATACTTCTTATGCGGATAGGCATGTATAACTCTGTAATCTCCCGCCACATAAGCACCGGCGCAAAGTAAATAAACCGGAGCTTTACGGAATCTTGTATGGTCATGATATTTCTTTATTAAGCCTCTAGGGCTGACAAATTTCCATCGTCCCGTCTTGTAAATTCTCTCACTATATCGTAATACCGGCTTTCCGGCCTCCAATCTCGGCATGATATAACTTTCATCATCCACGCCACCGAATATCACCACGTCGCTATCCATGATGAGCTTACGGTTTTCTTCCGGATTATCGGCAAACCTTTTGACATATGGTAATGCCATATCAGGTGCCCATCCCATATCAACTCGCTCTTGCGCCACAGGTTCCGTTTCAATAAAGGTATAACGATTCCCCAACAAACGATACAATTCGTTGGACATGGGCGCCTGATGATGATTCATATAATTCGATACAAATGTTAGTGTAAACTTATTCTTCATATTCCTTGGCTATTGTATGATAAATCTCTAATAGTCGTCTATAATTCTCTTCCTGATTATGGGTTTGTCTAGCGTGGTCTCTGGCATGCTTTCTCATCTTGTCCACCAAGTCTCCGCCCTCTAGCATGAGGTTCACACATCCCGCTAGCGCAACAATGTCATCCTTCTCGTACAGGAGACCATCCAGTCTATCCTTGAACAGACTCGGAACACCACCCACTTTGCTGGCTACGCATGGCACGCCCAAAAGCATGGCTTCTCCCAAAGAGTTCGGTGAATTCTCTAACGCCGAGGGGTTTACAAACACGTTGGCTTTCAGGTACTGTTCTTTCATTCCTTGCGCATCCTGTGGACCCACAAAATGCACTCGATCAATTAAATCATGTTTCTTCAACAGTTCCAGAATATACTTGCCGTAAGACTCCAGCTTCAACCGTTCTTTTATGCCTGCAAATCCACTTTGCAAAGCGCCTTTGATAATGCTATTTCCAGCCACATATATCTCAGCTTCCGGATTCTTTTCCAAAATCATCGGCATTGCTTGTAGCAGGTAATGTAACCCCTTTAACGGATAATCTCCCTGACTGATAAAAATACGTCCCTTTTGACAAGCATTCTCACTCCACTCATCTGTATAAAAACAGTCGCGAAGAGTTTCATTTAGTAGATGATACTGGGCCTTTTCATTCCATTCCTGCGCATAACATTGATCCCAAATCGTACGACCTGTGATATGTCTCACGCGCCTAATAGCCTCGCGTTCCCGATTGCCTCGCAATATATATTTATCTCTTTGCTTCCTCAAATCATCTCGCTTCACCCTATCTCGAAAGGTCTTACGATTCCATACCCGTACCGGTATATCCGCCGGATACTCTCCGGCAATTTCAGAGCATAAACCTTGGATTCCAATCAATGATTTTTCTGGACAATCAAACGCTATCACAGAAGCAAGGGTGTGAGGGAACTCTGTTCCAAAGCAATGAAGTATATCAGGCTGATAATCACTAATAATCTTAGCAAATTCTTTCTCTAACTGCTTGTCATACACTTCAGCCTTGTGTACATCCTCACGAAATGGATATGCTACAAATGAAGTCCCATCCTCCTGTGCAATATCAATTCTTCCTTGCGTCAGAATCTCTTCATCCAATGTCGGAAAGCAAACAGCAAGCCCTATATCTTCCTGCTTCGCATGGTCTAAGAGCTGCTCACTTAATCCGGTAAGCCAGCCTTCTCTACTGCTACTCTCTATATGCAATTGTTCTGCCACTCTCGGTAGCATGATATTACATACCCACAATACTCTCATAGATAATACTCTTTGTTGTTTATTTATCGCCTATAAATAGTTTTCTTTACCTTATGATAAGCCTTTGCAAAGGTTTTGCTTTGTGCAAGTTTTTTTCGCAATGGCAAAAGTGTCAGATTCATAATCGTCTTATACTTTGCAATTTCCTTATCCGACATATATCTATGGATGACTAGTTCGTGCTCTCTGGCATCCAGTTTTTCATTTTGCTTCGTCTCGGAAATACCATCCCCCTCATAAGTAGCAACATTAAATCCCACATAAGCTGTCGAGGCTTTCTGTTCATAGATACACCATAGGAAGTGATCGTAATCCGCTCGAATCCTTAATGTTGTGTCGTACTGCTTTTTCGCAAATAACTCTCGCTTATAAAAACAAGCCTGATGGCAAGGAATATTACGATAGCATGTAAAACCATCAATAGAAGCAGGTGCCGCATCTATCCCATTGCGGTTTTCGCAAAACACGTCGCCATAGAGGATATCAAAAGTCTTTTCTTCCTTATGGCTCTCAATAAACGCAGACACCTTTAAAAGCACATTCTCATCAAAGAAGGTATCACCGCAGTTCATGAAAATCACATACTCTCCCTTGATCCAAGACAGTGCCTGATTCATGCCATCATACACGCCCTGATCCGGTTCCACCATAATTCTGATGTTTCCCGCCGCCACGCCGGCTGTCACTTCCGGATTCTGTAACAAATCATCTACGCAATCATCTGTAGATTTTCCATCCTTTATGATTATTTCATAGTCCGCGTAGGTTTGCGCTAACACACTTTGTATGGTCTTATTCAGTTTTGCTCCTGCATTATAGCAGGTTGTGTAAACTGTAAATCTCATAATGGTTACTCGTTACTTATCTTTACAAAAGCTTTTCCATCTACAACTTGAACAGAATCATTGTCGGGGAACACGCCCATTTCAGCAATCATATCAGCGTACTTTTCTCTGTCGGTCTGACTAACGTCACTATAGCGCTGGCCAAAATATAATCTCATCAAAGATTCTTTCGAATAAACATTAACGCTTATTTCTGTGCCTTTATATCGGAGTTCTCCTATGTCAAAGGTGTCTTCCGGTGCATTATCAAAAGAGTCACCAATCAAGCAGATGCGGCTATTGGCTGTATAGCCTTCTGTCTGAATAGCCTTTTCATATAATGCTGCATTCCACTGCTTGGCAACCTCCAAGTTGTAATGCATAGCGGTCATGTTCACGTTGGTGATATACACATATGTCAGCGACATGAGAAGTACTACCACAACACTGACTCGAGTCATAAGCTGTGCAATGCATCCTTGTCGAAACATAGTAAACGGTAAATAGCAAATTCCTATTAGTGCAATACCCATCAAGGAGTACACGTGTGCTTTCGGTGCAATAATCTCGATTGAATCCAAAACCATTGGTATGATAGCCATCACAAAAATCAACAGTAGGCTACGTAACCAATTCGCTTTTTGATTATTAATAAGCTCTAGCAAGATACCAATTGCTACTATCAGAAATACACATCCATAGCATACGTTCAAGATTCTTGCTCCCGTCAAAGACACATAATTCCCATGCATCAGCGAGAACACATTTCGATATGTTTTGGGTATAACCGTGACCAAGGTATCAATGTCCAGTTTTCCCATAGAATCTGCACCCTGATATCCGGAAAGCGTGGTGTTCGTTTTCCATAACAACAATCGAAGTACACCCATGTAGAATATGTATGCGCAAATCAACGCTGCAAAGTACTTCGCTGCTGACGCCAGAACTTTGCCAACCTTTTCTTTGGCCACCAGCAACTGGATAACCAAAAGTGCAAAAAGCATAGCTGCCACTGTAAAATGGGCCTGATATCCGGCTATTCCGGTGCCAACGCAAGCTGCTCCAAGCACAAAATGCGTAAGTTTTTCTTTTTTAACAAGCCATACACCTAACACGGCAAGTAAAAAAGAGAGACCATATGCTATTGCCACAAAATGAAACACCATAGCTACAACCATGCACGGGTTCGCAATCGTAATAGCAGCAATCGACATAGCAACAGACACTTCATCAATTTCAAGTATGGATAGTAGCAGAATAACTGCAATCCATACAAGAAGCAGCGCAATCAACACATTTATAAAACCAACATTGTACCAAGGTGTGCCTAACAGTTTGCGCTTTCCCCAGTAAAGCAAATATACCATCCACCTACCTACATTCAGTCCGGCTCCATCCCCTTCCGGCATAGAAACCAGAGTATCATAGTTATGGATGTCATTGACCATCATGTATAAATAGGACAGCAATGCGAAAACAAGATATGAAATTGTAGCAGCCTTAAACTGTTTTGACTGAATTGTTTTAGTCATCACGAACCCTTATTGAAGAATCCAATTTCTATATGGCAAAAGCCTAATATCTGTGCTGTATGCACTTCTTAAAAACAATACAAAATACCCTATAAAGGCCAACGTTACACATATGGTCCAGAACCATCTTTGCTTTTTACTTGGTATCTTTTGTAATACTGATGGCACCAAGAATATGTTCGTTATGTTCAAGTAATACCCGATTCTTGATATCTCCGGTATAAAGGATGCAAATGCGTATAACAGCAATGCTCCTAAATTGCAGTAAAAATAGAATTCATTTGTGTGGTTTCCACGAATGGTATCTTTGTAATAAAGCAGTGACAACAGCAGAATCGCTGCACATCTAGCCAAGTTCGTAATGGAAGTTTCTCCTGTATCAAACATGGAGCCTTCGTAAAAAGGATAAAAGGTAAAAATGATTTTACGATATAATCCCGGCAATACTACTAGACTGACACAAAATGCAGCTACGATAAGCATGTGCCACTTCTTCCATTTTCTTGATGCCAAGAAATATAACGGTAGCACAATCAAAACAGATTTGTGGAATAATGCTGCCACTAAAATCCACAGTACAAATCGCCACCAATCCTCAGCAAGCACGTACTTTATAGAATACAGTGCAATAGCTAACACAAAATAATAACGAACGGAGTTCAGACTGCTGAAATAGTATCCGCTGGTCATCAGTAAAAAGACCGTATAGCCGAACCATTCACTTTGATCAGCCATACCTCTTACAAAAAACAGTACTGTGAAAAAGGAGAAGACTGCAAATATTGGTAAGTACTGGTCATAATTCAGCACTGCCTGCAAAGCCTTTACTACCAGGATGAAACCAGGTTCAAAAGAAGTGGTTCTATTCTGCTGAATCAGTAAGAAATCACTTCGATAAACCCAATAGTCATTGCCTACTGCAATACGGCAAGCAGATACGGCAAATAAAAGCAGAAATACGGCAACCACTAGAATCCTATTCCAATACTGCTGCCGTGTAACTCTTCCATATGTAGTTCTTATTCTTCCTGCCTGTAGATTTACCAGCATGCCTAGTGCTACAACTGATGCTGTCAGAAGCAGGTAGACGAATATACTACTCTCCAAATCTGCTACCCATTTTCTAAATTTCTATCAAATCTTCATTCCACGTTTCATAATACCGTATGCCTCGCTCACTCTATACTTAGTGCAGAGTTTTGCTTTATGTGCCATCAGAAATCTAAGTGCCCATAGTTTGGCAAGTTTTCCATACAGCTGATGGTATAAGACGCCTCGGTCAAAAAAGAACTTTTCATCATACCCCTTAAACCAAGTAGACTCTGAATTCTCCTCTCGACCAATCAAAACGGGAGATGCATATACGCGTATGCCTCTATCCATCAAATCTTTTAGAAACAAACTATCCTCACCGGCACTATACTTAGCGCCGCCACCGAATAGTTGTGAAAACATCACACGAGACTCCAACAGTTTCTCTCTACGAATTGCAAAGCTTACTGCACCATAGCGTCCGCAGTTGTACCAATGCACCCTTTTCCATGCCTTATTTTCATAGGTCTTGCGTTCCTCTGCTACTGCTATGTTGAACAGAATCATATCTGCTTCCGGATGCTTTGCAAACTCTTCTTCTATAGTTTTGGCATAGCCCGTCTCGTATACGATATCCTGATCCGAAAAAAGGAGAATATCTTCTGTTGCATGCTGAATCGCCGTATTTCGATTAATACCAACCCCTCTGGAGGACAAAGATACAATTTTCACATTATGCTCATGGTATTTCTGCACCGCAACTTCATCTTTATCACACTGATTCACAATGACCGCAGATGAATCGATATGCATGCGTTCAAGCAGTTCTTCTATATTCTGTTGTAACGCTGCTACTAATACCTGCATATCAAAGCCTCATCCCTTATTATTTAACCAAACGGTATAGTGCGAATGATCCATCTCCTAAACTGCAACTAGGTAAAATTGCCTCTGCTTTTCTTCCCTGTGTTGCTAACGCATTTTCCATTGCCTCTACTTCATACTTATATACCGTAATGTAATATGTATTTGCTTCATCAAAAGAGAAATTTTCTAAATCTTCAATAACAATGCCCTGCATTTGCACATCCGCTATATAATCTTCTTGTCCATAATATGCGGCATTCAACAGAACTGTTTGCTCATCGAATTCTGTATGAACATAATTTAGGAACTCTGTTCCCTTTCTGTTTAGAGTTTCGCTTACTCGAATTGCAGATTGTAACTCCCCAATGCCAGTCACCAAAAGACCGGTAAGCAAAACAACCGCAATTTCAAACCTATGCTTTGATGCGCTTACGCCAACCGCCATTACTGTCCACGCCACAAAAGCAACCGGTAATAAGTACCTATCGAAAATCAACGGACTAATCAAGTAAGATACGCCAAGTGCAAGCCCAATTGTTCCGTATACAGTCAGGAATCCGGTTAGTAGAAATACAGCTTTCTTGTGTTCTCCTTCTGCCAAGCTCCTATAAACACCATAGGCCCCGAATATCGCCATCAGCGGAACCAGCATCTGCTGAAGTGAACCCGAAAACAATATTTCGTTACACTCTCTCCAAGACAGAATCTTATCTATCCAATAGTTTCCATCCGTAGTTCTAGCATAACTTTGCAAGAATACAACCATCCATGGCGCATAACTCAGAATCGCCACCAAGGAGGTTACAATCACTTTTTTTCTGCTCTGCTTTTGTATTATAGCCAAAATAATAAGTGTAAGATACAAAAACGATACATTTAGCAAACAATAATAATGCGTATAGGCAGCCAATATAGTTGCTATACCAAAGAATGCATATTCTTTGGCACGACCTGTTTCTAACACACAATAAAAAGCCAAATAAGAAGCAGCTATCAAAAATAGTCCCCAAGAATACATCCTGGCTTCCATATCATAGCGCAATGGTCCCTGTAAGAGTCCCCCAAGCAAAACTAAAAATGATGCGCTGATGCCACCAAGCTTCTTCCATCCTAATGTCAGAATCAAAGCCATATATAGCACCATCGGAATGAAAGATGCTAAATGGTAAGAAACCGCGTTGTATCCAAATATCTCGCACAATGCATGTACAATCAAATAGTATAATGGGGGATGTACGTCTAGTGCCGTTCCTTGAATGATGCCCCAAATGTCATTCTGTACTAATCGAATTGTAAATCTTTCATCTGCCCAAAAACTAATATTATTGAGTCGAGGTACCTGCACCGCAAGAATTACTACAGCCACTATGATGAGCGCAACACGATATACATTGCTTTCAAATAACGTTTCAAGTATAATGCTTGTTTTCCATAACCGTTGCTGCAATTTTGTAATAACTACAGCTAAAACTGATAATATGAATAGTAATGCACTATACTTAACCGCAAACTTGATTTCATGATTCATATAATAAATCAAGTCAAATTCTCTGTGGTAAAACCACTGGATCGCAGCAATAAGTGTATAGTTAAAAACGACATATTTCAAAAAGAAAAGAAACAAATGGGTTACCCATTCTGCCTTATCTTTCTGCCGGATAACTAAGAAACCCTCTACCAAAAGAATTGGTAACGCCATGCTTATGGTAGCTAACATATCAACACTCCCGCTGTTACTTCTTTTCCCAATTTACTACACAATGAAAGCACCTCTTCAATTGCTTTTCCATTATGATTTGCCGCTTTTACCACAAGCAAAATCTCTGATGCTTTTCTAATAGTCTCTGCTTCAGCTTCTGTGATGTCTTTATCTCCGATTACTACGCTCTCCCCAACAGGAATTCCCTTGTCAGCAAGTGCTACCTTCACCTCATCAGCACTTATACCTTCGTCCATGGTAACCACAACGGTGTCTTTAAACAGGTACTGCTCCGCTAACACAGTTATCTCTTTTGAGTACTGATAAGTATCCTGATTCTGGTCTTCTTGTCTTGCCTTTTTTATCCATCCAATCATCGGTACCTGATAACGTTTTTCAAAAGTATAAGTTTTATAGATGGAATCATCCAACACTGCTCTACATAGCATCACCAGCAATGTGACAAAATCAAATAGAACGAGTCCCACCATACATGCTCTGAACAAACGCACATCTCTCACTACCAAAGTGGCTTCTTGCGGTTGATTTAAGACTTCTACACGCTTAATCTCTTTGCGCTCTTTTGCGAACTGCTCAAAGGCTTGAAGCAATGCATCATTCACCAGTTTGGTCTGTTCTGGTGAATGTGTTCTTACAGTAGTCGTGACAATTCTAGTATCTGACAAAAGCGTTCCTTGGATAGAGGATTTCAGCATTTCCTTAGTGATTGGCTCTACTCCGTTACCATTCTCTGCCGCCTGCACCGTATCATCTGCCAAGATATTCATCATCACTTTATCGATAAATACATCATCCTGCAAAAGCTGATACCAGGTAGTCTGATTGAAGTAGGTATATTCCTCTCCGGCCGTATTCTCTGCATACTCCACAAAGATGTCAGATACCATCTCATACTCCCTAGCCGGTGCATACACCACATGCTTCAAGAAGTACGGACCACCTACCAATAAAACGCCAAGAATGGAGGATACTAAAAGTACCCACCATTTCTTTGCTAGTAGTAATAAATGAAGTTTGAAATCAAAGGGTTCCTGCGGATAGGGAACCTGCCAAGCCGGCATCTTTTTTTCTGAGTTCATCTCGAATTCTCTTTTGATTTATAGTTCTTCTTTCGGAGGTTCAGTCGCAATCACATCAGCTATCGTAATTGCGCCTTCTTCCATTTTCTTTCGTACTTCCTTCTCTACACGCTCTCTGGCTTCCTGATCCAGTTTCTCACGTTTCTGTTTCAACTGCTCATTAGACTCTCGCATAGCCGTAATCTGGCTACTCTCAATGCCCTCTGTACTATCAGGAGTCAGCAAGATTTTCAGCGTCAAAAGTGCCAGCTGTACATCCAGCCAGAAAGTATAGTTCTCGATATAATACAGGTCTAGTTTCAGTTTGTCATACGGCGTAGTATTGTACTTTCCATACACCTGTGCATATCCCGCCAAACCTGCTTTTACTTTGGTACGGAATGCAAACTCCGGCATCATCTCCATATACTGCTTGATGATTTCTGGGCGCTCCGGTCTCGGACCGATAAATGTCATATCGCCAACTAGGATATTGAACAATTGTGGCAATTCATCCAATCGCACTTTTCGAATGAACTTTCCAACCGGTGTGATACGGCTATCTCCTTTGGATGCCAGTCTTGCCACACCATCCTTTTCCGCATCCACACGCATGCTGCGGAACTTCATAATGGTAAACTCTCTGTCGTTCTCCGTCACACGAGTCTGCTTGTAAAGGATTGGACCACCATCATATATCTTCACCAGTAATGCCGTCAGTATCATAAAAGGTGAAGTCAACACAATCAAAATCAATGAACAAATGATGTCCGCGGTCCTTTTGATAAAACGCTCTTCCATGGTAAGATTGTACTCACGAATCAACAGAATCGGTGTATCAAATAGATTCATCTGGTCTGCGCCCTTCAAAAGCACATCCGTAATCTTCGGCATAATATACACGCGAATAGACTTGCTGTAACAGTATTTGATAACTTTATTACGTACATCTACCGGAATATCCCAAAGCACTACTGCGTCATAACGCTGCAAAATCTCGTCATAGAGGCGCTCATAACCTTCTCGATAGCTGATGGTTTTACAGATATCGTAGCGATCTCGTCTGGTATTAAACTTCTGAATAATATCATCAAAAGGTCTATCTCCATGGATTAGCAGCATCTGGCGTGGTGCAAAAATAGAACGATAGATAAAGCCTGCAATAATATTCCAAACCACCACGATACCGAAATCCAGCACCAGCATAGCCAGTAGGTAGTAGATGTTTACCAACTGCACCATCATCAAAGACAGCTGGATAAAGGTAATCATATCTACGAATACAGATGCAAAATATTGGGAAAAGATGGTATCCGTTATGCGATAATAGCCAATCTTTAATCCACCATACATCTGCATAAATGCCAGCAATAATACCGCATAAAGCAAAATCAGCAGTGTATTACCACGATTCCAGAACTTCAAGCCAATTCTGGCTTTCATCTCCCATGAAATGTAGTAATACCAAAGATATCGATAAACTAGGGTCTGTAGCAAAATACACACCCCGGATAAGGTCAACTGTATTAATCTTTTAAAGGATTCTTTTTGGTTCATATCTCGTCCTTCAAGTCACTATTTCTGTGGATATTTTACCATTTTTCAGGTTATAAGGGAAATCCATCACTTCGCACTATACGCCACTTTACTATATGCGGCGATATACTGCCAAAAACGCCCATATCACAAAATGCCATGCCGCGGACACCACAGATAGTCCGGCTGCTTTTCGATAGAGGTTCCAGATTCTCCGCTGTGCCTCAAACTTATTAGAAGACAAGCTCTTGGCAGGTCTACGATAAAGCACTAGGTTTTCATTTAGGCCATAACCCATATGACCTGCTCGCAGGATATTCCACCATGTAGCAGTGTCTTCGCTCTTAATGTTGGGCATCTCGCAAAGCTTTTTGTCCACCTTCTGCAAATCAATCAGCACAGTGGATGTAAAAATCGTAGTGTTAGAAAGAGCTTGCTTAAAGCTAATGGTATGTGGCACCTTTACCACTTTCCCTAAGCCTTTGGCATTCTCATCTGCAAACTCATATCCGGTAAAGACAAATCCTGCTTTATTCTTTGACGCAAAAGCAATTTCATGCTCCAGTTTTTCAGGCTTCCATACATCATCCGCATCCAGGAATGCAATATATCTGCCCTTAGCCTGAACTAATCCATAATTTCTAGCAGACCAAGCCCCCTTACCTGGATTGTGCAAGATGTGAATTCTGCCTACTACTCCTTCATCCTGTGTTTCTAAATATGCCTGCACAGTTCCGCAGGTATCATCATCCGAGCCGTCATCTATTAGAAATAGCTCCCAATTCTGATAGCTTTGTGTCTGCACTGACCGGATTGTGGCAACTATGTATTTTTCCGCATTAAACATCGGTACGATGATGCTTACCAACTCACTCATTTCTATCACTCATTCATGCTATTTATGTTTATAAATCACATAATCTCCATCCGTGTACTGGATGAAATAATTCGCTTCTATCAAATCACGATTCTGCTGGTATACAGAAAAATATGAATGCTCCAGCCAATCGCCACGCAAGCCAGTCTGCTTCATGGAAAAGAATAGATACCCAGCCTTTGCATCCGGCAATGTTTCCTCATACATCATATAATTCTGTCCAAATCCAGCCGGCAGCGATGCAATGACACGCGGCTCCATGGTAAAGAGGATTATGGTATTGTCCCATCTATTTTTCTCAATAGAATCCGACTCATTCCGAGCTGCCTGCTCTACTTCTGTCAACGTAAATGTGTTTTCAAGCTTGTCTGCCAATGCATCCCATTCCTGAACTTTCTCAGGAAGTACATAGCGTTCCTCATTAAAAGCCTTTATATTGGCCGGCAAAAAGAATAATGCTAGTGCATAGGCCAAGAAGAACAATATGTATACATTGTACTGATCTAAGCAACACAGTAATGCTAAGCAAAACAGTAAAGGAATACCCATACCTCTAAAGAAGGTAAATGCCTCTAAAGAGTATACCGTCACATACATGCCCACATACAGAATCATGGTGTATGCTGTAATCGCAAGTATCTTTCCTTCTTTTGCTAAAGAGGCGCCAGCTTCTGTCTCAACATGCTGTTCTCCCTTAGCACGAGTACTTCTTACAATCATCAAAACCACCGATACAACGCAGAAAAAGATGATTGCAGGTACAAAGTAATGGAACAGCCCATAACCCGTACTACTTCTAAAGCATACATACAGATCATACAGCCCTACTTTCGCCATCCAGATAAAGGCTTTTACCGCCCCAAAGATATCATGGGCTTTTAAACAATTCAGCAATCGCTCTGTCTTGAAGATATTATAATTGCTAGAAATCAGATGCAGTACATAATAGCTTCCTCCGGCTGCAATCGCCATAGTAGCAAACCCAGCCGAAGCTTTTTTCCAAAAGCTTTTTGTCTTTTTCATCAACGCAAATACATAAAGCATAACTGCAAAGGAGAAAAAGATATAAGCTTGCATCAAATATAAAAGATAAACACCCGCCAGAATCTGAAACCATGCCGGATTGTGCTCCTCAAAAAACAGATGATAAAGCACACCTGCCAGAACAATCGCCATAGCATACCGTAACACTTCTGACATCTGGGTATTAGTATATAGCCACAGGTGAATGGAAAATAGCTCTACAAAAAAGAAACGGATGCAAACTTCTTTGCTTGCTTTCACAAGTCGTAAAAAGAGTGCATTCGCTATACACATAAATACTACATTTGCTATAGAAATAGATGTATAAGTCCATCCAAAAAGTTTGCCAAACAGAACATAGGGCAACAGAATCGCAGCGGACCACGCCCCACCGGTTCCCACCAGTGCATGTCCACCGCCAAATCCCCAATATCCGGCTGATACACCATGCATCAACAGCATCTTTACCTGCGCATAATAGGCTGCCTCATCATTCCAAACCGGCAATTTGATGATATGAATGTCCCATTTTGTGGCATAGAAAAAAGCAATCATTCCTGCCATCAATGCTGGCAGGAAGATTGTGATTAGATACATGCTATTAATTTTGCAATTCTTATCTAACTTGAAGCTCATAGAATACCAAAATGATTGTTTTTCATTTGTTTTTGAATGATTAATTCGATGTATGGATGCATTTAAAAGGTTTGAATAAAACACAATCCACTATACTATCCTGAAATAGCAGTACGAATACTGTTGGAATAGCAAATGCTAATACCGTCTCTATCAAAAATATACTTAAGCTTATTTGTGCTCGATTAAAAAGTAAAACAAGTGGCGATAAAACATAATAGTATAGGCTATTCCTTCCCAAAAAACACATCGCTTTTTTACTCAAAATACTTATAGGAAGAATACTGACCAAATAGTACTCAACTATTCCACCTAACAACATAATAAGCATATAAATGTCGCATTTTACCCCAGGATAAGTATTATCTGTATACGTAATAAAGGTCGTTAATATGAACCCAGCTACTGCGCATAGATAAATGGATAGATAAAGCTTGCCATATCTATTATCTTCTACATTCCCGCCAAACCATACAAGAAACGAAAACAATACTATTTTACATACAAATGTAGAGAATAAACCAACTATTACGCCAAGAATAATCCACCCTATTCCAATTAATAATTGTTGTTTTCTAGTCAATTTTAAACAATGTATAAGAGCAACTATCATTGATGATATAAAGAGCACCGGAAAAAACCACAGGTGGTTTACTGCCCAGAAGCTTGCCCCTATAAGCCCGCCAAGCGAAAGCACTGGTTTATATACAATAAAATATATCAACGTTTCTATAATTGTCCATAAGATAAAAACCCCCATCAAGCCAACGAATTTCTTTTTCAAAACCTCACCTAAACTTGATGTTTTTCCTATGCTTTTACTGAGAAGAATTCCCGACACTAAGAAAAAAAGAGGATTATGTAAAGTCCCCATAATAGTAACTATAGGTAAAATCGCTGCATCATATAACTGATATGTATGAAAAAAGATAACCCAAACAACCGCTAATCCCTTAGCAAAATCGTATGAACATTTTCTTTCCATCGACCGCCCCTCGATTCTTTTAGATTTTCTTATGGCTTGGGAATAGCATAAAAAACAGTCTCTACAATATCAACAGAATAGTGACGACAATAAAAGTCATAATCTATGCAGTGATCAATAATCCATAAGGGTATCGATATCATATCTTCATCGCTATGATAAATACAAATTGCCAATATTGGGCGATTTTTTTCAATCACACCCTTTGCACCATTTAATGCATGCATCTCAGAGCCTTCAATATCCATTTTAATAAAAGATGCATTTTGACATTCCGGAACACTATCTATTGCGCATACATCAATAGAAACAACATTTTCTTTTTCGCTGGTTCCCTCAATCACTTTACTGCTCCCACCTTCACCCGCTTCAAAAGATAACACAGTAGAACGGTCCCAAACGCCAGCCTTAATACACTTTACGCGGTCATCGTCTTTATGGTTAAGCAACAACTGACTAGAATTAACGTCGTCCGGCTCAAATCCAATCGCAGTCTCATAGCTATCCTTTACATATTTTCTAAACACTTCTATCGTATCGCCAATAAAAGCTCCGCAATCCACAAAACAATGCTCTTTTTTAGTTTTCTCTAGAGCATCTAAAACGCACTCGGGGAAATATTGTTCACCCGGGCCAAACGGTGGCTGAACTTTTTTGCGAAAGCAACATCTATAATCTATACACTTTCTATAGACATCTCTTGAATAATCATCTGAAAAAGAGTCCAATACTCTTTTAATTTCATCTTCCTTTGTTGAATAAAACTGCTGCGATTCTTTCATCTGTTTTTTATAGTAAATCTTTTTAGATAACTCAACTATTCCAATCGCATTAAGAAACGGTCTCAAATGAAGCTTATCAGCCATAACACCCGCATACAATAAATTCACAAATAGTATCCTCCTAAAAAATCTTATTTATTGAGTAATCCGTTTCAACAATAGGAATCCGGATTCTTGTATCATTTCGCACAAATAAACCCACAAAAGCCCCTCTGATAACAGCCCTAGCAATATCCCGCCGACCTTCTCGAAGAGCATTAAATGCATAATATACCCAGAAGAAATGGAAGAAGAAAAGATAATACGTTATAAGGTGATACCACCTTGCATACCTTTTCATAAAAACAGTTCGATTTCTGCAAAAGTAGTATGCTCTGTTTGCTGGTTCTAAGCATAATTGTCTTAATCTGGTATTTTCTTCATCTCTAATCCAGCCCAAATGGTTTGTTCGTGGCTTTGTATATATGTACTCTGTAAATCCGGCTCGCAAAATACGACATGCAAAATCACTCTCTTCAAACGTCATATACATCGAAAAGTCCAGTCCGCCAACTGCCTCTATCGCTCTTCTACTAACCATAAATACATTCGGAGACCCAGCCCAAGTTTGATATTTTTCCTTAAACGCTGAATCCACCTCAGATTCCGTTTTCCCAACACACTCTGAAAATGTATCATAACATCTGGATGTCCACCAATTATAACTAATAGACGTCGTCCATGTTCTACCATTATTAAAAGCAAGTGGCGCACCAAGCCCAACGTCTGCATCCTTTTCCATTTCACCCACTAACATTTCAATCATGTCGGGATAAATTTCATTATCATCATCAATAAACAACAAGTATTCACCGCACGCCCTCATTATCCCTACATTACGTCCGCCAGCTGCCATCACATTATGTGCCATTGACACGATACACATATTAACATCACTGTTTTCTTTAATTGTCTCTAAAACGCTTAACGTATCATCTGTTGAAGCATTATCCACAATGATAATCTCAATATTTTTATATGTGCTATTTATCACTGATTTAATACAGTTTCCTATCATATTCTGCCTATTATAGGTCGGAATAATAACAGATACCAAATGATTTTGCATATTCAATCTCTCTATTACTTGTGTCAACTTAGCTAGAATCTAATTATTTGAATTCTGAATTTTAACTATCAACTCTGGGTTTATATTGAAAATGAAATCTTTAGCTTTTCTCTTAATCACATCAATTATGGATTGCTCTTTTCTTTGGCTAAAGTCTATTTGAATGCCAAGTTTTTTTGCATACCCACCAACCCCAGGCACCCACTTACCACGATATATTGCTCCCGTCTCATCAATTCTAGTCCAGTTAGTATCTTTTATCTCCAACACTCGAACCTTTTCCCCACGTTTATCAAATGATACTATACGTTCAAAATCCCAAGGTGAAATCGGATTACTCGTTAAATCATACAAAAAACTTTTTCGAAAAATTCCTGGTGCACAAGACAATCTATAGGGCGCGCCAAATGGAATACGGTTAAAACAATCGCTTTCTCTCACCGCCTTCTTTACAGAGCCTAGTTTACTTTCCTCGAAATAAACCACGGCTACATCCTCATTGTTTTTCATATATTGTAGTGCATAGCTAACTCTATCTTGATTAATTCTCTTTATTGACCATTGATCTTCTAACATGAAAATAACAAAATCCGTATCAATTTTCTCAAGAGCTTCATGTAGCATACTTGCCCAATTTCTAGATTTTACATGGATTGTATTGACTTTACTGTATTCCCGCTTCGGCATCAACGATTCAGTAAGAAGAAATATATCATATTCGCAATCTTTCCAGTATTCTTCTATACTCTTAAAACATAGTTCCCATGCATCACTGTATTTATCACAAGAACAAATCAGTATACTACATACTTTGTCCATATATCGTTCCTTATCGTTCAATCTTCTTCTTTCCATCGTAGCTTTTGAATTGTGGCACATATCCCGTCATTTTTAAGAAATACTGCGCTATTATTTCTACCGATACATACAAACAGAATACAACGTGCATCAAATAAATGGGGTTTTTTCGCTTCAAACTTAGTGTCACAGAATGTATAAAAGAGATAGGGAAAATAATTGAATATGGAATAAACCCATATTTCTTTATCTTTGACACATTTTGTAAACTTTCTCTTCCGCTGAATCCATTTTCTGCTTTCTCCTCAAAATGAACATTATTCATAATACGCCATTTCAATTTCGGTATATATGCTTGAATCGAATCAACGCTATAATGAGTTAGCGGATCGTTTTTGGTAATTATTACATTTGTACAGCCATCTTTTAGCATCAGGTAGAAAGCATGAACCAAATTACCGCTGTCCTTAGTAATACCAATGACATCTTTGAAATACTCTAAATCAATCATTGTAGCCAAACAGCACAGTTCTACTATAACAGAACTCTTCTTCGGTAAAAATGACATATACGCGTATTCATTTGTTTCTTCAATTACTCTGCATCTTCTTCTCAAAGCTTTTTCGTAAAACTGATAGTCTTTTGAAAAATTATACATGTATAAAGAAAATGGGTCCCCAAATTCAGAAAGATATTGGTTTAAAAGCGGATAATCACTAGGTCTCTTATATCCACTTAAAAAAGCAACTTTGCAATCCGAATATTTCTTTAATACATTTACTCGACACAAAATACTATTGCAATTTTCCAACACTTCATCATGATCAAGTGTTACCAAATATCTTCCGGTTGCCCTATCTGTTCCCAGCAGTTTTGCATGTACCGGTTCGGTTTTGGGATTGTCTACGATTATACAATTGTAATCACTTGCTATTTGCAAAGTTTTGTCGCAAGATCCGCCATCTACCACTATAATCTCTAGTTTATCCTGTGGGTAAGACTGATTTCTAAGAGCCTGTAAAGTCTTGCCAAGTGTTTTCTCTGAATTATAAGTCGCGATTACTACTGATACAACATCTACTTCAGCATTATTATTCACAGTTTTCATTTACTTGTTTGTTTCCTCTAATTGCAGTATCTAGAAGCGACCATCCCACTATCACTGCCGTACCCGTACCAAATAAAATCGGTGTATGCCAAAAACTAATATTTCCGTATTGGAAGATACTATACATTAATAATGACACCGCCGCTAAAACGACAAAGTATCTATTAAGATTATCTGTCCCCATATGATATGCATTCGTCATGCATAGCATTCCCAAAAAAATAACCCATATAGATACATATGAAACATAAGGCAATACATCTGCATAACCTTTCCCAAATAACATGGGTATTATGCGGATACCTAATACCTTCAAAAATACAATCCAAGCTCCACCAATTCCAAAAGACAAGGCCATGATACCGTAGTATTTTGTTGAATTCTCTCTAGTCTTGTTCTTGTTATGAGCAAATCGAGGTAGCATTATCGTTGCGAACATAGAACACAAATAGATGCTTGATTTCGCAATCGTAATAATAAGGGAATAAGTACCCACTTCCTCGGAATCATATCTATTGCTAAGCAATAATACCTCGCCACCATTTACATAAAACGAGTACAAAATATTGATAAAAAATGTTTTTCCATAAAAGCCCAACAAACGAGGCAAGTCAAACCTCGGACTATTAACGTGATCTTCAACTTCTTTTTTTCTTAAATAATTCAAGACACAAATAGCCAATAATCCGCATATTGAATTGCTCATAAAGAATGCTATTATTGGAATCTCTGGAAGATTTGCAAGTTGAATTCCAATAACAGAAAAAAGGAACTTTAAAGCAACCGTCATGAATGATAATATACCAAACACAACCACCTTACTTGTTCCTTGCACTCCAGAAATCATTACATTACAAAACCCGGAAGACACAATCGCTATAATAATAAGCAATATAGCTTCCGAAGATTTCATTCTGAATCCACTAGATTTCCCCCATAAGATCATTATCGTAATAATGCTCGAAACAATAATAGATAATAAAATTCCAAACCTGCTAATACCTTTTACAATTTCGCTAATCTTTGATAAATGTCCTTCATTTTCAGCAACCACGCAGCAAAAATAAACTACTATTGGAGAATAGAAAGATGAAAAATTTACGCAAAAGGAATATAACGTATTGAATATTCCATAATTAGAAACACTAAGCCTATTGCCCAAGTAAACCTGATACAAATAATTAATCACTGCCGTAGCAAGTGCTATTCCAAAATATAAAAAAGTTCCTATTTTGAAATCAAAATATTTTTCTAGCCATTTTTTCATGTTTTAGTCTGTCCTTCTTATTCTACGTAACTCCTCAAGAATTCATCTAAAACTCGAACATAGTTTTTCCCCAAGTATTCTCTTGTAAACTCGTATGCATTTCTGCGTATTCTTTCATAGTTTTCGGTGTTTTCTATCACATCCTTCATATTCTTAGCTAAACAGTTTGCTGTATTTTCCTCAGTTAGATAACCGGCTCTCCCATAATCAACGGCGTCTCTTAGCCCATCACTGTCAAACACGATGCTGGGCGTTCCTACATATGCCGCTTCAGATATAGGTATTCCCCACCCTTCTCTGATAGATGGAAATAGAAGGGCATGAGATTTTCCTAATATACTTAGTTTATCTTCTTCCGATACAAAACCGTCACAACATACATCGCAATCAAGACTTTGACCAATAACTATGCTATACTTTTCACATATTGGTCTGAGATATGTTTCTACATAATCCGAAGAATATCCTCCAAGAATATGAAGTTTACAATTTGTATACTCTTTCTTTAGCAGTCCAAGCGCCTCTACCGCTACATCAATTCCCTTGTATGGACTATATCTTCCTACATACACAAAAGTTGGTGTTTCATATTTGTTAGGAATCTCGTTGTAGGGCACTGGCTTTTGCTTAAGCATCTGCGGAATAATTAAGATTTTATCCTTATCAAAACCTAAATCAGTTAGATTTTTCTTTGTTGACTCGGAAACCGTTATTGTGTTACCTTTCCGATATATTTTAGTAATAAAATCCTCTAATTTTTCCCCAACTATACATAAAGGATATCGCATGCTAATTCGCCAGATTTCCCTGGTCATTTGATGTATATACAGTATTCTCTTTTTGGCTGAAACATAAAGCGGAGTAAAAAACCTATGTGTATTACATTGATCAATTACGACATCTATTCTTTTATGATTGTGTTGATAGAATACAAACGCGTACCAAATAACAGAATATATCGTACCATCTCGATAATAAGATATACCATCTATTTCAGAATACTCCTGCATTCCAGCATACAGGGGTGAAATATGAATAATCTGATATTTATCTCGTGGCAAGGAAGTAAGCATAGCGTGTGTCTGAACTTCTGCCCCCCCCTTATCAGGAGACTCAATATCTCTCCAAGATAATGCCAGTATCGTTATTTTGTTTGATTCTTTATTAATTTTTAGTTTACGAATATCCATATATAGTTCTTTCTATATTTACATAGTTACACTCATGCATTGATTATATTCATTTGCAAAAGTTATTTCTATAAAATACCAACTTTTATCCATTCCTCCAAGAAAAAACCTCGTTCAACTAGCCATTCCAAATTAGGCACAAAAACTTGTTTTTCTTTATTCTGATTCAAATACGCAGCCCACCATGAATATGTACTATTGGCTATAACTTGATGACGACAATTTGACATCACAAAAAGTTCTATCAAATCGTCATTTATATCACATACTTCCCTAAAAATCATATGCTGATTATCAACAGGAAGATTATCCTTAATCCACTCTATATCATCTGAAAAATAGACATAAAGTGCATTCTCTATTCTACGTTCCGCTTCGTCAAATGCATTTGAATAGTATTCTCTTCCAATACTTCTTCCAAGTTCGACATAGTCGCCACGTCTGACATGAACCGCTACTGTATTACCTTTTGGAAGCAAAGACACCGCTTGATTCAAACAAGCAATATCTGCGGAATTACGCAAACGAAATGTATTAATTATCTCACTTTTATAATTTGTAAAATATCGTTCGTTTTGCCAAAAACCTCTGAACACTGTTTTTTTTGTTCCCCAAACAGTTTCATCATAGAAGTACTGTTCTTTTTCCTCATAGCACTTAGCTTCGGAGTAATAGAAATGATTTCTAATAGCAATCGTCAGTTTGGGAACATGGTAATTGTATTTTTTTTTATATTCTACGCATAATCGATTTAATTGGTACTCGCGAAAATAACCTCTCTCATATTCATACAAATCGATTACGAGATTAGCATTATTCATTTTGGCAAGTGCATACGCAAATGCATAACAAAACAATTGATTTCCAAGGCCACCTTGAATATATGTCATTACAGTTCGACGCATTTTTGATAGGTTCTCCTCTTTTTTCTACGGCCTAATACTAATATTGTACATCATCTGCCTCATTTTAAACCACTCAAATCCTTGCCTCCCTTTTCAAAATATAAAAGTGGCATAAATTCTAATTTCACGATATCATATATGTTAGTTAGTACATCCATACTGCGAGGTTACCATGTTAAAGAATATTTATACCAATTGCATTCCAAATAAAATTAAAAAGAATATCTCAGCAGATTCTTTTTCGATAATCATTATGTCATTTCTGTTTTGGTGCTTTTTTGCCCATGGAATGACTCTAACCAATAAGTATAGCTTCCAAGACGATATCTATCTATTTAGTTCTGGAACTTCTTATACCTCAGGCCGATGGTTTCTCGGTTTCCTCTCCGCTTTACGAAAGCACTTTATGCTTGGAGACATTAGTCTTCCTCTGTTTAACGGTGTTACAGGTTTATTTTATCTATTATGTACTGTTTTAATTGTAATCACTCTTTTTGACCTGAAACTCACTCTTTCACTCATCATGTTGCCAGGAATAATGGTGGTCTTCCCTGTTATTACCGGAATGCTAGGCTATAATTTCACATTTCCTTATTATATGTTGGCCCTTTTGCTTTCATCAGCAAGTGTGTTGCTTATGTGTAATAATAATGTCCTGCTATATGCACTGGCAGTCATACTTGCCGCTTGCTCCGTTGGCACCTACCAAGCCTTTATTCCTTTTACCTTATCTATACTTACTATTCAGTTCATAGTATATCTACTACACAGTGAAACATTTTCAGCAAAAGAAATCATTTTCCAAATCGGAAAACGAATTACCTTTTGTGTGGGTTTTATACTTCTATATGCCCTCATCAATCGAATAGTATTATCGGTGTTGGACACAACGCTTTCAGATTATCAGTCCATAAGTTCAATGCAAACCACTAATCCTTTTGCATACATGGGGCGAATTAAAACTGCATATCGTGAGTATATCTACCCGATTGGACTTCGAAGCGGAAAACTTAATTCCATGTTTTATGGCAGCATACGAAGGGCATATTATGCAAGTGTAGCATTGATTCTCATTGCCACTATCATCTGCATATATAAGCACAGAAAAAAGGGATTACTATACTTGTTTACCCTATCCTTTTCATTTTTCCTGTTACCGCTAGCAATCAACTTCATTACCGTCATGTGCGATTTATCTACTATACACAGTCTTATGGTTTATAGTCAATGCCTAGTGTTTATCCTTTTACTAGTCATGTACGAGCATTTCGGCTTCGAAAAAAGGAGGGTTTATTCCGTCCCGTTAGCACTTTTGCTTCTTTTAGTAAACGTTGCCTATTGCAAGTATGATAATACATGCTACCTAAAAGCTGAATTAGCGCAGCAGCGCACAATCGAGTACTTTTCAACTCTAGTTTCGCGGATAAAAAGTACGCCTGGGTATGACGACGAATATCCTGTTCTTTGGATTAATCCTGAAAAAATAGAGGATAAATCATTAACAGATATATACCCCTTAGTAGAAATAAGAACCATTCCCTACTCAGATGCCTCGGAATTGGTCAACACTTATTCATGGAATAGGTTTCTTTCTACATGGTGTGCCTACAATCCATCTGTCCTCGACACTAGTCCCACAATCGAGAATTCAGCCCAAGTTGCTCAAATGCCTCATTACCCAGATGACGGTTCCATCGCTATTATCAACAACACACTCGTCGTTAAATTCTAAACCTAAGCCATCCAAGGGGATAGTTCGAAAAACTTTCGAACTATCCCTTTATTATTCAAACTCAAATAATTTCCTTACTGATATAAATTGGTCTTTCTTTACCCTCTAAATATGCCTTAGATAAGTACTGTCCAATAATACCCATGCAAAACAGCTGCACACCACTTACCATCAAGAAGATACAGACCATAGACGGCCAACCGGATGTGGGATCACCTAATATAAGAGTCTTAATGACTATGATAATTATCATAATGAAAGCAACAAAGCAAAACAGAAGGCCAAATACAGAGGCAATAGCTAATGGTGTAGTAGAAAAGGCCACAATGCCTTCAAGCGCATAGAGTAACAACTTCCAAAAGCTCCACTTAGTGGTACCTTTCTGTCTTTCCACGTTTTCAAAAGCAAGCCATTTGGTTTTAAAACCAACCCATCCATAAATGCCTTTGGTAAAGCGGTTATACTCTTTCATTGACAGAATCGCATCTACTACCTGCCTGGTCATTAAACGATAATCTCTAGCCCCATCCACGATTTCAGTCTTAGACATCTTGTTAATCATGCGATAAAACACACGCGCAAAGAAAGAGCGAACCGGCGGCTCTCCCTTTCGGTTAAAACGTCTAGTAGCAACTGAGTCGTATCCCTCTTCCCAAATAGCTTTAAACATCTCGGGAAGAAGCGCTGGCGGATCCTGCAAATCCACATCCATGGTTACTACATAATCGCCCTTTGCATGCTCAAAGCCAGCATACATTGCAGCTTCTTTTCCAAAATTTCTAGAGAAAGAAACCATATGAACCTTGGGATCCATCTCATGCAATTTCTTGATTTCCTCAACAGTTCTATCCTTTGATCCGTCATCAATATAGATTACTTCATAATCTAATTCGTGCTCATCAAAAAAAGCTTTATTCTTAATGAATTCAGCATAAAAATCTGCTACCGTTTCCTCTTCGTTATAACACGGTACTACAACACTTAATAATTTCATTTTGCTCCTCTTCTAATTCTCTGATACGCTCTTTTCAGCAAATCATATATTCCACTCATACCAAGTGAAAGCGTTAGTGCAGCCACATACACCACAATAACAAGTGGATAGTACATAATGCGTTTAACAATAATCGGTTCCCTTGCCATCAATAGATTATAGATAATAGTCTCTGGAATCCATGACAGCAAATAAGCCCCAAACGCCGCTTCAGATAACACCTTTAAAGCCTTTTTAAGTGCTACGTTTTCCGTTTCTTTCATACTAACTATCCGAATGAATATTAAAGAACCCAACACAAGGTTCATCCACGATCCCCAATCTTGCCACTCACCCCATATAAAAATACTTCCACGACTTCTCCAAAAATTATACATTCCAAATAAGAAAATTGCTAACACTATCAAAACACTGTTTATAACAGCATTCACTTTAGTTTTCTTTTCTTTTATCCAAACTCCTAAAAAGTAATAAGTCATGGGATAAAGATTTGTCCACCATGATGGAATAATTTTATGATAATCACCATTGCCGCACGGTGCACGCCACCATGAAATATCCAACCCTTTATAAACATTAAAAAAACTTGGTGCAGCGGTCAACACAAGCATGGTTATAACAAGGTTTCTTTTCCCTTCGGAAGATAGTGCATTGTACATATAGTTTAAAAATGGGCTTAACAGAAATAACCCTATATACATCTCGACATACCAGGCATATGGTGAACCTTCAAATTTAAGCACCTTTGTCAGAAAGCCATGTACATTTATGCTTTCTTCTAAAGCCATAACTTTGTATATCCATATCACAATACTCGCCATGAAATAGATTACAAGCGTTCTTGTAATTTTCTTGTAGTACCCTTTTTCATATGTTTTTCCTCCCATTAAATAGCCAGTTAGCATTAAGAAGAGCGGAATGCAGCACATGCCAATGCTTCTAACCATGCATATTAAAATCCATGGCAATCCTCTTACTTCACATTGGTATAATTCATTTCTAAGTATAAAATGGACAATGATTAAACACGCTAGTGCAACTAGCCTGATTATATCGGCCCTGCTATTTCGATTATTTATGTTATCTCTGCAAAACATCTCTATATTTAGCTCCACTTTTACTCATAATCCAGAACGAAAAACTTTTAAAACTTCACAATCACAACGCTATCTTCAACAACAATTGATCCTTTATCCGGATATTCAGGCATGTCATCAAATCTGTATTCAGTAAAAGCACTTGTATCCGTTAATAATGTAGGATAATATCCACACCATACAGCCATATACTCTTGCCACATAAAGTCATTTAAATAATCCTGAAGTTCTCTTCTCGGATCTTCAGGAAGAGCTTCAAAATCTTCAAAAGACTTCAAACTTGAATCTGTTTTATCCATAGAATTGATAAATAGAACAGGATACTCGTCTTTATAACCTTCCGTGTTTTTTATGCTAGCAATTAAGGTATTAAAGTACTGAATTGCTTCAGATTGAACAAAGGTTGTTTTCAAGTAACTTATATTATCTGTCCTAATAAAGCCAAGACACAAAAGTATAAGAACCGCCTTCAAAGCAACCTTTGCACCGTGACAATACTTTCCATCTATTCGTTCCAAGAAAAAGACTACAACAAGAAATACTGAAACTAAACTATACTCCATTCTTAGGATGCGATAGGATGAAAGCACCCACATCAGATTTACCGCAAGTGGAATAAATCCAATGCATAATAATAACACTACTCTTGCTATTTTGCTTTGTTGCCACCACATAGAATGAACATACATGATGCACATAACACCTAGTCCTAGAACAAGTATCATATATATGTATCTAGAATTACCGGCATAAATTGTAGATTCAGAAAAGATTTTACGAGGCACAAAAAACTCTCTTACTGCTACCGCTACTCTGAGGCAATAATCTTTTATTGAAACCTCAAACTCGCTACCGATGCCCATGTATCCGGCATATTCTTCTCGGCATAGTTTTAGAAGAAGTGCATTCATCATATAATAATATGTCAATCCGCCAAGCAAGGCCACTATTTTCCTTATAATTAAATACAGTATGGTTTTTGTATCGTGTGCTTCACCTTCTTCGAGTTTCTGTATCATATCTAATAGCATTATGACAACAAAGATTGGAAAGAATGCCTGATATACTCCTATAGAAATGCCAATTAACACTACTCCACTCAGAAAAAGGGGCCATTTTCTAGAAGCACAAATCAGATAGGATCCGCCAATTCCTATAAGCAAACCAATCATATATAGGTGAATCGTAAAATCATAGTACATCAATGCTGTTAACGATGGGAATGCCGTCCACAACGCCCCAAGCACAGCCGCTAAAAAGCAATCTGTTATCTGGAATAATCTAACGAGAATACATACTGCACTAGCAATTGCAATAATCGCTAGTGCACCATTATAAAGTGGTAGCGCATACTGTCCATTTCCATAGATAAGTTGTTCTAATGAACTCAGAATAAAAAGTCCGCTTCTTCCAGATGGTAAAGTTACCCCTACGTCAAACATATGATTCAAATCATCTGAAAAAGCAAACTTGTTTGTTAGTCCAATTCCTTGTGCAACAAATCCACCTGCTATACTTCCTAATATTGCGCATTTTTCTTGCTTTGATAAAACAAACAATTTATTTTCTCCTGATTTCGAATAATTATTCCATAAAAGGAGCACGAACAATACATATCCGTGCTCCTTAGCTACCATTTATTCTTTTACCGAGAAATTATCCTTATCTACCCCGCAAACTGGGCACCTAAAGTCCTCCGGCAGCTGCTCCCACTTAGTACCAGGTGCAATTCCATGTTCCTGGTCACCCAACTCCTCATCATAAACGTATCCACAAACATACTTCATAAACTAACCCTTTCTGAGACATTGCTCAATAAAGTCAATTAATATAGATACAGTTAAATTTTAACATATGACTTTAATAACGTCTATTCAATCACTTTTACAACGGTATTATTTCAATCTAGATTTTAACGTACTAATACGCAATAATCTATTTCGCGACTTTCTTACTCATCCTTCCTGTATACATCTCTTGTATAAACTTTCTCACTTACGTCTTCCAAATCCTTTGAGAACCGATTTGCGATAATCACGTCGCACTGTTTCTTAAACAATTTTAAATCGTTTACCACTTTACTTCCAAAGAATGTTTCTCCATCTTTCAGTATTGGTTCATAGATAATTACAGTAGCACCTTTCGCTTTAATACGTTTCATAATACCTTGGATTGCGCTCTGTCGGAAATTATCAGAGCCCGCTTTCATAGTCAGGCGATACACACCGATTGTAATGTTCTTTTCTTTTGTCTCATCCCACTGATTATCATCGCCATATGCATAGTAACCTGCCTTTTTTAACACCTGATCTGCTATGAAATCTTTTCGGGTACGGTTAGCTTCCACGATAGCCCTAATTAATTCTTCCGGCACATCCGCATAATTGGCCAAAAGCTGTTTTGTATCTTTCGGCAAGCAATATCCGCCATATCCAAAACTTGGGTTATTATAAAAGTCACCAATGCGGGGATCTAGCGATACCCCATCGATAATTTTACCGGAATTCAAGCCTTTTATTTCGGCATAGGTATCTAATTCGTTAAAGTAAGAAACTCGAAGTGCCAGATACGTATTGGCAAACAACTTGACCGCTTCAGCTTCAGCAAATCCCATATACAAAACAGGAATATTTTCCCTAATGGCGCCTTCCTGAAGCATTGATGCAAATGCATGTGCCATTTTCATCATTTGTTCGTCCTGCTCATCTACACCCACAATGATTCGTGCGGGATATAGGTTATCATATAACGCCTTACTTTCACGCAAAAACTCTGGTGCAAAGAAGATTTTATCTGTACCCATTTTCTTTCGGATAGACTCTGTATAGCCAACAGGAATTGTAGATTTGATTATCATATACACGTTAGGGTTACATCTGATCACCTGCTCCATAACAGTTTCTACAATAGAGGTATCAAAGAAGTTACGCTTAGAATCATAATTAGTTGGTGCTGCTATGATAACTAGCTCTGCATTTTTATATGCTTCGTCACCGTCTGTTGTAGCCTTTAATGATAATTCTTTATTTGTTAAATAGTCGATGATTTCTTTGTCTTCTAAAGGAGAAATCTTGTTGTTGACCTTATTTACTTTCTCCTGCACTACATCGATCATGGTCACATCATGATGTTGGGATAATAAGACTCCCATGCTCATTCCCACATATCCAATTCCTGCTACTGCTATTTTCATTGTTTTCCTTCTTTACTTTTTTTTACAAATAACACTTTGCTTGAAGGCGCCACCCTTTATCCGTATATTAGGGACTACATGATTCTTTATATGATACACAAGTGTATTAACGAAGGTACTCTCATTTCTACCAGATATAATATTTGGTGGTAGATAGTAATACGTATCAACATTTGCTTGCGTTTTAAAAGATGGCAATCTTCTATACATGTGTATAAAGCTTACTTCATCTACCAGCCCATTTGTCTTTCTGTCATAAACAAATATCCCATCCTTTGATACAGTAAAATAAGCATCATGTACCTCTATGCCATGATCCTTATAACTAAGCCTTCCATATCCCGGAAGAATATTTGCCCAATCTTTTACCATATACATAGGCTTTCCATTATCTTCTATAATGTGCGTGATTCCACCGCCCAAATGGCCAGACCATTCATCATATTCCCAATTATGCTCAGAGCTAAAAACTTCCTTCCAATTCTCCCTACCTGGTTTTATTTCTAATGTAAGGTACCAATTCTTCACTTCATCTGTATTTCTATAAAACGATAAATATCCGTTTGTATATACCCTGTCATACTTATCTAAGATTTCATCTGTAACAAATTTGCGGATGTTTCCATACAAAACATCCATATCTCCATGCGCCCAAAAATCATATTCTGTTATATAATCCTCAAATAATAACCCATACACTGGCTTAAAATCGCACATTTTATAGGGACGATTTAGCGGTACAAAAAAGCCAAAAACACTTTCTGCTTTTGCCTTCACAGTCGCAAGCGTCATTTGTATAAAACGAACATTTCTCGGCTTCATATATTCATACGTGCCATCAAAGGCCCTTACATCATCGGTAAACACAATCCAATCAATCGTCGGATTATAACCGCATGTTTTTAGCCAGTACGGAAACATTTCTGGTAGTTTTCCAAAATATGGATTTAAAATGACTAGTTTATACTTTGATTCCATTTCTCTTTCTCAATCCAATCACAGCATCGTACACACCATTCACCACCGCCGATAATGCCAACGATACAATCATCACCACAATCACCACGGGGTAGAACACAATTCGGTTCTCAACTTCAAGCGCATTTAACGGTATATGATGGTACACTGCGTCTTCTGCAATCCAAGACAGTAGATATGCTCCAAATGCTAGCTTTGATCCATACATAAGGATTTTTGCCATTCTTTTTTCTATGTTTGTGCTATCGTCCCGATTCGCTGCGATAGAAGCAACTTTCTCTTCCACTTGCATTTCTGCAGCGCAAGTTTTCGTGGTAGTTTTTCCATTCACCCACAGTCCAAACACCAACGTTCCCATCAGCACGTTTGCCCAGGAGTTCCACTCAGACCAGCCACTCCATACAAACGGTTCCGCTGCGCTATTGAAGTATGTATATGTACCTACTGCCAGCATAATCGCGACAATTGCCAATACATTCCATACTCGCCTAATCCGCAGACCATATTCATGGATATAACATCCAATGAAATAATATGTAATAGGATAGAATGCTGTCCACCAAGCCGGAATGATTTTGAAATCTGTCACATTCACCAACGACGGTAACGACGTCAGCACAGCCATGGTAATAACCAGCACTTTTTTCCAGCCTTGGCTCGGTACACCTTTATATAGGATGTTCAAAAACGGGATTAGAATAAATAATCCCAAATACATTTCCACATACCAACCATAAGGACACGCGCTAAAGTTTAGCATCGATTTCAAAAAATCAATGGGCTGGAATACAATGCCACCTACAATCCATCTGTAAACCGCGCTCACGATGCACGCAAGCACATAAATCCAAACAGTCCTTAAGCATTTTTTGTAATAGCCTTTAGACAATGTCTTTTCCGCCATCAAATACCCTGTCAGAAGCAAAAACAGCGGAATGCATGCAGTAAATAGTGCACGGAACACACACATCACATACATCTGCACTCCCACACAGGGTACATTATAATATTCTATGTAATACAGAAAATGGAAACTAATTAGGAAGAATAAGGCGTTAATCCTAATCTTGTCCATTGTTATATTTCTTGTCATATCCCCCCTGCTATTGTCTTAAAACGACAATTGTCTTTCCATCTGCTGTTTTCTCTGACGCAGCAAGCCTTGCTTCCACATCGCTGCCCTTCATCGTCGCCACATATCCACACTTCAGATTTCCCATCTGTGCTTCCATATAGCCACCGTCACAGGTATTGATACCAAATCCGGCAGGTACCGCGTAGAGCAATCCCCAATCAAAGACTACTGTTTCACCATCTACCTGATCCCAAATCGGCCAAATAATGGTATTGGCATAGCCTGGGTTCTCTAAATCCAGCTGCATCGTTTCAGTTAATTGATCTCGCAGTGAGTCTACCTCCGCCACGCGTTCCGGAGTTGCGTACGGGATATCAAACTCATAAGGTAAATCACCCAGCACCCCAAACGCCGCCACCAGTACAATCGTAGCAACCAAACTCGGTGCCCATACAGTCTTGGCACGCAAGCCTTTCATTACAGTACCCAGCTTGCCATCTTCCAGACATCGTCCCATGATGGAGCGTTCTGCGCAAGGGCATATGCCCATTACCGGCAGGCACATCAGTGTAGCCAAGATAAATGGTATCGTGTGGCGTCCGCCCTCCTGCAGGCGATACATCATTAGGTCAGCGCCGAAAAAGGCTGCCATCAATACCAGCATCTGCACACGAATCACCATGGGAATCTCCCATTTCTTTGGGCTTGCTACCATATAGATCCAAAATGCCAAGCAAAGCAAGAACAGCAAATACAGCGTTCCTGCCAGCAGTTTTCCATCCGGTGACATCTGTAACATCATCACTCCGATGGACTTCAGCGAAGCCAAAAGCTTCCAAATATCGTATTTCAGACCGGTCAGCACGCCCTCACGGAAGTACACGGTAATCCAGTCTGTATAAAACAAATCCGTCAAATATGGCGCGCTAAACAGTTTGCCAATCGTCACATAGGCTCCACAAGTCAATGCTATCAAGCCGCCGCAAATCCAAGCCGTAGCACGTCGATCGTTCTTTTTGCCCACCAAATAGATGAGGCAACCGAACAATACCACATAATAAGGTCTCATCAGTGTCAGTAGCACTGTCACCGCCCCCAGTATCCAAAGTCTTATGCGGTAATCCTTGTGGTCCGGTGCAAAACGCGCTGCCGTATCCCAAGTAATAAAAATTGTGAACAGCAACATGGCATAAATCTGCGCTTCCGGCATACCGGACAGAGTAAATCTCGTCACCGGTGTAAACGCCGCAAACAGCGCCAGTGCCATCACCCAGCACCATCCAGTCACATGCATGAACCTGCCGTAGAAGTACATCCCCATTACCATTAGGAACAGGTTGCACAGAATTGGGCTCAGCAGATTCCAGCCAAACACCACGCCCCAGGCGTTCCAAAAAATTTGCAACACCGGGCTCCAGGCCGCAAAACCGCCCACGGCCGCATGTGCCTCATTAAAACCAAAATAGCCTTGCGGAATCGTGTAATTCACGCAGGCCTCGGTTAGCTTGTAATACAACAGCTCATCATTCCATGTCGAGCTAGGCAGATAGATGTCGCCAAACCACTTGCCGTCCAGCAACAGCCTCAGGCTACACACCAACAGCGGTATGAGGGCACTCAGCAGACCCACACGCCAGACTTTCGCCTTTTGTTTCAGCGCATCGTCCACCAAACCGCCCTGCTCCACATTGGATTCCAAATGTTTTAAACCCATGAACTAATTTTCCTTCAAATACTCCGCAATCGCGTCGTGCCAGTCGGCAAACATGTAGCCGCCGGTCAGCTTCAGCATGTAATTCTCCAGAATCGAGTAAGCCGGTCTGTCCGCAGACGCCGGGAACAGCTCCTTGTACTTCGCAGAGCTGATAGGATTCACCACCGTGTCCACATGGGCCAGTCTGTATATCTCCTGTGTAAAATCAGACCAGGCGCAAAATCCATCGCAGGTTCCATGGAACAAGCCATAGTTGTCTGTAGGCATGAGGTATGCAATAGCCTTAGCCAACTCTACTGCGCTGGTTGGAGATCCCAGCTGGTCATTCACTACGTTCACTTCTTTGTTTGACTCAGCCAGTCTCAGCATAGTCTTTACAAAGTTCTTACCATCACCGTACAGCCATGCAGTACGCACGATGAAATACTTATCGCTAAACTCTTTGACAAAGCTCTCCCCTGCCAACTTTGTACGACCATAAGCACTGATTGGTGCCGGCTGGTCGAATTCCGTCAAAGCTCGATTTTCATTGCCGGGGAATACATAATCTGTACTGATATGGAACATTTTGGCATCCGCCTCAGTTGCTGCAATGGATAAATTTCTCGGTCCAATGGCATTAATCTTATATGCCAAATCTGTCTCCACTTCGCATCCATCTACATTTGTAAATGCTGCGCAGTTCAGAATTGCATATGGCTTCTCCGCCTTTGCCATTTCCACGCATGCATCTACGTTGGTGATATCCAAAGATTTGATGCCCTCTCCATCTACCACGTCTGTAGTAATGATTTCATATTCATTATTTCCAGCATACAAATTTCGAATTGCACGTCCCAACTGACCGTTGGCACCAGTTACGATAATCTTCTTACTCATTTTTAACCTCGTTTATAGTCCAAATAATCTCCCGTGTCTCCACGGGAGATTACCTAAGAATCATTCTCCAAGCCCGTCATTTATCACCTTCACCAACGCTGCCAACGCTTCTTCTTCATCCACGCCTTCGCAGTTTAAGGTGATTTCGTCACCGCACTTTACGCATGCGCCAAGGACACTAAGCACAGACTTTGCATTGGCGGAGCCGTCCCTGTAGTTAAAGGTGATGTGCGATTTGAATTTCATAGCTTCTTTACATAGGATTCCGGCAGGTCGTAAGTGAAGACCGGTTGGATTTTTGATTGTAACAGACTGACTGGTCATCTCTTACCTCCCAAATTTCTCTTCAATCATGCTAGCTAACTCTTTTGCGTCTTTGGTGATTTCTTCCTGATTCTTGCCTTCGATCATGACACGAACTAATGGCTCTGTGCCGCTTGGACGGATGAGTACGCGTCCTGCTCCGGCATATTTATCATCAAGTGCTTTCATCTTAGATGCTACTTCTGCATCATTCATGAAAGTTTCTTTGCATTCGTTTTTCACTTTGGCATTGACCAGCGCCTGAGGCAGTACTTCCATGATGCTGGCAAGTTCGGATAACTTCTTGCCTGTATCTTTTACTACCTGCAAAAGGTGAAGTGCCGTTGCAAGACCATCACCTGTGGTGTTGTCATCTAAGAAGATGATATGTCCACTCTGCTCGCCACCTAAGTTGCCGCCGATTTCTTTCATGCGCTCTAAGACGTATCTATCGCCGACTTTTGTGGTCTCCAGATGGATGCCATGCTCTTTGGCCATCAGGGTGAGACCTAAGTTACTCATGACAGTAACTACCAAGGTATTATCTGCAAGCTTGCCCTGCTCTTTTAAGTGGTTTGCGATGATAGCCATGATCTGGTCACCATCCACCAACTTACCATTCTCATCTACTGCCAGAAGTCTATCTGCATCGCCATCGAATGCCAAGCCTAACTGTGCTTTTTCATCTACTACACGTCTGCAAAGCTCTTCCATGTGTGTACTACCACAGTTGTCGTTGATATTGATACCGTTTGGATTATCATGGATTGCCACAAGGTTTGCGCCCAAGTCGATGAGAGCCTCTGTGGAGGTCTCATAGCTGGCACCTTCTGCGCAGTCGATGACAATCTTCATATCGCTTAAGTCTAGGTTCACACAGTGAATCAAGTGATTGATGTAGTGATCTTTGGCTTCTGTACGATATTTGATTTTGCCAAGTCCTTTACCGATAGGGAATTCTACGCCTTTCATATCGGACTTGATGAGTGCTTCGATTTCGTCCTCTAATTCGTCCGGCAGCTTATAGCCTTCGCCATCAAAGAACTTGATGCCATTGAACTCTACCGGGTTATGGCTGGCGGAGATGACTACACCTGCATCTACCATGTATTTTCTGGTCATATAGGCTACTGCCGGTGTAGGAAGTACACCTACATAGATGCAGTTAGCGCCTACGGAGCAAGCGCCTGCCATCAAGGCATTTGCCAGCATATCTGATGAAATTCTCGTATCACATCCCACCATAATGGTTGGTTTGTGAGATGCATGTTTGGTAAGCACGTATGCGCCTGCCTGGCCAAGTTGCATCGCCAGCTGCGGTGTCAGCTCCTTATTTGCGATTCCGCGCACACCGTCTGTACCAAATAATCTTGCCATGTTACTACTATCTCCTAACTATTACTCTTCTTTTTTCAAAACTTCTAATGTCACCGTGCCGTGTTCTACCTGGATATCCTCCGGCGTTACAAAGGCTGGTGAGATGCTTAACTGGCCCTCTGTCAATTCTGTGATGCCCTGTTCTTCCATCCACTTGGTCAGGTCGATGGTCTGCAGCGCAGCCTTTTCATCTAAGGCATTCACTTCTGTCTGAGCGCCGATGAATTTCACCGGTAGCTCCTCTGTCAAGATAGACACTGTGTAGCCATCCGGCACACCGGTTACCTTGATATCTTTATCTGTGTAGGTCACTTCCTTCACAGCTGCTTTTTCAATCTTGATATCTACTTCTAAAGCCCCATCTTTCGGTTCAACCAAAGTGATGCCTTCCGGCAGATAATCTGTTATATCAAGCTGTGCTACGAAATCAGAGCTATGACCAGTGATGTTTACTACATCTTCCGGAATCTGAATTGCACTGATAGAGGCTAATGTCTTCTTGGTACCAGCTATCTTGATGGTGGCCGGTGTAGTAGTGATGTCGCCACTCATCGCATAGCCTTCAGCAGGCACACCGCTTGGTGTCACTTCTACAGGCACATCTTTGGTACCCAGAACGCTGATGGTTGCGATGACATTCTCCGGGTTCTTAGCTAAAGTCGTTCCGGTAACTTCCGCACCCTCTTCATCATAAAGGTGTACAGCTGCACTGGTGGTGATATCGCTGGTGACACCGGATAAGGTATTCATATCGATAGATACCTGAGCCGTGGCCACACGGTCCACCAGGCTTTCCGGTCCGGATACACGTACCAAGTTCTGGTCTGTATTCACGCCGCCGATGACGTAGCCATCCGGAGCTTCTCCCGTGATGGAGGTATCCAGCACAAGCTGAATGGTTTTCTTATTCTCGATAGTAACCTTTACAGCCTCCACGCTACCGCGGATATCTGAAATCTGGTTATTATTGGTATTCGTACTAAAGTCGATAGAGATGGTATTCACAGAGGACAGGTTGTTCATATCTGCCACTGCTACGATGGAGGATTTATCCATGGTCTCCAGCACAGATCTAGGTCCGTATACCGTAACTCTAGGTACGATGTCTGTATTATCCTCTACCTCGTAGATTTTACCCTGTGAGGTGATGACATCTGTATTCTGAATGGTCACCGGCACATTGTAATAGGTCTGAGATGTGCTGGGGTCATTGATATTCACTACGATGAGCCATAGGATGATGGCAAAGGCGATGGAGATAAGCTTCAGCCACCAGTTATGGGTGATGATATTACTACTTTTCATTCTTCGCCCGTCCTCTCCAAAGGAGTCCGCGCTTAGTATCCTCTACCACTTTATCCTGGATAGAAGCGAGGTGCTCTTTTAATTCCTCTGCATTGACATTCTGATAGAGTCTGCCACCTACAGCCACGCTGATGCGTCCGGTTTCCTCAGACACGATGATTGTCATGGAATCCGACACTTCAGAGATACCTACACCGGCACGATGTCTGGTACCCAGCTCTTTACTCAGTCCTCTACTGTCTGTCAAAGGCAGGTAACATGTGGCAGAAGCCACACGATCTTTACGTATAATCACAGCTCCATCATGTAATGGAGTATTCTTTTCAAAGATATTAATCAGAAGCTGACTGGTCACGATGCCATCTACTTCGATACCGGTTCTCTCATAGTCAGACAGGGTCTGATTATGCTCTACTACGATGAGAGCGCCGGTTCTTGCCTTGCCCATTTCTACGCAGGCTTTGACGATTTCACTGATGGTACGATCAGAGAATTTCTCATCTACCTTACGAAGTGCGTCAAAAGGGAAAATCTCGGCAAAAATATTTCGCTGGCCAAGTCCCTCTAAAGCTTTACGAAGCTCCGGCTGCAGGATAACAATGACCGCGATGACAGCCAAAGACACCAGCTGTCTGGCAATCCAAAGGATGGTATTCATTCGAAGGACAGTGGCAATAGCAAGGAAAGCCGCGATGACGATGACGCCACGCAAAAGAGCCCAGGCGTGGGTCTCTTTGATCCATACCAGGGCACAGTATACCAACAATGCAATGATGCATATCTCTACGACATCCAGCGGATTGATGGTGGGAATATGAAGGCTTTCAATGTATCGACCGATGTCGAATGAAAAACGTCCCATATTTACTCACTTCTGCGTTTTCTTCTGCTCTGAGAATTTATCTGCTTTACAGTACTGTCAGGTTCTGTCACCAGTACCTTCGGTACAGCTTTTACATAATAGTAGTACTCGTCATCTTCGAACTGCACCAGCTCTGTACGAGCATAGTCCACGTTAAAGAAGAAAAACTCTGCCAGCTTTCCAAGGAAACCGGCCAGCACGGATCCGAAAGCCACACCTAAGATGGAGTAGTCCGCATCCAGCGCAATCTTTGCAACTAATAAGACAACCAGTTGCATGATGGCGCCTACGATGATGGCGATGGTCCAGCTATAATCCACAGATGCTCTGCGGATGGCATAGACTAGAAGCACAATCAGCACAAAGCTGACTGCTACTGCCAACATGGTCTTGTTATATAAGACATTGTCTACTACGATTTTGAACTTGCCTGACATCTCCTGATTCTCCGGAGCAGAGAATTCTGCTTCAGAAAGCACCAGGTAGTGACATGCATAGTATCCGATGACACCGCAAGCCACACCGATAGCACCACTTGGGCCACATAAAAGTCCCACTAAAATCGGAATGATATAAGGGATGTGTAGCACAAATGCAATAGGTGTCAGCATCACGATGATGGCTTCCTTCGGTGAAAAACGGAAGTATAAAAGTGCCACCAAAAGGAACAGCATGCCGATTACCAGCGCCGCTTCCATGCTCATCTTATATACATTGGCTACAATAAATAATGCGGTACATACAATGATGAAGTTCGTCGGCATAAAGGAACAAATCAGTGCAAGTACCAGGACGATAGTCATAGAGGACAGTTTCGCATTAAATCCCATGTTCCCACGAATCAGGAGCAAGGTGATAAACGCCAGCAGAAACTTACCCAGCGGAGCCAAATACACATCGAACTTCGCCACGATACTCTGTACGCCCTCTCTGATGAGATACAATTGTGTCATGATTCTTCTCCGTACATTTTCGTTAGCTTGCGAAGAGTGTTATAGTACCTTCTCAAGCTTTTCTTCGCTTTACTATAGCGAATCGCATAGATGATATACGTGATGATACAAGCTATGCTCACAAAAATCAGATAAACTACGGCCCAATGCTTGGCAAAGGACACTAAGTCTACCTGATAAATGGTCTTCATAAAGTTTTCGAAATCGTAGAGGATATAGGCCACCGCAATCATCACAACCGCTATGGTGGTGGTAATCAGCGTCAGTAGCATCTGACGTCCGATATAGTCTCCTCTGAAATAATCCGCAATCTTTCCACTGTCACGGCCCTCTTTATTCTCATAGCACTGCAAGTGGGTCATGAGGATTACTCTATTCTCGTTAATCATAATCTGTCTTTCTAATCAGTTTTAGCCCAGGAATCTCATCTTTGGATTATCCTTCGGGTCTTTCTTTCTCTCAACCGGCTTCGGCTTATTGGCATTTAAGATGCTATTCATAGAATTTGTCATCTCAGCCTTACACTTTGCGCAGTAACGTCCGGTCTGAATCGCTGCACCGCAATGCTCACAGAAGATACCTACGCCGCTACCCTCAGCGAACTCCAGTCTCTCCTCGCGAACCCAATCACGAATCTGCTGCTGCTCTACGTCGCACTCATCCGCCACCTGAGGCACGGTTGCACCCGGATGCTCCTGAATGTATTTCTTGACTTCCTGGAACTTCTTCTCTACTTCATCCTTGCAGCTAGGGCATACAAAAGGACCTGCCACATAGTTAAAAAGTCGTCCGCACATTCTACAGTTCTTTACGTTCATAACCGCTCCTCCAAACTTCCGATGGCTACACACACGCAATACACTCTCTGTACGCCGGCATCCAGTAAAACCTTCGCGCAAGCGTCCAGTGTACTACCGGTAGTATAGATGTCATCTACCAATATTACTTGCTTTAATTTTACACTACTTACCCCTATATTAAAAGCCTTTTTCAAATTTTCCTTGCGCTCTGCATCCCCTAAAAGCTTTAGCGGAACGGTATTCTTTACACGTTTTAAGATGCGAGTTTCCACCGGAAGGTTTAACTCCTTTCCAAGAACTTTTGCAATCTCTTCCGCCTGATTATATCCTCTGGTATCCTTCCTTTTCCAATGAATCGGCACCGGCACCAGCGCGTCCGCATTCCACATGCGTATCTGGGGCCCTAAATACCTGGCCATCTCCTTTCCAAAGAAGAAAGCATACTCTCTGCGCTTGCTATATTTGAATCTGTAAAAGCTTTCCGCCATAGGCTGATAGTGCATCATGGCACGATTCATAGTGAAGTAGTGAATTCTTTTCTTACAGTCCCCGCAGTATTCCTCATCTGCATGTTCCTCCGCCAGCGGCCTTCCGCATTTCAAGCAAAATGGAGATTTCACATAAGGAATCTCCGCCCTGCACCATGGATGTATCACATCTCCCGTATCCATGGTGTGATCACACACAGGGCAACGTCGCGGAAATATCAGGTCAAGGGCGAGGTTGTAGTATTTTATAATTTGATTGAACATGTTTACGATTATTTGTTTCAGTTAGATTCTCCTCGTAATATATGTTTTGTTACTAAGTTTTTACATTTATACAACTCCATCAATCGGTTTGGTTATGCTCATGATATTATTGACCTTGAGTCAATCAGGCAATAGTTCTTTTTCTCCTTGTTG
>Ga0256405_10000750_pt1 | contig 102138 bp, 81 predicted proteins | sample RumenRJG_02DNA_FD_189096 | JGI IMG/M metagenome (GOLD analysis project Ga0256405, IMG submission 189096) | Bovine rumen microbial communities from Lethbridge, Alberta, Canada - RJG_02 | ecosystem: Host-associated > Mammals > Digestive system > Stomach > Rumen | place: Canada: Alberta...
TCTGCGGTTTTGACCATTAGTTGATACTCCCGTCCTGACGAGGGGACGAAATCGCATTCCCACCTTTCTCCATTCCACACGAAGTCGTAACGTTCCTCCCCCGATACCACTCGGACAGAGGCATCCGAAATCTTCTCGTACCCGGTTTCCGAAGGACGTCTGGCCCTGAATAAATCTACATACTGGGGCCCTGCGGATAATCCCGCTGCATTCATATCCGCTTCACCGGTCAGGACACAATTCACCACCACCGGCATCTCCTCCATCGGATCAAGAACAATCTTCTCGATGCAGGAAACGGCGAATAAAGCGAAACAAATCAATAAAAGTATGGGAAGTATTCTGAAATTCATTTTTATTCAATATAATGGTGGAGATAACCAAAATAGGAAGTACTCCGGGTTACTTCTGCCCCGAAAATGCCGAGCCCCCCTGCAATGTTGGAATAGACTGGCTCCATTGAATATAACTGAGCCAGTTCATCCTCATGTATCCACTTATCTGTAATCAGGTCCTTCAAAAACCGGTCATACTCAGGCGACACGAAACGTACGCGATATTTAAACATAACCGGCGTTCCGTCTTCATTTAATTCCGTCAGCTCCGGATCGCTACTCAAAATGAATAAATTATTAGGATCGGCTCTATTATCCTCTATAAAGTATTCTTCCGGTACGGAGCCGGTAAACGAGTCCCTTTGATGGATACGTAGAAACCCCTGATAAAGAGGAAGCTTTTCAATGTATGTGTCATAATACACTTTAACTTGGTCGAAATACGGGTGCAAAATCAAATCCCAAGATTTCCCGGGAATGAGATTAAAGATATCAACATCAATATGGTCCGTGCTTAAACGGGCACCGCAGGTAATCCAGGCATATAATTCTCCCGAATAAGGTTCAAACGTTGACGCTCCGGTTGTACGAGCAAAATAATACGTGTTATATTGAATATATATTTGAGGGTGTCTAAAAAAATAAGGCGTCTCTGAGAAATAAGGGTTCGGTACAAGCAAATAGTCATCCGGCACGGTCGTCTCTGCGGAAAGCTTTTTCCCGTCACGGGTCTCAATCTCCAGGACATACCGGGTCTTGTAGGCCGGCACGAAATCGCTGGTCCAGCGCTCCCCGTTCCATTGGAACGCATGGCTGTTCCCGGAAGCGTCCCGCACCACGACCTTCGCATCCGTGATGGGAACGTACGCCGTTTCGGAGGGCCTTTTGGCATAGTACAGGTCCAACTCCTGCGTCGTACGTTCCGTCATCAGGACGCAATTCACCACCACCGGCATCTCCTCCATCGGGTCAAGGACAATCTTCTCGACGCAGGAAACGGCCGGCAACAGTGGCAATATTAAACCGATAACGATATTTTTCATCTTCTTATTTTTAGTAGAATGAAAGCATGGTATTCAAATCAAGTTGACTATACAGGGAGGGTATAATCTGCCTTCACATAGAATCCGGCAAGAGGATAGGAGCTTTTCTCATTCAAAGACTGTTTCACGAATCCCGCCCCAAGGCCCATCTGTCCATAACAGATTGATCCCATAAGCACCAAAGACGCAACAATGGTAATAATCTTTTTCATAAAAGTGTGCGTTAGATAATACAAATAACCATCAAAACACTACCGCATCTTCTCATACATTACAATAATACGCAGAATTGGCCGGATTGTCAAGAGTTAGAACTGATGAGTAATCTTGACCTTGTAATGGTTTCCTGCCTCGCCAGAAATAAAGCAGGCAATCACGTCGATGGATTCTTTCAAGTCGTTTTCATCCGCTGTGATTGTACAAAAACGACCGGCTGTCACATTATCTACGGGTCTAGGATTGGAAACACGGGAAGTAAAACCGACAAAGCGAAGCGTCTTCCATTTTAAGACATTCATCCCAGATACACTATCATACTCAGGCTTAATCGTAATTTCGGTACCATCCTCATTGGTGCCAATAATGAGATAATCCAGATATAAATGTTCAGCATCCGTTTCAACCCTTACAGAACCGCCATCGTGATTAAACACAATATCTTCCGGAGTGACAGAGACAGGAGGATAATTACCGACTTCTATATCCGAATCTCCTCCTTTGCAGGAAAACAACAATAAAGAGATGACAAGATATAAGATACGTTTCATAAACTCGTGAATTCTAAATAGAAGTGCAACACACTTCAAACGCAGCATTGCCCGGATTGTCAAATCTAGAAAGAATAGCCGACAAAAAGATGCATTCCGATGGAATGACTGTGAAAAGAAGCGGATAAATCATTTCTCGCTCTATCTACAAGGCCGAAATAGCCTTCCCATCCAAAATACAATCGAGAAAGATGATAACGGAGTCTCGCATCTACACCCGCATCAAATCGGTTGACATATCCGAAAGCCGATTCTGCCCAAGGATCAATCTTTGTCCCCGGTGCATCATAAAAACGGGAGTCGTTCTTTTGGTCCCATAATCCAACTGCGATATACGGGCCTACCCCAAAATCAAAAGAGGATACTTGATAAGATACAAGTACCGGCATTCTGATCTCCAGGATTCCATAATCTTTCGCACCCGACAATGCCAACTGAAGTCCGGTGTCCAGCCCCATCCCGGAGCGATAATTAAACCGATATCCTCCTCCAATAGAATAGGACATCCGAGCGCCAGTTCCGGGATATGAACCCGTAAGATTTGAGAGGCCCCCTCCTAATTCCACATAAGATTGAGCGAAAATCGTGATGCCTATATGGAGCAAAATGAAGATAAGAATATTTTTTTTCATATCAAGTAGTAGTTATTGGAATACATACTGCACTGAAGAGGAAATTGATTTTTCTTTTTCGTAGAAGGTCACAGTGATCTTGTGCTCTTTTATGGCAGGAGTTTCAATGAAATAAAAACAAATATGTGACACAATGAGTAGTTTTAAATCTTCTGGCGTTATTTCTGAGAGAAGGCCGTTGACTGGAAATAATTCAGGGATTTGGAAATGCCGATTTCCAAACTTCGTATAATCCGACGGCATTTGATCCCAGGAATAGGTTTGGGAACATCCGCTTGTCAGCCACTTATATGGCGAATACGCAATATATCGGACTTTCGATGCAAGGGAGGCTCCTGCAGGGATATTGTTAAAATCCCGATCACTGGTCACGTCTATTTTGATAAAGTCGTTCATGCTCACATGAAGTGGTTCTACCTGAACTTTGTTATAGTGGTAGTCATCATATTCTTTCCATAAACGTTCTCTGGTTTCATTATCTGCATAATCCCCGTTGGACCCGATATAAAACAATCCGTTGTTTTCTTCATATTCATTATACCTTAATTCAATAGAAGAAACATTTAAAAATTGAGAGACGATATGTTCTCTCACGCCAGGATGATCATCGACCCTGGCACACGAACATAAGATGGCTCCAAATAGTAGTAAATAATTGATCTTCATAATTCTTTTGTCATTTAGTACACATTTCACCCGTATAAACACACATTCCCTCGAAATGCGTCTCGGGTGAACGCAAAATCGCAACTCTGCGGGTGCATAGTGGCGATAGCGAAAGATAACAAATACTACGATTTCCCTTCGTTGTTCGGGCGGGCGACGCGGCGGATGGCGGCGGTGTTTTCCAGCTCGCCCAGGTTTTCGTCGGGACTGACGAGGAGGACGGGGCGGTTCTCATCGGTAAAGTGGAAGGTCCGCTTGTTTTCTGCGGTGGAGAAACCCACCTTGATGATGCCGCTGTCGGTCTCGGGGATGGCTACGTCGCCGTTGGACAGTTCCCGGTTGCGGTCATAGACGAAATCCTTGCCGATGATGATCAGTTTTCCGAGGCTGACATCCGTAATATCAGTAAGTTTGGTAATCTGGAAGCCGGTGGCGATGACGGTGATGTTCACCCGGTCGCCCACATCGGGATTCTCGTCCCAGATGATGCCGCGCTTGAACTTCACCAGGTTGCCGGCGCGCTCGGTAATCATCTGGTCGATCTTCTTGAGTTCGTCCATCCGCATCCCTTTTTCGTTCTTGCCGGTGGTAACGTTTACCAGCATGTTGCGGGCGGTGGAGAGGTCGAAATCGTTCAGCAGCGGGGAATCCAGGGCTTCGCGGATGGCATCTTCCAGACGGGAGGCGCCGGTGCCCGAGCCGCAGCCCATGAGGGCCATGCCGCTGGCGCGCATCATGGTCTTCACGTCCTCGAAGTCCACGTTGATATAGCCCGGCTTGGTGATAATCTCGATGATGCCGCGCACGGCGGTGGCCAGCACTTCGTCCGTCTTGGGGAAGGCGTCCTGGATAAGCTGGTTGCCAAAGAAATCGTACAGCTTCTCGTTGTTGATGATCAGCAGGCTGTCCACGTTCTTTTGTAGTTCGTGGATGCCGTCGATGGCCTTGGAAAGCGATTCGGTGCCTTCGTTCTTGAAGGGGAGGGTGACCACGCCCACGGTCAGGATGCCCTTGTCCTTGGCCATCTTGGCGATGACCGGCGACGCACCTGTGCCCGTTCCGCCGCCCATGCCGGCGGTGATGAAGAGCATCTGCGTGCCGCTTTCAATGACAATCCGGTTGATTTCTTCCTGCGTCTCGATGGCGGCGTTGCGACCCTTGATGGGGTCGGTGCCGGCGCCCAGCAGGCCGTGTCCCAATTGAATCTTCACGGGGACGGGGCTCTTGGAAAGAGCCTGGGAATCGGTGTTGCAGACAATGAAACTGCAACCTTCGATTCTCTGGTTGAACATATAGTTGACGGCATTGCATCCGCCACCGCCCACGCCAATCACTTTGATCATCGATTCGGAAGGCATCCAGTCCTTCGGGGTAATATCTATGTTGAGGTCGTCGTACATAACCGTTGCTGTTTATTCGTTGTTGTTCTTGTCCATATCGTCGTAGAGGCTTCCCACCAGTTCTTCACCGGTAGATTTTACCTTTCCCCAGATGATTTTGGTCATCTTGGCAAAGCGGGATGGCGTCTTTTCCGGCTTCTTTTTGGGTTCCCGGGGGACTTCCTCGCCAAATTCAACGGGATCGATCAGGAAGTTCTCACGCGGGAGCTTCGGCTCCGCCGGCTCGGGTTTTGCAGCCGGGGTTTCGACCGGTTCCGCCTCGCCCGGGTGGAAGAGGGCATCCACCGGATCGGCCTCGGCTTGCGGCTCTTGAGCGGGCTCCGGTTCCGGCTCGGGCGGAAGGATGGGCGCGTCCAGGCAATTGAGCAGCCGGTCGTTCTTGGCCGCCAGGACCATGCCCACGGCGGCTGTGGCCCCCGTCTCGAACACACCGGTGCAGCCCGATGCCGAGAAGAGGTGGCGCGGATAGCCGGTCCGGACGTGGTAGCCGGAAAGCTCCGTCACATAGCTGGCGCAGTTCAGCAGGTTCGCTCCGCCGCCGGTGATGACCACGCCTGCCCGCAGGCTGTCGGCAAAGCCGCTTTCCTCGATCAGGTAGAGCATGGAATCGATGATTTCCTTTTCCCGCAGGGTGATGATCTCCGAGAGGTATTTGACCGGCAGCTGCTTGAGGGGCACGCCGTTCTCATCGTTGATCTGGATGATTTTTTCGCTCAGGTTCTGCAGGCGGTCGGGCATGCAGGCGCCATAGGCCAGTTTGATGTTTTCCGCCAGGCGCTCGCTGAGCCCGCACTCGGTGCGGATGTCGCTGGTGATGGTTTTGCCGCCGAAGGGGATGGCGCCGTAGTGACGCATCACCTTGCCTTTGTAGATGGTCACCGAGGTAGAACCGGCACCCATGTCAATCAGGGCTACGCCGTTCTCCATTTCCTCTTCCGTGAGCACCGCTTTGGCCACTACGTCGGGCAGGAAGTATTTCCGGGCGATGGCAATGCCCAGTTCGTTCATCACCACATCCAGGTTGGCCACCGAGCGGCGACGCCCGATGAAGACCTTGAAATTGCCTTCCAGATAGTCGCTCACCATGCCCACGATGTCGCTTTCGACCTGCTGGAAACTGTCTTCCGTAGAGAAACTCTGGGCTACCGCCCCGTACATCACTTCGTTCTTCTCGTCGTTCAGCGGATACGACTCCAAGGCCATTTCCTTCAGGTTCTCCACCTCTTCTTCGGTGATGCAGCCGGCTTCCTCGCCGCGCGGCACCTTGCCGCTGGCGCTTTCCTGCTTCACGTAGTATTTGGGCAGGCCCACCACCACCTGGAGGATCTTGATGCGCAAATCCTTTTCCGCCTCGGCAATAGCCTCCTTCAGCGGTGCCGATGCCTTTTTGGGGTTGAACACGTAGCTGTTCCGGATGCCGTCCGAAGGCGTTTCCTTGTAGTAAACGATCTGGACGTCATTGCCGCTGATCCGGGCTACCGTCAGGGCAATTTTCGAACTGCCCAGATCGACCGATGCGATGTATCTTTCTTCCATATATCGATTGTTTTTATTTTCTGCAAACAATTTGTTTTTCGAACTTGACGTTCACCGTCCTATAGTAGTCGGCCCCTTTCTCCGGCACGATATACCGGTAGTAATCCTCCAACCGGCCGAATTTGTCGGCACAGTCGAAGGGATTGCCGAAAATGAAGCGCTCCTTCCCCTCGCGCGGGATCAGCACCAGGTCTCCGTTATTCTCTACATGCATCTGGACGATGGCATCCTTCCAGATCCGGCTGTGTTCCATGAACCGGACCATTTCCAGCATGCCGGCCAGCCACCGGTTTTCCTTCTCGTCCGAAATCCTCCCCTTGAAGCCCTCCGGGACCGTGATCGGGACGGCACCGTCCACGATGGGAACGCGGGCCGTGAAATGCTCCTGGAGCGGGAAAAGATAGCCTTGTGCATCGGCATACCAGCCCTGGCCGGCTTTCCTGAACCGCAGGACGGGCCGCCGCTGGAGAATGTTGATCCGGAGCATCCGGTCCTTCGTAACGTATGCCTCGCTCCGGAGGATGGCGCTCTTGCCTTCCAGCAGGGTCTCGATCCGCTTCAAGTCTACGCTGTCCAGCCGTTGGCCGATGTAGGCTCCGTAGTCCCGGGACAGGATGGCCTCCACTTCGTCCTGTGTGACGAAGGAACCCTCTCCGTCGAACGTGACTTCCATCCGCTCGACCGTGCGCAGCCTGCGCTGGGATGCGTCCAGCAGGTTCATGGCCACGAGGACCACGACCAGCAGGGCAGCCAGACCGGCTACGACCAGGTATTGGAGTGCTTTTTTCATATCCGTTTTTCCAGCATTTCCGTGATGGGGCCGATAAAGCGGTCAATGTTGCCGGCTCCGAAGGTCACCAGCACGTCCACCGGCTCGTTGGCCAGGTAATCCATCAGTTCCTCCTTTTTCAGCAGCACCTTTTCCGGTGCGGTTACGCGGTCGAAAATAATCTCCGACGTAACGCCCGGGATGGGTTCCTCGCGAGCCGGGTAGATGTCCAGCAGGATGAGTTTGTCCACCCCGCTCAATGCCTCAGCAAATCCTTCCGCGAAGTCCCGCGTGCGGGTGAACAGGTGCGGCTGGAAGATGGCTGTCATCTTCCGGGTAGGGAATATCTCTTTCAACGAGGAAATGGCGGTTGCCAGTTCCTGCGGATGGTGGGCGTAATCGTCAATATACGTACATCCCGGCCGGTTTACGTGCACGTCCAACCTGCGGCGCACACCCTGGAAAGAGGCGATGGCCTCGCGCACCTTCTCGGGGGCCAGGCCGTAGGTCAGGCAGAGGGCCGCCGCGGCTACGCTGTTCTCCACGTTGAGCCATCCCGGCACGTTCGTACGCATTCCTTCCAGTACGCCTCCCGGCCAGACCAGGTCGAAGGTGAAGTATCCCAGTTCGTCGGGAACGATGTTCCGGGCATGGAAATCGGCCTTCGGGTCGTTGTAATGGTAGTGCAGGATTTTGGCCGGCGTATCCTGGGCCGTAAGCGGAAGCCCCAACTTAGCAATTAAGGTACCGCTCACCTGCGCGGCAAAGTCCTTGAAAGCCTGGCGGTAAGCCTCTTCTGTCCCGTAAATGTCCAGGTGGTCCGGATCCATGGCCGTCACCACCGCCACTTCCGGGAACAACTGGAGGAAGGAACGGTCAAACTCATCCGCTTCCGCCACCACCGTAGGGGTTTGGGAGGTCAGCAGGTTGGTGTTGTAATTCTTGGAAATACCGCCCAGGAAGGCAGAGCAGCCTTCGCCCGATGCGGTCAGGATGTGGGCGGCCAGGGTGCTCGTCGTGGTCTTGCCATGCGTGCCCGCAACCGCCAGGCAGCGCTGCCCGCGGGCGATTTCGCCCAGCACGCGCGACCGTTTCACCAGCCGGTAGCCGTTTTCCCGCACGAAAACCAGTTCCCCCATATCGTCCGGGATGGCCGGGGTATAGACCACCAGGGTTCCGTCCTTTTCGGACGGGACCAAATCCGGCCGGTCTTCATAGTGGATGGCGATCCCTTCGGCCTCCAGTTCTTTCGTCAGATCAGAAGGAGTGCGGTCATAACCGCTCACCTCCAGGCCCTTGAACTTATAGTACCGGGCAATCGCACTCATCCCGATTCCCCCGATCCCGATGAAATATACTCTCTTCGGATTGTCGCCCTCGGTGCCAGTACCCTCCGACTCACTCGCAGGAACGAGGGAATATGCTCCTTCGCCGGAGGATACTGGCCCCTCGTTACTCGGTAGAGACGTATTATCGTTGGTGGATGTACCTTCTGTCGAGCGAGCATATCCCCTATTTTCTGTGAGAGAGATAGAAGGTACATCCACCAATTTATAGGCTTCGTCGGCAATAACTTGTGCCGCGTTGGTCAGCGCCAGCTTCGCAATATTGGCCTCCAGCTGCTGAATCCGCGCTTCATCCTGCAGCAACGCCAGAGCCGTCGGCATCAAGCGCTCCGAGGCCTCGGCATCCCGCACCATCAGGGCCGCATCCTTGTTCACCAGCGCCATCGCATTGTGCGTCTGATGGTCCTCCGCCACGTTCGGCGACGGGACAAAGATGGAAGCCTTGTGCGCGGCGCACAGCTCGGAAACGGTGCTCGCACCGCTACGGGAGATGACCACATCGGCCACTGCATACGCATAATCCATGCGCCCGATAAAGTCCGTAAAGTGGATGAACGGCAGGTTGCGGCCGGCCATAAAGGCTTCGATGCCTTTCTTGTAGTATTTGCCGCACTGCCAGATGATTTCAACATTGTCGCCGCCCGGGCAACCCTGCTCAATCCAATGCTTCATGGCCTTGTTCAGCGTACCGCTGCCCAGGCTTCCGCCCACAATGAGCAGATGATCTTTCTGCGGATCCAATCCGTAGTACTCCATCCCCTCCAGCACCATCTGGGCGGTGGCGGGCACGATATCGGACCGGATGGGATTGCCGCTCATAACGATCTTATCGGCCGGGAAAAACCGCTCCATACCCTCGTACGCCACGCAGATGCAATCGGCCTTGCGGCCCACGATCTTGTTGGTGAGCCCGGCAAAACCATTCTGCTCCTGGATGAGCGACGGGATGCCTTTGCGGGTTGCCTGCCACAGCAGGGGAGCGGAAGCGTATCCGCCTACGCCGATGGCGATATCGGGCTTGAACTCGTCCAGGATTCGGCCGGCCTCGCGGACGCTCTGGAAAACCTTGAAAGGCACCTTGAGGTCGTTCACGATGTTGTGCAGGTTGAGCTGGCGCTGCAGTCCCAGGATCGGCAGGCCCACAATCTTGTAGCCGGCTGCGGGCACCTTCTCCATCTCCATCTTGCCTTCTGCACCGACGAAACGGATCTCCGTGTCCGGATTCAATTCCTTGAGCTTGTTGGCGATGGAAATGGCCGGGAAGATGTGCCCGCCCGTTCCGCCGCCGCTGATAATCACCCTAAGTGCCTTGTATTCCATATCTTTATTCCAGATTATCGATTTCTTCAATGTCGTTGAGCTCATTCAATGCCTCCATGTCCGGCTCGTCGGCAGGCATCGCTTCCAGCTGGGCGCGGGCCTGTGCCGCCTGGATTTCCTTGTCCATCTTGCGTTTCGCGCTCCGGCTGATGGACAGGATGATGCCAAAGGCGATGCTGAACATGATGAACGAGGAGTTTCCGTGGCTCACCATGGGGAGGGTCTGTCCGGTGAGCGGACCGATGCCCACGTTGATGAACATGTGCATCATGGCCTGGCCGGTGATGAGCAGCACCAAGCCGGCCACGGCCGTCTTCGCAAACAGGTTGTCGCAGTTGCGCACGATCATGGAACCTCGGGCCAGCAGGCTGATATACAAGAAGATGACCACGATGGCCCCCAGAATGCCGTATTCCTCGATAATGAAACTGAACATGTAATCTTCGAACATGACCGGTACCACGTACCGCTGCGTACTGCCGCCCGGGCCTTTACCGATGAGGATGCCCCGGCCTTCGTGCACCGCAATCTTGGCGCTCATGGGCTGTTTCATCTTGTCCAGCGCCTTCTGGAATTCGATGGAATTCCGCGGCTTGGTGCGGATGACCTCCAGCTGATGCTCGCGGTTGTTTTCCAGACGCGCCAGGGCGCTCTCCAGGTGAGGGAAGATGGGTTTCGGCGTGGCTTTGTCGATGGCTACGAGCAGGAGCAGCAGGGCAATGGCGCCCACAAAAGGAAGAATCAGCTCCTTGACGCTGATGCCGCCCACCAGGATGGTTACGAACATGATGCCGCCGATAAAGAGCGTACTGGACAGGGACCCCGGCATGATGCCCACGCAAACCGAAAGCATGGGGAAATAGACATAGGTAAACTTCGTGATGCCATCTGCATGCTTCTGCACCCAAGGTGAATCCTTGAAGAAGATAGGATGCAACTTTTTGTTCTGATAGGCATCCACGGCCCAGGACAGGTACATGACCATGGCCACCTTGACCACTTCGAAGACGTGCACCTGGAACCCGAATACCGAGATGGAACGCCAGGCATCGTTGATATACAGGGCCTTGATGACGCCCAGGTTGCCGTGGGCGACGAGGAAGATGAGCAGGAGCATGGAAAAGCCCCAGCCCAGTTTGGAAACGGCCCGGAAAAACCGCTGGCTCCGGATATTGTAGCAGAGGATGATGAAGAAGAGACCCGCCAGCGAGATCAGCAACTGCTCTTTCATGATGGCCGTCCGCGTGGTATGCTGCTGGATGGCCAGCAGGGGCGTGGACGAGAAGATGGCCACGATGGACAGGAGGATGAGCAGGAGCACAATCATCCAGACCACCTTGTCGCCTTGCAGGTTGCCTACGAAATTCCAGAATTTCTTGCCGTTGTCTCGCTTCGCCATGGTTTACAGTCTCCTGACAGCTTCTTTGAATTTTTCTCCGCGATCTTCGTAATTCTTGAACAGGTCGAAGCTGGCGCAGCAGGGGCTCAGGAGCACCACATCGCCCGGTTGGGCGAACTTGCTGGCGGCCTGGACCGCTGCATCGGCGCTCTGCGCATCCACCATTTTGTCGGCACCTACGATGCCTTCGAAGGCGGCATGGAGTTTCTTGTTATCGACCCCCATGCACACGATGGCTTTGACTTTTTCCCGCACCAGATCGGCCAGGACGCTGTAGTCGTTGCCCTTGTCGGTGCCGCCCGCAATCCATACCACGGGTTTGCGCTGGCATTCCAGGGCATACCAGGCAGAATCCACGTTGGTAGCCTTGGAGTCGTTGATATAGAGGACGTCGCGGATGCTCAGGACGGGCTCCAGCCGGTGTTCGATGGCCTGGAAGGAGGACAGGGACTGGCGGATGACATCATTCCCGATGCCCGCCGCCTTGGCCGCCAGGGCCGCCGCCATGGAGTTGTAGACATTGTGCCGTCCGCCGAGCGCGAGCTCCTTCAGGTACATATCGCATTCTTCCTCCTGGTAGCGCACCACCATCTTATCGTCCTTGACAAAGGCACCTTCCTTCAGTTCCACGCCTTCCTTCTGGGTGAACGGGAGCATCTTGGCCTGGATGATGATTTTGTTCAGGTGGTCGATGGTGATGGCATCGTCCGAATCAAAGATGAAGCAGTCTTCTTTGCGGAGGTTGCGGGTGATGCGGAACTTGGCCTTCACGTAGTTCTCCATCTGGTAGTCGTAGCGGTCCAGGTGGTCGGGCGTGATGTTGGTGATGATGGCAATATCGGGCCGGAAATCATAGCAGTTGTCCAGTTGGAAGCTGCTGATTTCCAGGACATAATAATCGAAATGTTCCGTGGCTACCTGGTAGGCGTAGCTCTTGCCGATGTTGCCGCCCAGCCCCACGTTCAGGCCTGCGTTCTGCAGCAGGTAGTAAATGAGCGACGTGGTCGTGGTCTTGCCGTTGCTGCCGGTGATGCAGATTTTCTTCGCGGTGTCGTACCGGCCCGCAAATTCAATCTCGGAAATGATATGCGTACCCTTCTCCTCCAGCTTGCGCACCATCGGGGCCGTGCTGGGGATGCCGGGGCTTTTTACAACCTCGTCGGCGTTGAGGATGAGTTCCTCGGTATGCTGTCCTTGCTCGAAGGGAATCTCCCATTTGCGCAGTTCGTCCGCATATTTCGGATCGATGGTTCCCTTATCGGACAGGAACACGTCGAAGCCTTTCACCTTTGCGAGCACGGCGGCTCCCACGCCGCTTTCCGCTCCTCCCAAAACTACGATTCTTGACATTGTATCGATCTATCTTTCAAATAATTATCTAACTTTCAACAGGGCCAGGGTCGCGACGGCCAGCAAAATGCCCACAATCCAGAAACGGGCTACGATCTTGGCTTCGTGATGCGGGGGTACGGGTTTGGGAATGAGCACCTTGCCCGGAACCTGCTTCTTGTCCTGGTAGTGGTGATGGAGCGGGGTCATGCTCCAGATGCGGGCGCCTTCGCCGGTTTTGCGTTTGGTCCACCGGAAATAGGTCCGCTGCATCAGCACGCTCAGGCTTTCCATCAGGAAAATGCCGCACAGCAGCGGGAGCAGCAGTTCCTTGCGGATGAGCACGGCGCTCACGCCGATGATACCGCCGATGGTGAGGCTGCCCGTATCGCCCATGAACACCTGGGCGGGGTAGGAGTTGTACCAGAGGAACCCGATCAGCGCGCCCACGAAGGCACTCATAAAGATGGCAATCTCTCCCGAACCCGGTATGTACATGATGTTCAGGTAGTTCGAATCGATGAGGTTGCCGCCCAGCCAGGCCAGTACGCCGATGACGACGCCTACGATGGCCGAGGTTCCCGCCGCCAGGCCGTCCAGGCCGTCGGTGAGGTTGGTGCCGTTGGAACAGGCCGTGATGACGAACACGATCATCAGCACGTAGATCATCCATTTGGTGTACCAGTTCCATTTGCCTTTCAGGGGCGAAAGCCATTTGTAATCAAATTCATGGTCCTTGACGAAGGGGATGGTGGTCTTGGTGCTCTTGACCACGTCTTCGTTCCGGTAGCGGCCCGATTCTACGATTTCTTCCTGTTCCTCTTCGGGGATGGCCACCTTTTCCCGAACGACGATGTCGTCGCTGGTCCAGACGGTGAGCCCGATGACCAGGCCCAACAGGATCTGGGCAAGCAGCTTGCCGTGTTCGCTCATTCCTTCCTTGTTGTGCTTGAACACTTTGATATAGTCGTCGGTGAAGCCCAGCGCTCCGCACCAAAGGGTGCTGAGCAGGAGCAGGAGCACATATACATTGGTGAGGTCGCAGAAGAGCAGCACGGCCGTAAGGATGGACAGGATGATGATGACGCCGCCCATGGTGGGGGTGCCTTTCTTTTCAATCTGGCCCTGGAGACCCAGGTCGCGGACCGTTTCGCCAATCTGTTTGCGCTGGAGCAGGGCAATGATTTTCTTGCCCACGAGTAACGAGAACAACATGGCGGTGGCGCTGGCCAGGAACGCCCTGAATGACAGATAGTTCATCAGGCCCTGTCCGGGGATGTCATATTCTTTCAGCAGTTGGAACAGGTGGTATATCATAACGTCTCAAATACTTCTTTTACAATTTCTCTCTCGTCAAAATGACGTTTTTCGGTGCCGATAATCTGGTAGGTTTCGTGTCCTTTCCCGGCCAGCAGGATGCTGGAGCCTTCGGGAGAGAGCAGCAGGGCGGTACGGATGGCCTCGCGGCGGTCGGCGATAAACACGGCCTTTGCCAGACCGGCGGGGCTGAAACCGGCTTTGATATCGTTCAGGATGTCTTCGGTGCGCTCCGTGCGGCTGTTGTCGGAGGTGACGAAGATACGGTCGGCGTATTTTTCGGCTACCTGCGCCATCTCCGGGCGTTTGGTCTTGTCCCGGTCGCCCCCGCAGCCGAACAGGCACACCAGGTTCTTTTTCGGGGCGATGTCGCGCAGGGTCTTCAGCACGTTGTCCAGGGCGTCCGGCGTATGGGCATAGTCGATGATCACGCTCAATCCGCGCGGGCCGGACAGGTTCTCCAGACGGCCTTTGGCGGGAGTCAGCCGGCTCAGGGCCACCAGGACCTCGTCGGGCTTCGCACCCACTTCCAGGGCGGCCGAGTAGATGGCCAGCAGGTTGTAGGCGTTGTGCTGCCCGATCAGACGGGTCCAGGTTTCGCGGCCGTCGATGCGCAGCATCATCCCCTCGAAACTCTCTTCCATGACGCGGCAGGTATGGTCGGCCATGCTCCGGAGCGAGTACGTCACCACGCGGGCCTGCGTGTTCTGGACCATCACCATGCCGTGTTTGTCGTCGATGTTGGTGATGGCGACGGAATCGGCAGGAAGATTGTCGAAGAACAGTTTCTTGCAGCGGAGGTATTCCGCAAAGGTCTTATGGTAATCCAGGTGGTCGTGGGTCAGGTTGGAGAAGATGCCCACCCGGAAGGCCAGGCCGGCCACCCGCTCCTGTTCCACGCCGATGGAACTGACTTCCATGAAGCAGTATTCGCAGCCGGCCTGTACCATCTGGGCCATCAGCGAGTTGATGGTGATGGGGTCGGAGGTGGTGTTGACGGCTTCGAATTCTTTTTTGTCCACGAAGTTGGCGATGGTGGAAAGCAGGCCGCAGGAGTATCCCAGGTTCATGAACAGGTGATACAGCAGGGTGACGGTCGTAGTCTTGCCGTTGGTGCCGGTAATGCCCACGAGGGTCAGCTTGCGGGAAGGATGGTCGAAGAAATTGTCGGCCATCAGGGCCACGGCGTGCCGGGAATTCTCTACCTGGACGAAGGTGACAGAGGCATCGGCACCGGACTTTTTCATCGCGGCAGCGACAGCATCGGCATCTTCATACGCAATGGCGACGGCCCCTTTTTCGATGGCCGAGGCGATGTAGGCATGCCCGTCCGACGCATAGCCTTTTACGGCGACGAACAGGGCGCCGGGAACGACCTGGCGCGAATCACTGCACAGGGCCGCGATTTCACGGTCCGGACCTTGCATGGCGGCAACTCCGCATCCTTTTATGATCTGGCTCAGTTTCATTTCAGTGTAAGATTGATGATGGTTCCGGCGGGTTTTGCTCCACCTGCGGCAGGGCTTTGTGCCGCGACATGGCCCGTACCGGTCCATTCGCAGCGGTATCCTGCATTCTCAATGGCATATACAGCATCTTCCAGTCCCATCCCTTTGACGTCCGGAACGATGGGTTTCTTCTTGTCTTCCGGTGCGTTGATGGTGGGGACGACCATTTCGGGGAAAGCGCCTTTCTTGGTGAGTACCTCGGTGGGCGCGTTGTCCATCGCATAGAGGTTGTCCACGATCTCGCCCATGGTCATGGCCGGGATGGTGCCGCCGTAGAAGGTCTTGGCGGACAGCCTCGAATAGATGGTGACGATGGCCGTGTAGCGGGGGGCATCGGCCGGGAAGAAGCCCACGAAGGTAGCCTGGTTCTTTTTGCGGCCCCACGCGTCGCGGTACGGATCGCCCGAACCCTTGGCTTCGGCGGGGGAGAGAACCACCCACGAGGTGCCGGTCTTGCCGGCTACTTCCCATTTGCGGTTGCGCAGACGCTTCGCGGTACCTTCCTCAATGACGGAGCGGAGGCCCCGCACGAGGGTATCGGCCGTGGCGGGTGAACAGATGGATGCGTTCAGCACGCTGGGACCGAGTTTCTTTTTCACCACGCCATACTGCTCGATGCTTTCCACCAGATAGGGTTTCATCATGCGGCCGCGGTTGGCGATGGCATTGTAGAAGGTGACAATGTGCAGCGGGGTTTCGGACACGTTGTATCCGATGGCCACCTGTCCCAGGTCGGTGTCGCTCCAGTAGCGACTGTCCGGCGAGGGCACGGAGGGCGTGGCCATGCCTTCGAGGTCAAAGTCGAAGGCTTCGCCCAGCTTGTACATGTATATTTTGTCCAGGAACTTTTTGGGGTTCCGGGCGTAGTGGGTCACGGCCAGGTAGCGGAACATGTAGTTAGACGAAACCTTGAAGCCCTCGATGATGGGGATTTCCTTGGCGCCGCCATTGGCCCGTTCGTACTGGGTGATGTGGTCGTCAATGCCCGGGAATCCTTTCATAAAACCGTGGTTGGAAGGGATTTTGTCGTCCAGCGAGTGGATGATACCGTCTTCGATGACGGTCATGAGGGTGCTGGTTTTGAAGACCGAACCCGGTTCGCCCTTGCGTCCGATGGCCATGTTCAGCACCTCGTTCACCCGCCCCGAGGTGGAGTCGCGCAGGAGGTTCACCATGGCGCGGACGGCTCCCGTTTTGACATCCAGCACCACCACGCAACCGCCTTCGATGTCTTCGTTCTCGGCGATGTTGCGGCGCAGGGCTTTGTCTGCGATATCCTGCAGGTCGATGTTGAGGGTGGTGCGCACGTCCATGCCGTCCACGGCCTCTTTGTATCCTTTCTGGAAATCCTGGATCCGGCCGCGGTTATCCGTGGTGCGGAGCCACATCTGGCCTTCGGTCCCGTGCAGGACATAGTCGAATTTTCCTTCCAGGCCGATGTGGTTGTTGCCGTTGGAGTTGCTGTTGTCCTTTACGTAGCCGATGGTGCGGCGGGCCAGCGTGCCGTACGGATACTGGCGCGTATCTTTCTTTTCGATGATCATGCCGCCCTTGTACTGGCCTTCGCGGAAGAGCGGAAGCCCCTTTACGGTCTGGAGGGTTTCGTGATCGATCATGTGCCCGAGTTTGAGATACCGGCTCCCTTTCTCCCGTCCTTCCAGGATGAGGTTGTAGTACTGCTCGGCAGTCTTGTCGCGGTAAACGGAGGCCAGGCCGTCGCAAAGCTCGCGGGCTTTTTCCCGCCAGGCCTGCTCGCGGGCGGCGCCGTCCTTCCTGTCGTAGGCGTGGGCTTCTTTGAGAACCGTGCAGTCCATGTAGATCTGGTACATGGGCGTGGACACGGCCAGCAGGCGGCCGTCGTGCGAGATAATGGCGCCCCGTTCGGGATACAGGGTTTCGCGGATGCTCTGGGGACGGAAGAAGGCTTCGATGTCTTTGTCGGGCGTCCAGATCCACTGGATGTAGATGATGCGGCCGATCAGCAGCACCGCGGCGGCAAGGAACGCAAAGTAGAGGGCAGACAGAATCATGCCGATCCTGTCGCGTCCCTGCTCCTGTTGTTGCTGTCTTGCCATCTTTTTCTTTTTTGTGTTCCGGGTCTATTTTTGGATGCGGGCGGCGGGTTTCTCCGGGAGTCCCACCTTGGATCCTTTTTCTTCCAACAGGTCCCGCACCGTGGTCATCCGGTTCAATCCAGCCAGTTCAACCACCTTTTGGGCGTGGTAAATCTCTACGTTTGCCAGTTCTTTCTTGCCGGCCTCCACTTTCGTGAGGGTCTTTTCTACCTGGAGGCTTAGCCAAATACTCATGAAGAACAGGAAGAAGGTCCAGATGATGTGGATGAAGTACTGGCCCAGGTTCATGGTGTTCATGAAATCGCCCCGCTTGATCGCTCCGAGTGCCCGGACGATCCAGCGGCCTACATCGGCCCATCTCCATTTTCTTTCGTTCTCCATATAGTGGCTTTAATGTCGCTTTCTTTCAAATTTTTTCCGCGATGCGGAGTTTTGCGCTCCGTGCGCGGGTATTCCTGGCGATTTCCTCCTCGCTCGGAAGAATCGGTTTGCGGTTCACAGCCTGCAGGGGGGCGTGCGTGCGGCCGTACAGGTCTTTTTCTTCCCGCCCTTCCACATTGCCGGTCTTGATAAAATTCTTCACCATGCGGTCTTCCAGCGAGTGATAGGTGATCACCACCAGCCGGCCGCCGGGTTTCAGTGACGCTGCCGCCCCTTCGAGGAATTTCTCCAGGGAGCGCATCTCCTGGTTTACCTCGATCCGCAAGCCCTGATACACCTTGGCCAGCACCTTGTGCTCGGCCATTTTCGGGAGGATGGGTGCCAGCGCCTTGTCCAGCTGACCCGTGGTCCGGATGGGCTCTTGTTCGCGGGCTGATACAATCAAGCGGGCGGCCTTGCGGGGATTGTCCACCTCGGCATACAGGCGCAGGATGCGCTCCAGCTCGGCCTCGCCATAGGTATTGACGATGTCGGCAGCCGTTTTCCCGGCTTCGGTGTTCATGCGCATATCCAAGGGCGCATCGAACCGGAACGAGAATCCCCGTTCCGCTGTGTCGAACTGGTGGGACGATACTCCCAGGTCGGCCAGGATCCCGTCGAAGACAGCCCCTTCCGCCTCCTGCGCGGGTTGGCCTTCCGCCTTCGGCAGACCCTCCGGTTCGTTCGCTGAAACGAGGGAATATGCTCTCTCGCCGGAGGGCCTGCCGGAGGCCACGCCGGCCGAAAGGGCGGCCAGCCCTTTGCGCCGGGCCAGGACGCCATAGTTGTAGATAAAGCGGAAATTGTTGTGAATCAAGATCAGACGCGGATCGTCGATCTTGTTATCAAGGGCCTGAATGTCACGATCGAAGGCGATGACGAAACCGTCTTCGTGCAAGCGTGAAAGAACTCCGGCGGTGTGACCACCGCCTCCGAATGTGGCATCAGCGTATAGTCCGGAAGGATTGGTGACGAGAGCCGAAACGCTCTCTGTAAGCAGCACCGGTGTATGATATTCAGACATGATGCATCCTCCTACCTTTGCTGAGACAGTTGTCCGGCAATGGCGAGGAATACATCGTTAGACAGTCCGCTGGCCTCATAGGCCTCTTTGGACCAAATCTCGATTTTGAAGTCGCTGCCCGAGAACACCACCTCTTTGGTTACACCGATGGAATCCAGAAGTTTCCGGGGGATGGAGATGCGCCCCAGTTTGGCGTCGGGTTCAACGACGGCGCGGTCACGCATATACTCTCTCCAGAAACGGGCGTGATCGCGATTGAACGCAATGTTCAGTTTGTTGTAGATTTCATTCGACTGGCGTTCCCACTCGGCGTAGGTGAACATGTCCAGGCAGCCGTCGAAGATGTTCCTCTTCACGACAAACCGGGTGTCCCCGTCGGTGGGCAGCAGGTTTTTGAACGGCGAGGGAAGGACCAATCTTCCCTTGTCGTCCACCTTTCCGCTGTATTCGCCGATGAATGTAATCATACGTTTTTACTCATTCTTTCACGCTTGGATACAAAGATACGAAATATTTTCCATTTTCTTCCACCTTTTTACAATTTTTTCCACATTTTTATCAACAGCGCCGGCCTGTCCTTTTTCGGGTGCAATCCTAACCCCTTGCCACAGAGCAATTTGCCGGAAAGCCGGTTCCCGTTTTTTGGGAACCGGCTTTCCGGCAAGCGTTTGATTATTAGGGAGTTAAAAATGCAGAAAAGGTCAGGCGTCGTGGGAGGCCAGGATCATTTCGCCGAGCTCCTGGATGTCGCGGACGATGAAGTCCGGGGGGAAGAACTCCGGGTTGGGATTGGCGCGGGCGTCTTCGGCTACGGCCAGGGCGGTTTCCACGCGCGTTTCCCCGGAGAGGACCAGCACACCTACGGCGCCGGCGTTGTGGGCCATGGCGGTATCGGTGTAGATGCGGTCGCCGATCATGGCAATCTCATCCGGCTGCAGGCCGTGGCGGTCCATGATGCCGTCCAGCATCGTCGGATCGGGTTTCCCCAAAACGATATCGGGTTTGCGTCCGGTGGCGTGTTCGATGCATTTCTGGAGCGAGCCGCAATCGACCAGGATAACGGGCTGATCGGTGGGACATACGCGGTCGGGGTTGGTGGCTACGTAGGGAATGCCCTGCGAGGCCCACCAGGCGGCCCGGCAGAGGCGGGGATAGACCAGGGTGGTGTCGAAGGCGACCACCAGGACATCCGGCACGTCAGCAGGGTCGTCGGCACAGGCTTCAAAGCCGGCTTTCTCGAACTGGCTAACCATACTGGGAGTGCCCAGCATAAAGAGGCGCCGGGCAGCCGGCCAGGTCTTTTTGATATAGTCGATGGCCGCCAGGGAAGTGGTATACATGTTGTCTTCGGTGGCATGGATGCCCATTCCTTCCAGTTTGGCCAGGTAGTCGGCTACCGATTTGGTGGGGTTGTTGGTCAGGAAGGAGTATCCGATGCCCGCCGCCTTCATCCGGTCCAGGAAGTCGATGGTGAAGGGGAAGAGCTTGCTGCCCAGATAGATGGTTCCGTCCATGTCAAGGGCAAGATGTTTGATCTTGCGCAGTTTCGCCTTCATTTCGGGCGTAAGGGTCTTGTTGTAATTCTCTTTCATGTGGGCAAAGATAGGGATTAATTCCCGATTTTTTACTATCTTTGTTTGTTTAGAATCGTGTTTTCAGCTTATGGAAAAGAACCTCAAGGAACAAACCATCAAGGAGAAGTATGCATATTGGGAGTGGCGCACGCTCATCCTGCTGATGATCGGCTATGCCCTCTTCTATTTCGTGCGGAAAAATTTCAGCATCGTGATGCCGGCCCTGGAAGCGGAACTGGGTATCAGCAAAACCCGGCTGGGCCTCTTCCTGACCATGAACGGAATCATCTACGGGGTGTCCCGGTTTATCAACGGCTTCCTGGCCGACCGGGTAAGCCGCCGGAAAATGATGGCCACGGGCCTGCTGCTGTCGGCAGTGGTCAACCTGTTCATCGGCCTGAGTCCCGAGATGGACGGGCTTTTCCATTTCCTGGATGCCGAAGGCAAAGCCACGATGGGTCTGGTGGTCTTCATCGGGTCGCTTTGGCTCATCAACGGATACACCCAGGGCATGGGGTATCCGCCCTGCGGCGCCCTGATGGCCCAGTGGATCAAGCCTTCGGAACTGGCTCTCAAGCAGTCTGTCTGGAACTCCTCGCATTCTATCGGAGCCGGTCTGGTGGCACTGCTCTGCGGAACGGTCATCCTCAAATTCTTTGGTTATGAGTCGTGGCAGTGGTGCTTCTACATCCCGGCTATCCTGGCCATTTTCGGGGCCGCCATGCTTTTCTTCGGCTTACGGGACGACCCTGCATCGGTCGGCCTGCCCGATCCGGAACAGTTGGACGAACACCTCGCCGGAAAAGAGGTCGAATCCGAATCGAAAGAATTTAAAGAACTGGCTTACAAGCGTTTGGTGGGTCCGATGGTTTTCCAGAACCGGTATGTCTGGATTCTGGCCCTAACCAATGTATTTGTATATGTCATCCGTTTCACCATCCTGGACTGGGGCTCTACTTTCCTGACCCAGTACAAAGGCCTTCCCATTTCCAAGGCATCCGTCGTCGTGGCTTTGTCCGAGATCGCCGGCGGCATTATCGGAACGCTCCTGGCCGGCTTTGCGACGGATAAGTTCTTCAAGGGGAAATCCCATCAGACGTGTTTTATCGGCCTGCTTGGCGCCACCATCATGTTCGCGCTCTTCTGGATGATGCCGAAAGAGTGGAACGGTCTGGGCGTATTCTGCATTATCATGGCGAGTTTCTTCGTCTATATGCCGCAGGCCCTCATCGGCGTGGCCGCTTCGAACCAGAGTACCAAGCGTGTGGCAGCCTCCAGCAATGGCGTGATGGGCATTTTCGCCTATGCCGCCACCGTTATTTCGGGTGTGGTATTCGGTGCCCTGGCCGATAGTGCCGGTGGTTGGGATGCCGTTTTCCGGGTAGCCATTATCATGGGCTGCATCGGTTCCGTCATCATTGCCACTATGTGGAAGGCTCCGGCCAACGGATACGATAAAGCCAACCGAATCCTGGACGAAGTCCGGGCAGAATATTCCGCCTCTCATGAATAAGTCCGTCCTCCTGGCCCTCCCCGCCCTTGCAGCGGCGGGCGGCTTTGCGACCGGTCCCCGGCAAGCACCCCGTCCCAATATCATCTACCTGATGTTCGATGACCTGGGTTACGGCGATCTGGGCTGCTACGGGCAGGATCAGATCGAGACGCCGAACATCGATGCGCTTGCCCGCGAGGGCCTGCGGTTTACCGATATGTACACCGCCTGCCCGCTATCGGCCCCGTCCCGCTGTTCCATCCTGACCGGGATGCATTCCGGGCATAGCCAGATCCGCCTCAATGACGAGGCGAATCCGCGTCCGGAAGAGGGGATGTGCGATTATTTCTTCGACCGGATGGTGGCCGATTCCACCTTTGAGGGACAGTTCCCGCTGATCCCGAATACGCCCACGCTCGCCCGGATGATGCAGGAGGCCGGTTATAAAACCGCGATGGTAGGGAAATGGGGACTGGGCAATCCGGGTTCGGGTTCCATGCCGACGGATATGGGGTTCGATTATTTCTACGGCTTTGTATGTCAGGTACTTGCCCATTCCTATTATCCGGATATGCTGTGGGAAAACGACCATCGCGTAAAGACCGGAAACGCCTATATGCCGGTGAACCGCCGCCTGGATCCGGGGGCCGATCCGTACGATCCCCGCTCCTACGACAAATTCAACCAGCAGCATTACTCGCCCGACCTGATGTACGACAAACTGGAGCAGTTTATTGTGGACCATGCCGATGGGCCCTTTATGGCCATGTGGACCACCACCGTGCCGCATAGCACCGTCCAGGCGCCCGAAGAGGAGGTCCTGTACTATGTGAACAAACTGGGTGAAGAAAAGACGCCCGTCACCGAGCCGGGCTGGTACTATCCGGTGCTGTATCCGCACTCGGCCTATGCAGCCATGATTACCCATATCGACACGCAGGTGGGACGGCTCGTTGCCAAACTCAAAGAGTTGGGCATATATGATAACACATTGATTATCATTACTTCCGATAACGGTCCGGCCTGTAATGCCGAATCCCCCATGGAATATTTCCACAGTGGCGGACCTTTCAAATGCCGCAAGGGCTGGGGGAAGAGTTCCCTGCACGAGGGCGGCATCCGGATGCCGTTCATCGCCTCGTGGCCGGCGGCCATAAAACCGGGCATAACCGACTATGTCGGCCAGTTTACCGACCTCATGCCAACCTTTGCCGAACTGGCCGGTGTGAAAGCTCCGCAGAACGACGGCATCTCTTTCGTGCCCACGCTGCTGGGGCGGGAACAACGGGAGCAGCATCCCTTCCTTTACTGGGAATTCCCGGGCGGAAAGGGCTGGCTGGCCGTTCGCGAGGGCCCTTGGAAGGGATTGGTCAGGAGCGTCAAGGAAGGCAACGAGCGCATGGAACTGTACAATCTTTCGGACGATCCGCGCGAAAGTACCAATGTGGCGGCCGAACATCCGGATATCGTTGAACGTCTCTGGAAGAACATCCGCGCATCCCATGAGCTTCCTGCCAACGGTAATCCCAAGTTTATCATGTCCTTGCCGGATTAGAGATTAATACGTATATTTGTCGCATGAAAGTCATCAATCTGGGAGAGTCGAACTCCATCCTTAACAATTACGTGGCGCAGATGCGCGATAAGACCATCCAGAAAGACAGTCTCCGGTTTCGCACGAATATGCAGCGTCTGGGAAATGTTTTTGGATACGAAATCAGCAAAGTCCTGGAATACAGCACGAAAGAGGTGACGACGCCGCTGGGCATCGCACAGGTCTCCACCTGTGACACCCCGCTGGTACTGGCCACCATCATGCGGGCGGGCCTGCCGCTTCACCAGGGACTGCTGGACGTCTTCGACGGGGCCGAGAATGCCTTTGTTTCCGCCTTCCGCAAATACGACCGGGGAAATGAGTTCCACATCAACGTGGATTATTGCACCTGCCCGAACATCGAAGGGAAGACCTTGATCCTGTCCGATACCATGCTGGCCACCGGCTCCTCGCTGGAAGTGAGTTTCAACCGTCTGCGGCACGATGGCGGCGATCCGGTTTATACCCATTTCGTCTGCCCCATCGCCAGTGTCTATGCATTGGAGTATCTACAGAAACACCTGCCGGCCAACACCACCCTGTGGACGGCCGCCATCGATGAAGAACTGACCAGCCACTCTTACATTGTCCCTGGACTGGGCGATGCAGGAGACCTGGCATACGGAGCAAAACTGTAAGATTCTTCCATTTCTGTAAGAATCATACATTTTTTCTTTAAGAAAGATACATTTCTGCTTTTAGCCCCTTGAGACGCTTGTTTTCAAGGGACTGTTTTCGTATCATTGCAGCCGTGAATACATGAAAAACCTGCACGATATGAAAATGAAAGACCTGATGCCGGAGGAGAGACCGGTAGAAAAATATCTCTCCCGCGGGGCTGTGGCCTTGAGCAACGGCGAATTGCTGGCCATCATTCTCCGGACGGGGACAGGCGAAGAGAATGCCCTTGAACTGGCGCAGCGCCTTTTACGGGAAGCCGGAGGCAGTCTCCGCTCGCTGGCGGACATGGATGTGGAACTGCTCCGGACTTTAAAAGGGATCGGCCGGAAGAAGGCCGCCTGCCTGGGAGCGTCCCTGGAATTAGGGCGCCGGTTCTTTGAAGAAGGCAATTCGGTCACGCGCGTGTCCGTAAACCGGCCCGAAGATGTTTACCGGGCCATGATTCCGCACCTGCGCGGCAGAGACCACGAAGAATGCTGGGTTCTGTATCTGAATGCGGCCAACTACGTGATTTGCAAGGAAATGGAAAGCTTGGGCGGGAGCGAGAACACCGTCCTGGACGTGCGGCGCGTGGTGAAAAAGGCACTTGACCGGAAAGCGGCGGCGCTGATTCTCATCCACAACCATCCCTCCGGAAATCCGCGTCCGGGAAAGCATGACATTTCCCGGACGAATGATCTCCGCAATGCCCTGCGCGCCTTTAATATCGACTTACTGGACCATATCATCATCTCCGATGGCTGTTTCTTTTCCTTCGGTAGCAATGGCGTGATCCAGATGGACCAGGCTTAGTTATAGCGCGGCGACTGCATCCTGATACGCCTTGAGGGCTTCGGCATCGGACATGGCACCGGTGTAGATCTTGGCATCGACAATCACCATGTCGGTGCAGGGGAAGTCCGTTCCTACGTTCCCCTTGGCAATGTCGGCACCCAGGCAGAAGCGATTGAAGGTATCGCCGTCGCCGCAGTAGAAACTACCGGAAATGGAGGAGAAAGCACTTAACTGGCCGTTCATGTAGATCCGGAGCTGTTTGCCGGCCGCATCATACACGCAGACGGCATGGGTAAGCTCGGAAGTAGAGGCCGGAGCGTTTGCGTCCACGCTCTTATAGGTATTGTAGCTGCCTTCCCCAACAATGAAGTAAGGGACGCCGGAAGCACGTGTTGCCATGCCCCAACCGCCGGACTGTGTGCCACAGACCACGCCGTGGATGGCATTGACCCCGGCGCCTGGAGCTTTGTCAACGTAGAATGCTTCCACGGTAAAGCCTCCCGTGGCAAAGGCCTTCATTTCATCGGTATTGAGGATTTGGTTGAACTCGCAAAGGATGTACTTGTCGGCTCCGGCCTGCAGGGCATCCACCGTATAACTGGTTCCTTTGTGTTTGACGCTCATCTTGGAAGCGGTTGCACCGTGGGGCGTAATCTTTACGTTCTCCTTGCTGTCCGTTACCGTTCCATTGGCAAAATCCAGGTCGACATAGGTGGCAGTCTGAACCGGCGTACTGCTCCCGTCAACGGTAAAGGTGCGGGTAAGCGGCTCACTGGCGGCATCCCACGAGTCGTAAGCGGTAAGGGTAAGCTCGTATTCGCCGGCACTCAGCAAGCCGAAGGAACTCTCCCAGGTAGACTTCATCTGCCCGGTCTGGGGATGCAGGTAGAAATCGGCCAGGTATTTGCGCGTGGAAATGACGGAGCCGTTCTTCTTCAAGGAGAGAACATAGTGGTGCACGAACATTTCATCCTGACCGGCCGCCCATTCTGCGGAGTAGAACTTGGATGTTCCCAAGGTCTTCTCCTTAATGTCCAACGACGGCAGGAAGGGATTATGGTTTTGGTCGATTCGATTGGAACCATAGCGTTTCAGGTGCGACAAGTCCGCCTGCGGATAGGGAATCTCATACGGTAAGCCGATAACGGCCTTGTTGTAGAAATCCATCGGCGTGGCGCGCATGTTTCCGTTGGCATCCAGTTGGATGAGCCAGCCCTGCGAGAACTGTTCGCAGTCGTTCATTACCGTGGCACTCCTCATGCCTTCGTATTTGCCGTTCTCAATGGCCATGTAGCGGGTGGAACCGCAGCCGAAGGAGGTGAAGGAAGCCTGCCAGATACTGCGCGGATCGTTCAACGGGAAGTGGAGATGGCCGCTGAAAGTAACAACCTGCGGGTATTTCGCAAGCACGTCGCTGATGGTACGGGTGGCCCAGTTATCATTGCTTTCCCATATACTGCTTTGCGCCTTTCCCATCGGCGTGCCCAGAAGGCTGCCATAAACCGTATTCTCAATCATCGGATGGGTGTTTACGATGACGAATTTCTCCGGTTCTGCCTCGGTAATGGCCTTGAGCCGGTTGTCCAACCAGGTTTTGACATTGAGGTCATAATCCACCGGATTGCAGGCATTGGGCGTGACGGAGAGGACGTGGTAACCATCCACCAGGCAGTCACGGCATTCGAAATTCTTCCGGTTGTCCTGATCCAAATCAAAGGTGAAGTAATTGTCTCCCAGACCGGTCTGCATGACCTTGGCCTGGGCGACGGTATTCGCAGTCCACCAGTAGGAAGGGTTGGCGTCGTGGTTGCCTACGGTATAGATCATCGGCACTTTTGTGGGATCCAGCACCTGCTCGTATAACTGCTTGAAATAGAGGATCTGGGTGGCTGTGGCGGACGGCTGGTCGGTCAGGTCGCCGGCTACGACCACGGCATCCAGGCCGTCCGGATCTTTCTCGGAAGCCTTTGCCTTCATCTGGTTCAAGGCGTTCACAAGTTTCTGGGCATAGGCGTTGGTGGTGCTGTTGATGTGGGTATCGCTGATGGCTCCGAATGAGAAGACGATGTTGTCCTCGTCGAAGACCGGCACCTTGGAGGGGACTGCCTCGCTCATATCTACCGAAAAACGCGCTACTACGCCCGATTTAAGCGCTACTTCCGGGGGGAGGGTAATGGTTTTGGATACGGTCCCGCTTTCCGAAAGGACAGAAACCGTCAACTTGGATCCGCCCAGATTAACATTCTTCCAGGCGAAGAAGATATCCTTGGTCGCGGACGTGTTGAGGGTAAGCGTAGGGCCATCTTCCACTGAAGAGGTCAGGAATACCTTTTTGGGCGTGACGGAAAGGCCTTCCAGCGACAGCCGCCCATAAGCCGAAATGCTCTTAAAACTCAACTGGACAGGGGTGGACGGTTCGGAAGGAATCACCGCGGAAGAAAGCATGACGATGGCGTTCGGGTCTGGACTTCCAGCCTGTGGCGTCTGCTCGTCCGGCATTATGATCGAGAGAGCGCTGCCTACGATTGCGGCAATGGACGAGGCAGGAGAGGCGACGGTCAATAGGGTGCCTGCGGGAAGACTCGATTCTAAAGTAAAAGAGGCTCTTTTCCCGTCTGCCGAAGGGACGACGGGAATGGTGCCAAGGTCGTTGAAAGCATCGCCCTGGGCGGATTTGGAGAACATCCTCACCTCATCCCCCTCTTTCCAATATAAGGGGTAATGGCCATCGGCAACTTCTCCGAAATAGACCTTCGTCTCGGGCAGGCCTGCCTCGAAGCGATACAGCCTTTTCTCTTGCGGGTTGTTATCTTTCTCTGCCTTCTGGCACGAGGAGGCGTTGGTAAACAGGACCAGTGCGCCCAGGATTAATGCTATGCGTTTCATCTTTTATTCTGCTTCAGAGGGGATGTAGCCATAGGGAACCAGTTCCCACAGGTCAATATAGCCGCTGTTATGATAGGAGTTTTTGAAAACGATGGCAAAGTACCTTCCGGCCTTGGCGGGGGAGATGGCGATTTCGGGATCGTTGTCGTTGCGGTTGACCGTCCCCTCGAAGACGGGGGTGCCGTAGTTTTGGGCATAGTCGGCATCGTCCGGATCGAAGGGTTTGTCACCTATATACACGGCGATCTCCCGGATGTAGTGATACGTGCTTCCGCTCGGGCTCAGGTTCATCACAAAGGACGAGAAGGTGTTCTCCTTCCCTTCCTCCGTCCCGGTATCGACGGTCAGGACCTTCGGGAATTTCTTGGCATCGGACGAACTGCGCGAAGAGTGCCAGCGGCCGCTGCTGGAGGCATTGCCATCGAAAATCTTGTCGGCCGTGTAACTGCTATACTCTTGATCGGTTGTGACGGAAACTTTCCAACCTTTTGTGTCCAGCGGATACAGGATGGGCTCCGGAGATTTGGTCCAACTGACGGAAGCCACTTCGTCCATACCATCTGCCGGTTTGTAACTGGAACGGTATTCGAAATACTTTCCTTTTTGGGCTCCGGGAAGGCGAATCTCGCGGTCGGCCGGAAGCATGGTGGGGCCTTCGATCCATTGGCCCGCGGCATTCTTGTAACGGAAGTGGGTCGCGGTCATCTCATCGGTCGATTTGGTCATAAGGATAACAGCGTCTTCACCGTCCATCTTGGCCGATGAGACACTCCTTTCGGCGTGGGAAACCAGCCAACTCTCACCGAAGGGTGCTGTGGTGAGTTCTGTGGCAAGGGACTTGTTGCCAGCCTCATCGAAATTCACGATTTCAAACGTATAGGAACGGTCTTCCAGATTATCAATGGTAGCCTCGAGCTTCCCTGCCGGATAATCGGCGTAGTTGAAGTCACGTGACTGGGTGCGGTTGTCCCAGAAGACCTTGGCTGTGCGCAGGGACGGGTCCATGGGCGCTTCCCATTTCAGGGTAATGCGCTGGTAACCCTTCTCAACGCTGGCATTGATGGCTTTTGCCGGATAGATGTAGCCGCCTTCTTTAAGGTATTCCTTGTACACCGTGTCCTGTTTGGCACAGGATGCCGCCAGGGTCAGGACACCGAAAAATGTTATGGTAAGGATCTTTTTCATCTCTGGTCGCGTTTAGTTGGATTGGATGACTTGGCCGAACGGGGTCACTTCACCGGTCTGGACCTGACGGTTGGACGTGTTGTGGCCATATTCGAAGGTGGTGAATGTGTGGACGAAGACCACCCGCAGGTAACGGACCTCATCGTTGCAGCGCGGATACTGGACCGGATCAAACTCAAAGTCATTTCCGGCATTGAATACCTGTCCGTCTTCAGAAGTGATGTCGCCCGGAAGGCCGTTGGCCAGGTAGCCGGAGGGCTTGGCCTGCGTGAACTTGCCCAGACAGAACCAGGAATCGTCAAAGCCATAGGGGTTGTCGGGCGTGGGCTCTACTGTTTCGCCGGTAGGGTTCATGCTGCCCCAGAATTCATAATCACGAACGGCACCGCCGCCAAAGATAATATAGCCAATACGCGGCAGCGTGGTAACGCGGCTCAGGCGTGCGGTCACGCCCAGGTCGATGGTGAGCCAGGTAGGGCTGGGTCCGTCGGGCATGCTGACGAAGAAATGGGGAGTCTGGCTGAGACCGGATCCGTCCCACAGGGCGGCCGTGGGGTAGTTGGACTCGTTGTAGCTGAAGCAGTTATCATCGGCGATGTTAGCTCGTTTGAATTTTTTGGAATCGAGTTTGACTTCCTCGACAGGAGTGAGGACGGAGACCGTCGTGTCGGACATGTTGCCCCAATGGTCGCGCAGGTAGACGCCGAAGATGGCTTCTTTCGGTTCCAGTCCGCGGCGGGACAGGTAAATGTCTTCGCTCGCGGTGAACAGGGTGGTTACCTCCTCCCATTTCATGTCCTTGGGCGCCTTGCCCATGTCCGAAAGGTCGTCATCCTTGAGGATGCAGATGGCCAGGTCGCTTTTCGAGACGTTCTTGGCGATGTGTACCTTCACGCCGCCGAAGGATTCCATGACGGTGAATTCCGTGGTCTGGATGGCGGGCGCCAGCGGGGTTACTTTCACCTCGGTTTCTTTAGACCGCTCCTCATTTACATTGAAAGCATACAATTTGATGGAGCGTTCTTTCGTGTCATTGAAGCCCTCGATGGTGAGGCTGTCCACGTAACGGGATATTTTTGCATTGACCTCTGCTCCGTTGCGCTCGTAAACGGCAACAACGCCTTTGAGATACTCGTCATCGGGAATGTTGACCTTGATGACGGCGCCTCCGGCGGTAGGATGGACTTCCTTGACGGTGATAGGACCCGGGACGGGGACGTCGGGTCGCTGGTCAATGCGTCCGCCAAGGTCCTTCCCGCAGGAAACGATCAGGGCGATACTAAGAAGAATTGCTATCTTTTTCATACTCATTCTTTCCATAAAAATTACCAACCGAGATTCTGTACCAGGTTCGGATTCCGCTCCAGGTAGGAGTTGCTAATGGGCCAGAAATAATCTTTCAGGCCGAAAGTCTGGCTGGCGACCAGTTTCTTGACATAATAGTCTTCCGGCGTAGATCCCGTGACCGTGTACCCATAAATCCCTTTCTGGTACTCGGCAGGTGCTTCCTTCCAGCGGCGGATGTCCCAGAATCGCTGGCTCTCGAAGCAGAGTTCAACCAGCCGTTCGCGGTGAATGATATTCCGCATACCGTACTGGGTGTTATAGTAGCCGGGATTGTTGCTGAACTGGTCCCAGGATGTCTTGACATCGGGGATACCGGCCCGCTGGCGGATGGCATCCAGATACTGGAACAGGTCGGCGCTGTGCGGTCCGTTCGGGCCTTCGGCCTCGTTGATGGCTTCTGCATAGAGCAGGTACAGATCTGCCAGACGGATGATGGGCCAGGCGAAATTGTAGGAGGAGAACTTGTTCGCGGCTGTGAAGTTACACTGGATCGGGTAAAGTTTTTTGGCGAAATAACCGGTCACGGGACCTACCTCGCCGCCGGATTTGCCCTGGGCGCCGCCGTTGCGGCACTCGAGGTGATGGATGCCTTCGGGCTGGAGGTCGTTGTAGTTGGCCAGCTGGCCCACCCATTTTCCTCCGTCAAAGCCCAGGAAGGCGTAAAAACGGGGTTCGCGGTTGAAGTTCTGCTCTACGGTGGTGTAGCCCTGCTCCAGGTAGAAGGAGTGGTCGGCCGACCCGGCGCGGAGGGCCTGGGTGTTTGTATTCTCCCAGGAACGGTCGTTGGCGATGGGCAGGCCGTTGTTGGTCAGGAACTGGTCCACAATTTTCATGGGCACGCCGACAAAACGATAGCCGCCCGTGGTGTGGGAGTTGTCGGTCATATTCGGCATGGTCCACTGCTGGAAGGCCGTATTTTCACCGTACCCGCCGGGGTCTCGCTGGGTATTGCCCCAGACCACTTCCGTGTTCCAGTTCTCAGAGAAAGCCTTCCGCAGGGTCACCGTGGTCATGAGCGAATCGACCATGCGGTAATCCTGTTTTACATAACTCTTGTCATAGAGCTTGATGTTGGCCAGGGCACATTCGTCAATGGCTTCCTTGCAGGCAGTTACGGCATAGGTCCAGCGTGCCAGTTTCTGTTCGGGCGTCTTGGAGGGGAACAGCTGGCGTCCCTGGTTGTCCACCAGGGAGGCTTCCTCTTCGTTGCCGTTGAACAGCGGGCTGGCGGCATAGACGGCGACCTTGGCTTTCAGGGCCTTGCAGACCGGTTTGGTGATGTGCCCGTATTGGTCGGTCGATTCCGGAAGCAGGGGGAGGTCGTTGTAGGCCTGGTCCAGCAGTTCGAGGATATAATCGAAGCAGTCGTCGATGTTGTCACGGTACACGCGCACCGTTTCAACGTCAGAGTCGATAGGTAAACTTTCCCGGATGACGGGAACCGGTCCCCATTTGCGGACCAGATTGAAGTGGTAATAGGCCTTCAGGAAGGTGGCTTCGGCCTTCCACTGCTGTTTTTCGGTACGGGTCATGTCCGGCACGCGGTCCACGTTCTCCACGAGGATGTCGCAGCAGCGGATGCCCCGGTACATGTCTGCCCAGTCGTTGGCATAGACGTTGGAGGCGCTCTGGTATCCGCGGGCTATCTGGAAGTAGGTGTTGGGTACGCGGGCGGAGGTGTTGGAAACGATCCGGCCCACCAGGTCCCACAACTCATCTCCGGTGAGCATGGCCGGGTCGTGGATGACGTTGCCTTCGATGGGCATATAGGAGTAGCACGTGCCCAGATACCGCTCGGCGGTGGACCGGAGGTTGAAAGCCATGTCCAGCGTGGCGATACCATCGTTCGGCACCACGTCGAGGAATTTATTGCAGCTTCCTGCTAAAGTCAGGAGGCAAAGGGTAGCAAATGCATATATCTTTTTCATATCCGTCCGTTTATTTGAAGGTTACGTGAAGACCGATATTGAAAGTACGCTGGATCGGGTAGTTGAGGCCCGAACCGGCAAGTTCCGGATCCCAGAGTTTGAACCGGCTCCAGCAAAGGAGGTTGTTGCCCTGGAAGTAAAAACGCAGGTTCTCGATGTGCCAGCCCTTTGTCCACTTGTACGGAAGGGTGTAACCGAATTCCAACTGTTTCAGACGCAGGAAGGCGCCGTCGCGCATCCACCAGGTACTCACGGCGGAGTTGTTGTGGTTCGCATATGCGCTATAGCGCGGCCACAGGGCATAGATGTCGCGGTTGTCCTCGCTCCAGTGGCTGTCGGCATAGGCTTTCAGCAGTTGTGTGTTGTGGACGAACGGGGCCGTGCCCGCGATATTCTTGGAGGGATTGTAGTTGGTAGAGGCATCGATCCAGAAGGACTCGTTGGCCAGACCCTGGAAGAAGACCGAGAAGTCAAAGCCTTTCCAGCCCATGGAAGCACCGAAACCGTAAATGATTTCCGGCGAGGTCGGCAGGCCGATCGGCACACGGTCGGCTTCGGTGATGACACCGTCGCCGTTCACATCGGTGTACTTGATGTCGCCGCCGCCGTACTGGCTACCGAAGGATGCCTGCGAAGGGCTGTTGGCCGCTTCCTCGTCGTCGATGAAGAGGCGCTCTGCGATATAGCCCCAGGTCTGTTTGATGGAATGGCCCTTGTGCAGGCGGTATTCTTCTTTATATTCGGGTTCCTCGTATACAAGATACTCGCTGGTGGAATAGGTGAAGTTACCGCGGGCCGATGTCCAGAAATCTTTGCTCCATACTTGCTTGTAGTCGGCCTGGATATCAATACCATGGGCTTTGGCTTCACCGATGTTGGCCGAGATCCCGGCCTGCAGACCCATGGTCTCCGGCACATCGGCGCGGGACATGAAGATGTCCTTGCGGTGCTCGGTGAAGAACTCGGCAATCACGTCGATCTTCTTGAATAAACCCAGTTCTACTGCGTAGTTGGCCTTGTAGGAGGTTTCCCACGTAATGGCCTCGTTGGCGTAGCGGTTTACCGAGATGCCGTTGTAGGTCACGCCCTTGTTTTCTCCGAAGAACGACTTGCGGGCCGTACTGTTCATGGCCATCTCCGAGAGATAGTAGAAACGGTTGGAGGAACTGCCGATGTTATCGTTACCCACCAGACCGTAGGACGCACGCAACTTCAGGTTGTGGACGTATTCTTCTTTGATTTTCTTGAACCAGGGCTCGTTGGAGATCACCCAGGCGCCGCCGAAGGAGGGGAAGAAGCCCCAGCGTTTGCTCTCATGGAAACGTTCGGAACCATTGTAACCGAAGTTGAACTCGGCAAAGTAGCGCTTGTCCCAGCCGTAGGTGAAACGTCCGGAAAGACCGGCGTTGCGGGAAGGCAGGGAAAGCTGCAGGGAACCGGCGTTGGCGTTGAGTTGCTCACGGGCCGTAAGAACCAGCAGGCCGGTTACCTCGTGCTTGCCGAATTCGCGGGCATAGTTCAGCCGGCTTTCGGAATACATGGTATTGGTAATGGTCTTGGCTCCTTCGGAGTAGGTCAGGTAGTCGGTACCCGTATCGTTGATACGCTGGATGTGATATTCTCCCGTATAGGAATCATAACTGTCCAACGTATACCAGAAGGGAGAGAAGGAACGATAAACGGCGTAATTGGAAAGACGCGTCAGGTTGAAGAGCGTCATGAACTTCAGGCCCTTGGTGATGAAACTCAGGTCCTGGTTCAGTTCCACCGCTGCAATCATCTGCGAACGCTGGAGGTCCCGGTAGCCGCGCACCAGGTCGGCATACGGGTTGGAATAGGAACCATCCTCGTAGTTACCGAACATGATGTGCTGGATGCCTACGTGTTCTTCGTCCATGGGATAATAAGGCGGAAACAGCACGGGGTCGGAGTGGACCACCTGCTTGTACACGGCGTCACCACCATTGAGCGGGCCGGTATAGTCCGTGAAGTTTCCCGTCAGACGGACGGCCAACTGGGTGGTCTTGGTTATGTTGATATCCACGTTGGACCGCAGGGTGTAGGTCTTCTGGTCGATGTTGTTGTTGAAGGAGTTGCGTTTGTCTACCTTCAGGATACCGGTATCTTCGGTAAAGGAACCCGTCACATAATAGCGGGCCACTTTTCCGCCGCCTCGGGCCGAGATGTTGGCGCGGTACGCTGTAGAGAAGTCCTTGAACAGCATGTCGTACCAGTCGTTGGCCGGATAGATCAGTCGGTTGGCGCCTTCTTTACCGGTTTGTTCAATCTTGTCATACGAATACATCAGTTCGCCCAGAGGGTCACGCGTCGAGATGGCCTCGTTGTAGGCTTTCATGTAGGTGACCGGATCGGCCAGTTCGATGTTGGAAGTCGGCTGGGAGATGGAGGTTTCCACACGGGCGAAAATCTTCGCCGGACCTTCCTGGCCGCGTTTGGTGGTCACATAGATGACACCGTTCGCACCGCGGGCACCGTACAGGGCCGTAGCGGTTGCATCCTTCATGATGGAGAAACTTTCGATGTCATCCGGCTGCAGGCGGGCCAGGTCCGTGCTCGTCAGCTCGATGTTGTCGATCAGGATGAGCGGGGAGGTGTTGGCACCGAAGGTGGTGATACCACGCACGAAGAAGTCGGCGTTGTCCTGTCCCGGCTCACCGCTTCGCTGGTAAGCAATCACACCTGCCACGTTGCCCGCAAGGGCGGTGGTGAGGTTGCTGGAAGGGACCTTCAGCGTGGCCACGTCAATGGCGGTCACGGAACCGATAACACTCTCTTTGCGCTGTTTGCCAAAGGCAACGGCAACGGCTTCGTCCAGCACTTCTGCCTGGTTCTTCAATTTGACAAGGAAGTTGGTCCCGTCGCCCACGGTAAGGGTCTGGGGCTCCTTGCCGAAGAATTCGACCTTGAGTTGGTCTGTGGACTTGACGCCGGAAATCTCAAAGGCGCCGTCCAGGTCCGCGATCACGCCGCGGGTGGATCCCACGACGGATACGGTGGCACCGGGCAGGGTTTGTCCGGTCTCCTCTTCATACACCACGCCTTTCACCGTCTTGGTCTTTGTCTGCGCCAGGGCGCCGACAGCAAGCAAGACAGTCAAAAGCATCGAAATGATTTTACGCATAAACATTATGGTTGGTTTTGGTTATTTTTCAGTATATCCTCCTCCGGTAATCCCTCCGCCGCCGGCTTCCGGGTTCCAGGCCGACAGCGTCCGCCGGACACGGTATAATTTCCCGGCCTGCGGGGCTTCCTTGGGCTCAAAGGTGGCCGACCAAGTGGTCTCACCGTCTTTGACTTCAATAATGGAGCCGGTAAAATCATCTCCGGCCCAGATACAGAGCCAGTTGTGCAACGTGTTTCCTTCAGGAGTCCCAGCCACGGTAGCGATAGGCCCTTTGGTGTTACGGTTGGCGATGCGGAAGGGCACTCCCCAGGTCAGCCGGACGCGGTTGTAGAAGGTTTTCCCCTCGTTTTTCAGGGTGATGGCCGTCCCCACGGGGGGAACGGAACCTTCAGGGAAAGAGAGTTCCAATTTCAGCAGGGAGGTCCTGTAGCTGAATGCGACGGTTCCGGCCAGGTTGCCGGCGCTGCCTTCCAAGGCTTCCAGGGGAACGGAACCGGCGATGATCTGCCGTCCCATGGCTTCCTGCAGGCTTCCGCTCTGTGCGGCCAGTTCTACGAAGGGGGTCGCCCCGTATGTCATGTAGTCGGGTTCGGCGTCGCTGTCCAGATAGGTGAATATCTCGGTAGATCCGTCCGGGACGGAAATTTCTCCGGCGGAGAAGGCCGCCCTTCTGCCGTCCGCAGAGAGAGAGGCGGGATCGACGGGCAGGACGATTTCGTTTCCGACCTGGTTTCCGGCCGCATTGCGGAAGTAGGCCAAGATCCGGTCATGTGCATCGAAGGATACTTTATATCCGTTTTCGTCCCCGCCCGCCCATTGCAGCTTGGTAACGGGAGGGAGCGATGCGTCCAGGCACAGGCGGATACCGGCGGACTCCGGAGACGGCGAGTCTTTCCGACAGGCACAGAGCGTCCCGGAAATCCATGCGATAATGAGCAGCCACTTTTTCATAATTGTTTTGCTACCAATCTCCTCCGAATCCATAGTCCAAATCCTGCCCGTCCAGGTCCATCTCCGGTTCCGGGCTACCGGACAACAGCGCCGCCGCTTCCATGCAGTCCAACAGGGAAGCGTCCGGGGTGCGATATGCCGATACCTTTTTCATTCGTCAGCAAAAAGAATACAAACTTAATAAAAAAAAGAAAAAGAGACAACCGAAATTGCCTCTTTTCCTTCAAAAAGAATGGTTCCGTCCTATTCTCTGACGAATACGGGTCCGGTTGTCCAGCCCCATGCCAAGTACGGCGTGGTATCCGTCTTGTTGGCGTTGACCCAGGCATTCAAGGCTTCATCGAGGATGGACTGGTCCACATCGGCTACCTTCACGGGCATGGCTAGCTCGCCATCAGCATTATAGTTTGTGACCGTGGCTTCATCCGGGAGCGGTTTTCCCGCCGTACCGACGACTGTGGTGCAGACTCCGTTCTTGTAATAAGCGTATTTGAGTACGACCGAAGCGGCGTCAATACTACCGTAGATTGCACCCAGGCGGGCACCGGCACCCTCTACCGGTTCAACATTGCCCTGCGGACCGACGTAAGCGTTATTGACAACGTTTTCAACCGTGGTAGTCGAGCCGCCACGTCCGACGATACCTCCCATGTAAACGCCTTTGTGTGCGGTCTGTTTGTATTCTACGTTTCCGTTGTTGATACAATTGTATATATGGGCCTTACTGGCAGCGAAGCCAGTACTTGTAGAAACAGAAGCTGCACCCAGAATGCCACCGGAGACTTCGCCGTTGTCTCCGTCGCTGCGATTGGCGGTGATGACACCTTTGTTTTCGCAGTTGCGGATGGTGATAAGGGTATTGTTCCCATTTGTACGTGAGGTCACGTAACCGACGATACCTCCAATCCAATACATGGAATTCAGCGCACCTTCATTGACGCAGTCATTGACGAGCATTTCGACGGAATTGTCCTGGAATCCCAAAGCGTGGCCGACGATGCCTCCCATTATAGAAGAAGCGTTGGACAGGGCCCCGGTGTTTTTACAGCGAACAAATTCGATACTTTTTCCGGTGCTTCCCATGGCACGTCCTGCAATTCCACCGATACCCTGACCGTTGGCGCTGACCTTTCCGTTATTGACGCAATCTTCGACCGTAAAGGTAGTCCATGTGGTGGAATTGATTTCGCCAACGATGCCGCCTGCGGCACCGCCGGAGCTTTTGACGTCACCATTGTTGGTGCATTTCTGGAGACGATATGCTACATAATGCCAACCGGTGATGCCACCCACGGCTGAAACTCTTTGAAAATAGGAAGTGATTGAAGAAGTTGCTGTTACGGTACCGTTGTTCGTGCAGTTTGCCAGACCGGCCCAATAATTGATACCGGTGATGCCTCCGACCTTGTTGGAAGCTGTGACATCTCCGTTGTTGGTGCAGTCTTTTACGGTCGTATTCTGGGTCCAGCCGCTGATACCTCCTGCGCATTGCTGATAATTCTTTTGGGTCCCGATAGCCCCTTTGCCCGTAGCTCCCGTGGTGCCGGTTGCAGCGGCCGTTGCGGTAACCTTCCCGGAATTGGTGCAGGAAGAGAGGGTGGAAGCGTAGGTATAACCGCTGATGCCGGCGATGCAGTAGGTGCCGGAAATGTCACCGGTATTCTCGCAGTCGGACACAACGATGTTGTTTGTGTTGGCCGAAGCCGCAATCTGTCCGATGATACCGCCATTGTTGTAGCCGCTGCCTTTGATGGTGCCGGTGTTCTTGCAGTGGTCGATAACCAGCATGTTTTTGGCATTTACCGTCGCGTAGCCGGCGATACCGCCCAACCAGCTGGATCCCGTAACGGAAGCATTATTGGTGACATGGCTGATCGTGACAGGAGTGGTACATTCCTTTGAAATGTCGATTCTCCCGACAAGACCGGCTACAGCTCCTCCGGTCGTCGTAACGGAACCGTTGATTGTCAGGTTTTTGATTGTCGCTCCGTCGGCCACTTCTCCGAACAGGCCGATGCGCTGGACATCCGGACTGGCTGCGCCGTTGATGTCCACGGTGATGGTTTTGTCGTTGCCGTCAAAGGTCCCCTTGAAGGCTTTCATATCCGTTCCGATATAGTAACCGATCTGGTTCGTGACGCCGCTGATGTCGTTCATCACCTTGAGGTATTCACCGCTGAAGTCGCGGCCTTCGGCGACCGCGCTGGACAGGGCGATCATGTGGCCCAGGGTCTCGATCTGCCAGGGTTCGGCTTCCGTACCCGCACCGTTCAGGGGCTTGAGGTCGTCACCGATATTGCCCAGGTCATACAGCTCGTTGGCTTTTACCGATTTGGCACTCTTGGTAACCTTGGTCTGCGAAGCGAATGTGAAGTTTGTGGTAGCCGCCGTGAGGGTGAATCCCGCATCGAAAGAGCCGGGGATGACAGCGAAATAGAAGTCGCCGGTCAGGCCGTCAACCTGTGCGGAAATGCTGGTTGCCTTGACGGAAGGGGTCAGGACCGGCTCGGAGCCGCTGAGATCGACGGTGCAGGTGCCCGTAACGGCGTTTCCGTTCGCCGCACCGATGGCCAGGGAATATACGGGGGCCTTCGTCTCTTCCGGAACGGTCACCTTCAGCACGGCGGTAACGTTCTTCAGGCTTACCGAATAAGTGGTGGTCTGGGCGGCGGCGATGTTCGCGTTCTTGAACTGGCCGTCCTGGACGCCCGGAACCTTGACGGAGACCTTACCGTCTTTTACACCGGCTGCCGCCTCATAAGGATAAACCACATACATGTTCGGCGTCTCGGGGGTAATCATGGTACCTTTCGTGACAAACGTGAAGGTATTCTTTCCCCAACTCTCTTCCGGAACGCCTACCTTTTCGGTAATGTGGCCATTGGAAACCCATACGGTGTCATTCTTGGCCCATACGGTCTTGCCTTCCACAAGGGCGGTCTTGGTGACCTCGGGGAGGGTAACGGTGAATTCCTGTCCGGCACCTTGTCCGGCGGGGGTGAACTGTTCTGCCTGTTCTTTCTGGCAGGATGCAACTGTCAAGGATGCGATAGCTGCAATCAGGAGATAATTGATCTTTTTCATGGCTTTCTTCTTTTTGCAGTTTAATTTTCCCAATCCCACTCTTTGGGATTATAATCATTTAGACCCACTTCACTGGCGGCCAGGAGACCTTCCTGCAGCAAAGCGTCCTCATCCTCGACAAGAGGTGTTAGATAGATTTGTTTCCTCATCTGCATATGGTTTTTAAGGTTAAATAATTTGCTCCAAAACTATTCAGAGACGAAAGATAGTGAAAACGTTTTTAAAATGCAAGTTTGTCATCCAAAAAAAACTTATTATCTTTGTTTTGATGATAATTTTATGAATAATTATGAAAAAATTATTAATTTTTCTTTCAGTTCTGCTTTGCCTGGGCGGGGGCGCTCTGGCGCAGTCGGCCTCTTCCAACGCCGCCTTCGTGGCGCCCTTTATCGGAACGGACGGAATGGGTCACACCTTCCCGGGTGCCTGTGTCCCCTTCGGTGGTGTGCAGCTGAGTCCCGATACGGACACCATCCCGCACAATGTGGGCGGGAAATATCAGCCCAAAGTATATGAATACTGCGCTGGATATCGCTACAGCGACCCTACGATCGTGGGTTTCAGCCACACGCACTTCAGCGGAACTGGCCATTCGGACCTGGGCGATATCCTCCTGATGCCCGGAACGGGAGCGGTGAAACTGAACCCCGGAACGGCCGACAATCCGGACGGCGGATACCGTTGCCGGTACAGCCACGATACGGAAAAGGCCGTTCCCGGTTATTACGAGGTCACCCTGGCCGATAACGGTGTCCGGGCACAACTCACGGTATCTCCGCGCGTAGGGGTGCATAAATATTCATTTCCGGTGAATTCCGACGGGCATCTGATCCTGGATTTGGTGCATGGAATCTACAATTATGACGGAAAGACGCTTTGGGCCGAAGTCCGCGTCGTGAACGACACCCTGCTCACCGGTTATCGGGTGACCAACGGGTGGGCACGCACGAATGCCACATACTTTGCCATTTCGTTCTCCCAGCCCATGACGGAATATGGCTGGACGGACCGGGAAACGCCCAAATACAAGGGTGGTTATTCGAAATTCCCGCAGTACCACAACTTCCCGGAAATGGCGGGCCGCAAGGTGGTCGCCTGGATGAAATTCAATACCCGTGAGCATCCCGAGCTGACGGTGAAAGTGGCCTTAAGCGCAACCGGAACGGAGGGGGCGCTGAAGAACCTGCGGGCCGAGACGGCCGGAAAGAGTTTCGAGACCCTTTGTGCCGAGGCGGCCGCTGCCTGGGACCAGGCGCTTTCCCTCATCGAAATGGACGGTACTCCCGACCAGAAGACCATGTTCTATACCTCCCTGTATCACACGATGATCAACCCGTCCCTGTACATGGACGTGGACGGCCGTTACCGCGGACTGGACCACAACGTGCACCTGGCGAAGGGTTTTACGAACTATACGGTTTTCTCGCTGTGGGATACGTATCGTGCCGAGCATCCCTTCCTGACCTGGCTGATGCCGGCCCTGTCGAGGGATCTGGTGGAATCGATGCTGGCCCACTGGCGGGAGAGTGCCCACGGTATGCTGCCCATCTGGAGCCACATGGCCAATGAAAACTGGTGTATGACCGGGTATCACGCGGTCTCTGTCCTGGCCGACGCCATGGCGAAGGGACTTCCCATCGACCGCTTGACCGCGCTGAAGGCAATGGTCTCTACGGCCAATGTCCCCTGGTATGGCGGTCTGGGTGAGTACATTAAGCGGGGCTACGTGCCCATCGAGGCCTCTTCTACCAGCGCCAGCAACACGCTGGAGTATGCGTACGACGACTGGGCCATCTGGCAGGCCGCCCGCCTCTGCGGGAATGCCGGCGCCGGCATCGAGAAGGATTTCCGTGCGCGCGCGTTATATTATAGGAATGTATTCGACCCTTCCATCGGATTCTGCCGGCCGCGTCACAGCGGGGGCGGTTTCCGCGAAGTGTTCGATGTGAAGCAGACCGTAGGACAGGGATTCATCGAGGGAAACTCGCTGAATTTCTCGTTCCATGCTCCCCAGGACGTGTACGGCATGATGGCCTGCATGGGCGGCGAGAAGCGATTTACCGCCAACCTGGACGAACTTTTCGGGATGGAACTTCCGGCCTATTGCTATGAAGACAACGAGGACGTGGATGCGGCGGGCCTGATTGGCGGCTATGTGCATGGCAACGAGCCCAGCCACCATATCCCGTACCTGTATGCCTGGACCACGCAGCCCTGGAAGACGCAGTACTGGCTGCGCGAGATCATGAACCGGCAGTACAAGGCCGATATGCATGGACTGGGCGGCAACGACGACTGCGGGCAGATGAGTGCGTGGTACATTTTCTCGGCGCTGGGATTCTATCCGGTTTGCCCGGGTACCGACCAGTATGTCCTGGGAGCCCCGTATATCCCGTACGCGAAGGTGAATCTGCCGAATGGCAAGACCCTGGAAATCAAGGCTCCCGGCGTAAATGACACCAACCGTTACGTGCGCCGCGTGCTGTTGAACGGCAAGCCTTATACCAAACTCTATTTGACCCACGCCGACCTCATGGCCGGCGGAACGCTGGAATTCGTGATGGCTGCCAAACCCGACAAGAAACGCGGGCAGGCGGCCGCGGACAAACCGTATTCCATGACCGATATAAACGGAAACTGATATGCGCAAATCCCTTCTTTTCCTGGCAGGAATCTGCCTTTGCCTGGGCCTTGGCGCCCAGGGGCGTCTGATTGACGACGTGAACCCTTTTGTGGGAACCGACGGCTTCGGAAACATTTACCCCGGTGCCCAGGTGCCCTTCGGGGGCATCCAGATAAGCCCGGATACCAACGACAAAGATTATGATACGGCAGCCGGTTACAAGTATTCCCAGCCCACCATCCAGGGATTCAGCCTGACGCACCTGAGCGGAACGGGCATCCCGGACCTGGGAGACTTCCTGTTCCTTCCGGGAGTGGGGGAGAAGACGGCTCCGTCGCGGTTCGACCACGGTCAGGAGTGGGCGCATCCCGGGTATTATGGCGTGATGCTGCAGGACAGCGGTATCAAGGCGGAAATGACGGCGGCCGATCGCAGCGGCATCTTCCGTTTCACCTATCCGGCCAGCGACGATGCTTTTGTGATGGTGGATCTGAACCATACGCTGTATTGGAAGTGCGCCTGGTCCAGTGTGCGCCAGTGGGATGAATATACGATTGTGGGCAGCAAGATTGTCAGCGGATGGAGTCCGGAACGATATGTTTTCTTTGCCGCCCGCTTCGACCGTCCGGTGTCCGATTTCCGGATCCTCCAGGATGGTAAACCGGTCATTTACAATACGAAACGATTCCGCAGCCATCTGGAAGCCTGGGGAACCGGCTTGCAGGCTTTCGTGCGTTTTGCCACGAAGGAAGGGGAGAGCGTACAGGTGAAGGTGGCGGTATCGGCTACCGGGATCGACGGTGCCCTGAAAAACCTTTCCGAAGTGGCGGAGGGGGATTTCGGGGGTGTGCTGGCATCGGCCGAAAACCGCTGGGAGAAGGAACTCGGGAAATACGAACTGGACAGCGACGATGTTCGCCTGCGGCAGACGTTCTATACGAGCGTCTATCATACCGCCCTGCATCCCTTCCTCTTCCAGGATGTGGACGGCCGGTATCGTGGACACGACAAGAATATCGCCCGTGCAGAGGGGTGGCACAATATGACGGTTTTCTCGCTCTGGGACACCTACAGGGCGTTTCATCCGCTGCTGAACCTGGTGAACCGCCCCTTGCAGGCGGATATCGCGAATTCCATGCTGGCGCATTTTGACAAGAGCGCCGAACACATGCTTCCCATCTGGTCGTTCTACGGCGGGGAAACCTGGTGCATGATCGGTTATCATGCGTGCAGCGTGCTGGCGGATATGATCATGAAAGACGTGCCGGGTTTCGATTACGAGCGGGCCTTTCAGGCCATGAAGACCACATCCACCAATCCGCACTATGACTGTATTCCGGAGTACACTTCCCTGGGCTATGTTCCCTTCGATAAAGAGAAAGAAAGTGTTTCCAAGACCCTGGAATATGCCTACGATGACTGGTGCATTGCACAGGTAGCCAGGAAATTAGGCCACGAAGAGGACTATGCTTTCTTCTTGAACCGTTCCCGCAATTGGCGTAATCTTTACGATCCTGAGACGAAGTACATGCGTGGACGTGACTCGAAAGGGGAGTGGCGTACGCCCTTTGCTCCCATCGCCTACCAGGGCCCCGGTTCCGTGAATGGCTGGGGCGATATCACCGAAGGTTTTACCATGCAGTACACGTGGACGGTTCCGCACGATTTCGATACCTATGTGTCCATGGCGGGCCGTGACTTCCTGCTGAAACGGCTGGAGGATATGTTCACCATGGAGATGGATGAGAACATCCCGGGCGCGCACGACATCTGGGGCCGGATTGGCGGTTACTGGCACGGAAATGAGCCCTGCCACCATGTCCTGTACCTGTTCAACAAACTCGGAAAGCCCAAGGATTGCCAGAAGTGGATCCGCTACGTGGCCGATCATTTTTATGGCAACGAGCCGGCTTCGCTCAGTGGCAACGACGATTGCGGCCAGATGAGTGCCTGGTACCTCTTCAATTGCATGGGGTTCTATCCCGTCTGTCCCGGCAGCGACGAATATGAATTGGGCTCTCCCTGCGTTCCGGGTATGAAACTCCACCTTTCCGACGGTGGTACGCTTACCATTCGGACCAAGCATTGGAGTCCTGAAAATGTCTATGTCAAAGCCGTTTACCTGAACGGACAAAAGTTCTCCGGCACGACGCTCCGTTACGAGGATATCAAGAACGGCGCCGATTTGCTGTACGTAATGTCAAAGCGATAGGACGATTGCAGGATCGATATTCAATCTGGAGGAAATGAGCCTCGCCTGTTCAAAGGTGGGATAGGTTTTCCCATTGATGATTGCACATAAACGTGGTGCCGTTATTCCCAGGATATCGGCCAGTTGCTTTTGTGTCCAATTGTTTTCCGTCAGGCGGGCGTTTATGGTGGCGGAAAGCGTTGGCGTTTCTATGGGATGATGCTCTTTCTCGTACTCTTCGGCCAGTGCGGAGAGCATATCCAATTCCTGAAGGCGGAAATCGTCAGCGGGCGTATTCTCGTCCGTTTCAAAGAATAGTTGGTCTATCCGGGCCATGATGGCATTGTATTGCTTCTCGTCTTTAATCTGTGCCATGGTTTTCCTCCTAAATGGTTGATGCGTCAATTTTGTCATATTCATTATGTGTACCGACAAAGCGGATATACACGAGTTTGGGAGTGAATTTTATTGCCGCCACCAGACGGTATTCATTTCCTTTAATATTAAAGACATACCGCTGATTATTTACGTAATCTACGGAATTGGAATCCTTTCGCATATCGTTAAATGAATTCCAACCGGCTCGTATGGTCTTGATATACCATTCTTTCAGGGCTTGCTCGCTATCCGGATGCCTGGTCCAGAATTTTTTCAAAGTGGAGATCGCGATTACTCTCATGGCACAAATGTACGAATTATTTTATATATAACAAAATTATCAATTTGATAATTGTTCCTATTTTATTCTGGAGCAAAATTGGCCATCTCCTGAAATAAAAACAAGGTCCCTCGGGGGCCAGGTGGCATAATTGTATGATTTTTACAGAAATAATGTATGAATCTTAAAGAAATGGACGATTCTTTTAGATGGATATAAAAAGAGGTCGACTAAAAGGTCGGCCTCTTTATTTGGACAATTATCTACTATTAGTAGCCGTAGTTCTGAGGAACTTCCTTATCTTTGTTTGACTGGATAGTCTGAGTCGGAATCGGGAGGAGATAGTTGTAAGGCTTGATGTTCGGGATGTGACGGGTCTTGCCCATGGCATCCGTATAGGTCTCACGTTTGACCGAGGTATTACCTTCGTATCCAAATCCATACTTGCGGGTACGCTCATAGAGCGTGTTGGAAGACGTTGCATTCTGCACAGGATACTTGTCAAGTACGTAAGTGGCTTTCGGGTTGCAGGACAAACGGCTGAGTGTAATCCAGCGGTGCTCCTCACCGAAGAGTTCACGGATACGCTCGTCGAGGATATAATCAATATCTACATCACCGGCGGCGCAAGCCTTGGCTCCGGCACGGGAGCGGACCTCATTGATATCATCGGCGGCTTTCTGCTTGTTGCCCTGGGCCAGATAAGCCTCGGCGCGGAGCAGATACGTTTCGGCGATACGAATCATGTACCAGTCGCAGTCATAAACATTATAACTGAGTTTCTCTTTGTGACGGAATGGATGCCTGTCATCCGAGAACTTCCAGAAACGAGGAGAAATATTCATTGTATCAGCTGCGGTAATCTCGTAAGGATTGCTCTTCTGAGGTTTACCATCTTTGTCAAGATCATTCGCGTGGGCGGCAGCACGGGCATTGGCACCAGCAAGCACCTCGGACCACTTCTTGCCTGAAGGTGTGTAGGGATCACGCTGAATCATGATCTCGGAACCACGGAAGTCGTTCGGATCATCCCAAACAGATCCGTTGACATCACCAGACTTGCGGGTAACATACTCGGTAGGCAGAACGGCCAAGCCGAATGTGGCACCGTTGAGACCTTTTGCACGGCACGCAAGAGAGTCCAGGCCTTCGCTCAAATTGTACATTAGGCCACGGCCCTGTGCTTCGGGAATGTCTTTGGCAGGAGTTCCGGCATTGGGAACGGTTACACCCTGTGGGAAGCAAACGGCATCTGCGGTGAAGATGTAGAATTTCTCTTTACCGTCAGAACTGGTTCGTGTACCATTCTTTCCACCCATCGGTACCCATGGAGCCCATGCGGCCTCCAGCGGGGCGACATGGGTCCTCCACCAAGAATCACCGGAACCGCCCAGCGGCCAGCTGTCAACACCCGGGGTGAAATTAAACTGGCAGACCCAAATAGCTTCCTTATTATCCTTGTCGTTCGGATTGGAGTCCGCGGCATCAACCTCGGTATCGGTTGCAGAGGAGCGGAACAAATCCCAGTAGGCGCCCTGCGGGGCGGCAAGCGAGTTGCCATAACGGTCGTTGGCCTGGTTCTTTCGGTTACCGAAACGGGTCTTCATGAGGTTGTATGAGCCGTCCGTTCCATTGATGACACGGGTGGCTGCAGCCTCAGCCTCGGCGAATTTACCAAGAGCCAGGTAGGTCTCGGCCAGGTAGTGACCGGCAGCAGCCTTCGTAACGGTTCCCGTTAGACGGGGAGTGGTCGGAAGATTCTCTTCAGCCCACTTGAAGTCCTCGGCAATCTTCTCCCAGGCATCTTCACGAGAGATGACTTCGTAATCAAATTTAGGTTCCGTCGTCATATGCTCGGAATAAACCAGATGTCCATACATACCGGCAACGCAGCGGTATGCGAAAGCGCGCATGAACATGGCCTCACCGCGCAGTTCGTTCTTACGAGTCGGTGTGGAGTAACTGATGTCAGGATGCTGGTCAATCATATCTACCACCGTATTGGCACGGTTGGCGAGTCTGTAAAGATAGTCATCCCAGTGACGGGCATAACCGCTATCCGGGGTCAAAGATGCCCAGTTAGAGAATTGATCAGTTGCACTTGATTGTGCAAAACTATCCAAACCAAGTCCCATCAGCATCCAGGAGTGAGGCTGACGCATATTACCCCACATGATATACTGAACTTCTGCGTAGCAAGATGCAAGTCCAATCTCCATGGAGCGCTCAGTCTGATAGAAGGTATTGGAGTCATACTTGTATACGTTCTCCTCCAAGAACTCCTTGTCATTGCAAGAAGCAGCAAGAACAAGTGCGAAAAGGATGAATAAATATTTTTTCATGATCATCGCTCTTTTAATTATTTAACAATGCAAACAGCCACACGGTTCGAAGCGGGGGATGCGCTGGCATCCTTGTCGGTACCGGTGGAGTCGGCGACGATACGGTCGGCGCTGATGCCGGCCTCGGTGAGCATCTTCGCTACCACGCTGGCGCGGGCGGCGGACAGGGACTTGTTAACCTCGGCGGTGCCGGTGGCGCTGTCGGCGTAACCGGTGATGGCCACCTTGGCCTCGGGGTTGTCCTTCAGGATCTGGGCGATGCGGCCAAGTTTGAAGGCCTCGTCGGGACGGATCTCGGACTTGCCGATCACGAAGTACAGGTCGTCGGCGTATTCACCCTCAAGACCGTTGTTCTTGTAAACAACCTTCTCGACAACTTTCTCGACGGGTTTCTCAACCACGACTTCCTTCACGACCTCTTTCACGACCTCTTTGATTTCAGGGGTGTAGATGACCTTGGCGGCCTTGTTGCTCTTGGCGCCCAGGAAAGTCATGTTCACGCCGAAGGTCATGGTCTTGTAGGCGCCGTTGCTGCCATAACGGTCGGAACCGGCACCGGCGGCAATCGTACCGGCGTTCTCCGGATCGATACCGGACCAGTTCGTGATGGTGAAGAGGTCGGTGGCGGCAAAGTACACGCGGGCGTTGGACAGACCTACGTAGTTGGCCACCTTGGTAGGAACGTTGTAGGAGAACACCAAATCTTTGAGTTTCAGGAAGGAACGGGTGTTCCAGAACTGATAAGTCAAAGCTTTTCCAAGGGTGGATTCTCCCCAACCATAGCGAGGATATTTGTTTCCATCACCCTCGTTGCGCCAAGGTTTGATGTCTGCAAGCTGGTTGCCACTGCCCATGGAAGTGCCGAAGGCATACGGGTCGAACCATAGGAAGTGCTCGTCGTCTCCCTGGGCCCAACGGAAGTTGAAGTACAGGGAGAAGTTCTTCCAGCTGAGGGTATTGGCAAAGTTCAGCGTAAAGAGCGGATCCGGGGAACCGATGAAATGCCGGTCATCGGTACTGATCTTTCCATCTCCGTTCCAATCTTCGAATTTAATGTCACCCGGGACGGCGTCAGGCTGGATCTTGTTGCCCGCCGCATCGACATATTCGTCGATTTCGGCCTGATTCTGGAAAATGCCAAGCTTTTTGACATCGTATGCCGAACCAATCGGATGACCGACTTGCAAAGCATAGTAACTATCGAAGCCGTAGGCCACGGCGTTGGCCACGTCATCGGCCTCTTCGCCATTGTAACCCTCACCGAACAAGGAGACCAGTTCGTTGCGGTTCATGTCGAATACGAAGTTGCTCTCCCAACGGAGTTTATCACGGCCGTCACCATTGATGTTCACTGTGTTGAGAACGACCTCAATACCCTTGTTCGTCACCTTACCCACATTATCCCAAACGGATGTAAAACCGGTGAAATACGGGGCGGATCGCTGAACGAGCATATCCTTGGTGGAACCCATATAGACATCCACGCTACCGTTGATGCTGCTGTTCAGGAATGCAAAGTCGACACCGAGGTTGAGTTTCTCAATGGTCGCCCATGTAAGGTTCGCGTTAGGTACATTGGTCATGGCCATACCCAGGTTGGAAGCATTGCCCAGCCAGGTCATGGTAATGGCACCATTGTTTCCAGTAGCTTTTTCCACATTCGGCTGAGTCATACCAGGCGTGACAGAACGGGAACCGTTCTGACCCCAGGAGAAGCGCAACTTCAGGAAATCGAAGAAGTTGAGATTCTTGATGAAGTTCTCGTTGCTGAGCACCCAGGCGGCGCTGGCGCCGTAGAAGTTGCCCCATTTGTTGCCTTCGCTGAAGGCGGAGAAACCGTCACGGCGGAAGTTGAACGTGAGGTAGTACTTGTTGTTCCAATTATAATTGGCACGGGCAAGATAACCTACAGCCTGAGAGGTTACGCGAGTACGCTCGGTACCGGCGTAGGAATTTGCCGTGGAAAGATTGTAGACACCGAGGGTGGTCGGGGTGTCGAAACCATTGAACTTGACCAGCAGGGAGTTGCTGTTGGTGCTTTCACGGGTGTAACCCAACATTACGTCAAAATGGTTGCGGCCAAGGTCCTTGGTATAGGAAAGAATCTGGTCAATGTTCCAGGCATTGTAGTTGGAAGCGGAGGATTGACCGGAAGCATTCTTGCTATACTGGTCGGGATAGTCCATGTCGCTAACCTTTTCGGTATTGACACTCAGTTCAGGACGGTTGAATACATCGGTATAGGAGGCGTTTCTCTGGCCCTGGAAGGTAACTTTGTAACTCAAGCCTTTTAGGAAAGGAAAGTCTATCTGGGCATAAGCGACACCATTGAGGTTCATGCCTTTGGTCTTACGGTCAGTCCAGAGGTTGGAGTCATTTTCTCCTGCTCCCCAATAAGGGCTTGCCGTGCTTCCGTCAGGTTTGGAGTTGTACCAATCCTGATAGCCATCCTGCAATGCATACACGAAGGAGAGAGGTGTCATCCAGATTGCATTTTGAATTTTTGCGGTCTGGCCCCATTGGTTGGAGGCAAGGAAATTTCCTTTAACACCTACGGTGAGCCAGTCGGTGATGTTGAAGTCCACCTTCGCCATGGCGCCGGCTTTTTCATAGTCGTCGCCCTTGCGGATGCCCTGCTGACGGGTGTAGTCACCGGATACATAGTAGTTCACGCGCTCGGTGCGGCCGCTGACAGAAACGTCATATTTCTGGCCGATACCTTTGCGGGAAATCTCATCAATCCAGTTAACCCACTGGCCTTCAGTCCAGGCCAGATTCTCGCGTTCGCTGAGGAGGGCGGAAGCAGCCGCATTGAGGTCTGCATAATCATCCCAATTCTTGCCGACAAAGTTCTTGTCGCCGGCGGCTTGCTTGGAGTAGAAACGGTTCTGCAGGAAGGTTTCCTTGTCGGTGACCATCTTGGGCATGCGGCTCCAGTCAGACATGCTGATGCTGGCGTTCATGCTTACGATAGGAGCCTCAGAGGTGCCCTTCTTGGTCGTAATGATGATAACACCGTTCGCAGCACGGGAACCGTAAATGGCGGCGGCGGAAGCATCCTTCAACACGTCGATGCTCTGGATGTCGGCGGTGTTGATCGAGTTGATCGAACCATAGGACAGGACACCATCGATGACGAGCAGCGGCTGGTTCACAGCCTGAGAAGATGCGGAAATGGAACCACCGGTAGGGATGGCGTTCTTACCACGGATTGTCATCGTCTGGGTGTTGTCACCGGCGGCGCTCGTGGTAGGAGCATAACTCAGACCGGCCACCTTGCTGGACAGGGCAGCGAGGGCGTTCGGGTTCGGCAGCGAGGCCACATTGGCGTCACTACCATAGTTCACACTGGCGATGGCACCGGAAACGTCGCGCTTGCGGGCGGTACCATAACCAATCACGACTACATCGTCCAGGAACAGGTTGTCCTCGGCAAGCTGGACGTTAACCGTCTTCTTGCCGGCGACAGCGACTTCCTGAGTGGCGTAGCCGATGCAGGAGAAGACCAGGGTGGCATTGTTCGGCACATTGAGTGCGTAGATACCATCCAGATCGGTCATCGCGCCGGTCGTCGTACCCTTGACGAGCACATTGACACCGACGAGCGGTTCGCCAGAAGCGTCCGTAACCTTACCGGAGACGGCATTCTGGGCGAATGCCTGCACACCCATGATCAGGAGCGCAGACAAAACCATCATGAATCTTTTGGTCATAAAATTTGGTTTTAATAATAAGGTTTATATATTGTATGTGCTTTCGGTTTGTTGTTAATCCGGTTCATTAAGAACACTTCATAATACTTTTCTAAAAAGTAAAAACACCCTATTTAACGTTCAAAGTTCGCAAATTATTCCGACAAATCCAAATAATCGCGGAAAAATTTAAAACGATTCCAACGTCGGCTATGGGCATCGCAGCATTTTATTCACTGCTTCCACCACTTTCTTCTTCTGCTCCAAATCCGGATGTACATACAAATCCAGGGTGGTGCTGATATTGGCATGTCCCAGCAATGCGCTAACGGTCTTATAGTCACATTTGCTCTCGATACATCTTGTGGCAAAGCTGTGCCGAAGGTCGTGGAACCGGATCGGCGGCAGCCTTAATTCCTTTAATTTTTTTTTAAAGTACAACCTGTATCGCTGCGGTTCGATGGGCATCGGCGTATTGGAAATGACATAAAAATTGTCGCGCACCAGATGCCGCAAAGACCGCATAATGGACATCAGATCCCGGGACATGGGAATGACCCGGTCAGAATGCCTCGTTTTGGGTTTATCAATAATTAATCCCGTCGTTTTTTCCTCACCGTCAACAAGATAGATGCGATGCAACGTCCTGCTCACGTGGAGAACCCCGTTTCGAACATCGATGTCTTCCCAACGCAAAGCGCAGATTTCGCCGATGCGCAGTCCGGTACCGAGGCTGATAAGGATCCCCAGATTGAGGAAAGAAAAAATATGTTTGATATGGGCCATCAGAAGCCGCTGGTCGTGCAGCGACAAAACCTGTATCTCTCTCCTCTGGCTTTCCATCGGAAAAACGGCCCGGATCTGCCTGGGAGGCAGGAGTCCTTTGCGGCTTCCATAGGAAAGCACCATTTTTACGACCACCAGCATATCTTTGACGGACTTTTGGCTTAAACCTGCGGACAACTTGCAGTTCACGAATTGCTGAACGGCTGTGTCCGTTATATCCCTCATCGGCCCGAAAGCCGGCAAGAGATGGTTTTGCAGCAAGAAGCAGTAGGCTGCATAAGTCGATTGCTTTACATACTGCCGCTTTTCGTCTTTCCAAAGAACGACGATTTCGCTGAAGGTCGGTCTCCTTTTCATAACACCATAATTGTTTCATTTCTCTCTCACATTTGCATTAAAATCGTTCTTAATGAACCGGATTAACAACGGACCGAAAGCACATACAATATATAAACCTTATTATTAAAACCAAAATTTATGACCAAAAGATTCATGATGGTTTTGTCTGCGCTCCTCATTTTAGGTGTGCAGGCATTCGCCCAGAATGCCGTTTCCGGTAAGGTTACGGACGCTTCTGGCGAACCGCTCGTCGGTGTCAATGTGCTCGTCAAGGGTACGACGACCGGCGCGATGACCGATCTGGATGGTATCTACGCACTCAATGTGCCGAACAATGCCACCCTGGTCTTCTCCTGCATCGGCTACGCCACTCAGGAAATCGCTGTCGCCGGCAAGAAGACGGTTAACGTCCAGCTTGCTGAGGACAACCTGTTCCTCGATGATGTAGTCGTGGTTGGTTATGGTACCGCCCGCAAGCGCGATGTTTCCGGTGCCATCGCCAGCGTGAACTATGGCAATGACGCCAACGTGGCTTCGCTGCCGAACCCGAACGCCCTCGCTGCCCTGTCCAGCAAGGTGGCAGGTCTGAGCTATGCTCCTACCACCAGCGCCGCCGGTGACAACACCGCTACGATGACGATCCGTGGTAAGAACTCCATCCCTGCCAGCGGAAGCATGAGTGCCTCCGCCCAGAGCGTGAACCAGCCGCTGCTCGTTATCGATGGTGTGCTGTCCTACGGTTCGATCAACTCGATCAACACCGCCGACATCGAGACCATCGACGTGTTGAAGGATGCTTCCGCCGCCGCCATCTACGGTTCCCGTGCTGCGAACGGTGTGATCATCATCACCACCAAGAAGGGTACCTCCGAGGCCCCGGTCGTGAGCATGAACGCCAGCGTGAGCCTGTCCGACTGGAGCCGCATGCCCAAGATGGTCACCGACAAGGAGACCTTCCTGCGCAACCGCTTCGAGACCCTCAAGGCTGCCGGTAATGTTAACTACGTGAACAAGAACTGGTCCGACTACGCCAGCCTCCAGGCTGCTGCGGAAGATCAGCTCCTGCCGGACGCTCAGCTCAGTGCTTGGAATGATGGCCTTTGGGTCAACTGGCTGGACGAGATTTCCCGCCAGGGCGTGGGCCAGAAGTATGACGTCTCCGTCAGCGGCCGCACCGAGCGTACGAGCTACTACGTTTCCGGCGACTACACCCGCCAGCAGGGCATCCGCAAGGGTGACGACTACGAGAAGCTGGGCGCCATGACGAAGCTCGACTTCAACGTGACCGACTGGCTCACCGTGGGTGTGAAGGCCAACTTCCTGTCCTCCAACAGCTGGGGCACTTCCGCCAGCATCCGCCACGCCATGTGGTACACCCCGCTTTCCTACGTCTATGCCCGTCAGGACGGCTTCGGTGACTGGTACAACTCCATCCCGGACGGCAAGAACGCCAGCCCGTTCATCGGCAACGGCATTGACGACTCCTATGCCTATACGGATAACAAGAGCAAGGGTATGAACCTGAACGGTGTCGCTTACGCCCAGGTGGACTTCCCGTTCATCAAGGGCCTGAGCTACAAGGTCACCTTCCAGGGTCAGCGCAACTCCAGCTACAAGGATGTGTTCAACAACGTGGGCATGTTCGTAAATACGGAGAACATCTCCGAAATGATGAACCCGGATCAGTACTCCCAGAAAGCAAAGGGTAACTCCTCCGCTTCCAACTACTTCGCCTGGAACATCGACCAGATCCTTACCTATAACAAGGACTTCGGCCGTCACCACTTCGACGTAATGCTCGGTTACACCCGTGAAGCCACCAACAGCAACTCGCTGTACCTGCCTTTCGAGGGTTTCGACACGCCTACCAACATCGGTGTGTACGGCCTTTCCACGGCCAACACCTATGCCGGTGCCTACCGCAGCCGTACCGAGACCCAGTCCGTCGGTTACCTGGCCCGTCTGAACTACAACTGGGCCAACAAGTACTACCTGACCGGCAACTTCCGCCGCGACGGTTTCTCCGCTTTCGCCGACGGCCACAAGTGGGGTAACTTCTTCGGCGCCAGCGCCGCGTGGGTGCTCAGCAACGAGAACTTCATCAAGAACCTCAATTTCTTCGACTTCTTGAAGCTGCGTCTCAGCTGGGGCCAGAACGGACAGCGCGGTATCTCCGCTTACGCTACGCAGGCCACCATCGGCAAAAGCGTTGGAAACTCCGGCGCCAACACCATGACCTGGCTGGGTGACGAGAGCACCCTGGGTATGGCCCTCACGAGCCTGCCGAACCGCGAGCTGACCTGGGCGACCATCGAGAAGTACAACATCGGTCTCGACTTCGCCTTCCTGAACAGCCGCATCAACGGTAGCGTCGATGTCTATAAGGGCGCAACCAAGAACATGCTCGTCGAGCGTGACGCTCCGTACCTGTCCGGTTTCACCAATGTTGCCGACAACGTAGGTAAAGTGACGAACAAGGGTATCGAGGTCGTCCTCAATACCGTGAACATCAACGGCAACGGTAAGGACACCTTCCGTTGGGAGAGCAACTTCGTCTTCGACATGAACCGCAACGAACTGGTTTCCCTGTTCGGTGAGGGCTGGAACGGCGAAGAGTCCGACATGACCGCCAACGCCGTTTCCTACGGCCGTGAAGCCAACTACGCCCTCCTCGTCGGCCGCCCGATCGGCGCCGCCTACGATGTGAAGAAGCTCGGCATCTTCCAGGATCAGGCCGAAATCGACGCCTATGTCGATGAGAAAGGCAACAAGATCCAGCCGGACGCTGTTCCGGGTGACATCAAGTTCGAGGACTACAACGGTGACGGTGTAATCTCCGCAAAAGACCGTCAGTACATCGGTTCCCCGGATCCGCTCTTCACGCTGAACTTCGCCAACACCCTCAGCTGGAAGAACTTCTCCCTGTACTTCAACTTCCGTTGGGCCCAGGGTGACGACACCCACTTCATCTGGCTCGACCCGTATGCTTTCGGCACCTCCATGGGTACCGGTTCCGCCCAGCTGGCCCGCGTAAAGCCCTGGACGCCCGAGAATCCTTCCAACACCTTCCCGCGTTACGCTTACAACAACACGCTTGAGTATCAGTTCTGGAACCAGCGTTCCTTCCTGAAACTCAAAGACTTGGTGTTCTCGTACAACCTTCCTTCCAAGGTGGCCAACTACGTAGGCCTTTCCAACGCCCGCGTTTACTTCGCCGCCACCGACCTGTTCACCATCACGAACTGGTCCGGTATCGATCCTGAGAACGGCGGTACCATCGCAGCTGGCGGTGCATCCAGCCGCTTCGGCAGCAATGGCGCTTACAGGACCATGACCTTCGGTGTGAACCTGACCTTCATGGGCGCCAAGAGCAACAAGGCCGCCAAGGTGGTCTATACGCCTGAGATCAAGGAAGTCGTGAAAGAGGTCGTGAAGGAAGTCGTGGTTGAGAAACCCGTCGAGAAAGTCGTGGAGAAAGTCGTTTACAAGAACAACGGTCTGGAGGGTGAATACGCCGACGACCTGTACTTCGTGATCGGCAAGTCCGAGATCCGTCCCGACGAGGCCTTCAAGCTTGGCCGCATCGCCCAGATCCTGAAGGACAACCCCGAGGCCAAGGTGGCCATCACCGGTTACGCCGACAGCGCCACCGGCACCGCCGAGGTTAACAAGTCCCTGTCCGCCGCCCGCGCCAGCGTGGTAGCGAAGATGCTCACCGAGGCCGAGGCCGCTGCCACCCGCGTGATCAGCAAGGCCGACGGTGACTACGAACTCATGAAGACCCGTTTTGGTAACCGTGCTACCCAGACCGAGGACCGCTACGGCAACTCCCTCGCCGCCCCTCAGGGTGCCTACTGGGATCTGTTCCGTACCTCCGCCAAGGGCGACGGTTCCGACGCTTCTGATTCCAACCCGAACGATCCGGGTAACAAGGAAGCCATCTGGGTTGCCCAGATCGACTACCACCCCGGTGTTGATGGCTGGCCGCTCGGTTCCTCCGGTGACTCTTGGTGGCGTACGCACGTGCCCGTCCTTGAATCCACGTGGGCTCCTTGGCTCCCGATGGGCGGCAAGAACGGCTCTCGTACCCAGACCTGGTATGATCCGACCAATCCCAACGCGGATACAAAAGGAAATGTTTCGGAGAAATTCCTTGTCTTCTCGGCCGATGCCGTCGGCTTCCCCGCTGGTGTAAAACCTGCAGGAGGACGTCTGATTACCGACTGGACCCCGAGTATCACCGAGCCGGAAGCACAGGGACGTTGCTATGCCTACGATTTCTCCACCAGACTGGACTCCCTCGCCCTTCGCGCACAGGGTCTGAACAACGCTGCCACCGGTCTGGGTCTGCTCCCTTCCGAGTATGTCACCCGTCCTGCCGGTGACATCAACGGCTCCGTCTGGGATGACCCGAACGACTTCCGTGGTTCCGAAGTCATGATTCAGCGCGACCCGTATCTGCCGTCCGGCAAGAAGTGGTCCGAGGTCAAGGCTGCCATTCTTGCCCGTGCCGCCGCTCATGCGAACGACAAGGTGAATAATGCCGAGAAGGATACCGACCCTGTCAAACTGGAACCGGTCAAGACCAACCAGTATGAGCTGACCGCTGCCGATACCATCAACGTGACCCCTCGTTTCTGGAAGTTCTCCGACGACCGTCACCCGTTCGCCAAGGACGGTGGCAACCTGTACTACGATACCGACTGGTACATGGTCCGTATTGCCGAGACCTATCTGCTCCGTGCAGAGGCCCGTCTGGCCCAGGATAACAAGAGCGGTGCCGCCGACGATATCAACGAGCTTCGCAAACGTGCCGGTGCCAAACCTTGCTCCGCTTCCGACGTGAACATCGACTACATCCTCGACGAGCGTATCCGTGAGCTCTTCGGTGAGGAGCAGCGCTGGGTAACCCTCAGCCGTTTGTCCTGCAACCCGAAGGCTACGTATGTGCTGGATTGCTATCCTACCCAGGATGCTACGACTTCCAACACGCTGTATGCACGTACCCGCAAGTATGGCCTGGGCTATGAAAACGATGCTACGGCCGGCCGTCGCGAGACGTATACGGACAAGATGGGCAAGACCCGTCACTATCCGAACATCCAGCCGTACAACTACGTACTGCCGATCCCGATCCAGATCATCAACTCCAACATCAAGGTTGAGATCAAGCAGAACGAAGGCTACAAGGACTAGATAAAATTATTCAAAGGACCGGTCTCCGCAAGGGGGCCGGTCTTTTTTTTCGATTCTTCAAAAAAAACGGTATCTTTGTTTTCTTAGAAATCGTTTTATTGTCATGAAGGGAATCCTCAATATTTGTCTTATACTGGCCATGATGGGCTTGGCGGCCTGTCAGCGCTCTGCGGGTTTAGAGGAGATGGCTATGCAGCGTTTGCCCGTCGGCTTGGAGAAAGCCGTCCGGGAGCAGTTGCCTTATACGGATGTCCGGGTGGAAAGGCCGCTTACCCTGTACGATTGTGACAGCCTCTGCGTTATCCAGTGCGAGGCCGTGGCGAAAGATGCGCAGGGAGAAACCGTCCAATTCCCCGTCCGTTATGCCTTCTTGCTGGATGTGGTCATGAGTGCGGCCGAGGGACACCGGGTTTATTGTGAATCGGTGATGGGGGGGCCTGTTTTGGATGAGGAAGGAATCCGTAAGATTCGGGAAGTCCTGGCTGAAAAAGGAACCGAAACCTACCGGTATTATCTTGCTGCTTCCACGAACATTGAAGACAGCCTGCCATGAACCGGTTTGCCCTTGCCTATCGCGAACAGCAGCAATTGTTTCTGTTCGATAAAACCTACCTGCTGGGAACGCTCTTGAAGGTGGGCGGCCTTTCTACGCTGACCGGCCGTTTTATCGTTCAGTTCTTTTGGCATCCTACGGTGGCCCTGTGCCTGACCGTGTTGCTGTTGCTGCTGGGCGGATGGATGCTGTGGGCATCGGTCCGCCGTTCGCTTTCCGATTGGGTCCTCCTGCCGATCGCGCTGATCCCCTTTGTGTTGCTGGGAGCCTCGCTGTCAGACAATGCGGTGTATTTTGATGTGGTGCCGGCCTGGCTGTTTGCCGTGGCTGCCTTCCGGCTTTATAATCATAGTTCGCGCGCACGCGTGTGGAAAGGCATCTTTCTGACGGTTGTCCTTTACTTGGCCGCCGGCCCTGCCGCCCTGCTTTTCGCTTTATGTGCGATGGTGACGGACGCATTTCGTCGTGACTGGCGGGGCGTTCTTTATCCGGTGTCTGGCTTGTTGTGCGGTTGGCTGGCTTACCGCTTGGCCTGGGTCCCTACGTTGTCCGCCGCCTGGACACCTGCTCTTTTTTATAATATCGACGCCTCGTTCCCGGCCTGGCACTGGGCAGCCTGGATCAGCCTGCCGGTTACCGTTCTACTTTGCGAGGCGGGCAAGCGGTTGCGCGTAAAACGCTGGGTGCCGCTGGTCGCCGGTCTGGTGCTGCTGGCGCTGACTTTTATTCCTGCAGGAACCATTACGAAGCAAAGTGAAGCCGGTCAATCCAATCTGGATTACGAATTTGAATATTATACCAACCGGGAAGACTGGGACGGCTTGATGGAAGCCTGTATGTATGCCCCCTGGCTGCCTCGTACGGCCAATTACCTGAACATGGCCTTTGCGTGGAAAGGGGAATTGAGTGAAAAATTGTTCTATTTTGACCAGCGCGGCCCTTCGGCCCTGGTAATGAATACGTCCGACCGGGGCATTGACGTGGCCATGGCCCACCTGACCTTTACGATGGGCAACATAGCGGCGGCCCAGGACGTGTCGTTCAACCTGCTTTATTCGTTACAGGGTTTGTGCCCGGCTATGCTGAAGATGAATGCCCGGATTGAGCTGATGCGTGGCAGTTATGAAGTGGCGGACAAATACCTTTCTCTTTTGGAAAAGGCGCCCCACTATCGTGGCTGGGCCCGGGAACAGCGCCGTTTCCTGTACGATGACGCAGCAGTAGAAGCCGATCCGCTGCTGGGGAACGGCCGCCGCAACCTGTCAGCCAAAAACGGGTTCTCCATGTTCTCGGACCCCGTCGGGGAACTTTTCCCCATCCTGGACGTTAATCCCGGGGATACCCGGGCGCGGGAATATGGTCTGTGCTACCTGTTGCTGAGGAAGGATCTGAATTCGGTAAAGCACTTCATCGAAGATTATTACAAAGACGGCGAGGTGCTCCCGCGCATCGCCCAGGAAGCCATGGTCTTTTACAGCGAGTACTCGCGCAATATGGAAGGAATGGAACCTTTTGGAATAGATTGGTGCTATGACCACGGGGTCCTGCATGATACGGTCCTGCGTTTCCTTGCATACCAGCAGGCGGCTGTGGCCGGGAAGAACTCCTTGCAGAAATTCCGCGGGACTTATTGGTATTACTTGATACATACTGAGATATGAGAAAAATAATTGTCCTGTCGATGCTGGCCCTGTGCCTCGCCTGCGGACGGAGTACCCGTTCCGACGGCACGCTGGAGGGCCTGCCGCCGATATGGCCGGATTATGCCGGCGTGACGGTTCCCTGCAACATCGCTCCGCTGGATTTCTCGTATCTGGGAGACGAACCCTGCCGCCTGCTGGTGGGGGACCGCTGCATCAAGGGAAAAAACGGCTGCTTCATCGTCCCGAAACGCCTCTGGCGCGCGCAGATGGCGGCCGATTCCTTGCAATTGACCGTACAGGTTTGCCGCGAGGGGAAATGGCTTTCCTATCAACCCTTTACCGTGTACGTTTCGCGGGACGAGATTGACCCGTGGATATCGTACCGGCTCGTGCCGCCCGGCTACCAGGGCTGGCAGATGATGGGCCTGTACCAGCGTGAGTTGACGGGTTATACCGAGCGGGCCATTATTGAAAACCGGCTGACCGGCGGGAACTGCATGAATTGCCACACCTACTGCAACGGAGATCCTGAAAAGATGGTTTTCCATGCCCGTGCCGCGTTCGGCGGCACCCTGCTGGTGAACGATGGCGTCGTTGAGAAACTGAATACCAAGACCGATTCCACCCTCAGTGCCCTGGTCTATCCCTACTGGCATCCGTCGGGGGATTATATCGCTTTTTCCGTGAACAAGACCCTTCAGGTGTTCCATAGTCATGACCCCAACCGGATTGAAGTGTACGACGAGGCCTCGGATGTGGTCGTGTATAATGTTCATACACACGAGATTACCTGGTCTCCGCTGACCAGGGCGGCCGACCGTTTCGAGACCTTCCCGACCTTCTCGCCGGACGGGAAATGGCTCTATTTCTGCTCGGCACAGGCCGTGTCGCCCATGCCCCAGGAGTATAAGGGAGCCAAATACGGCCTGTACCGGATTGCCTTCCACCCGGAGGATATGAGCTTCGGAGAAGAACTGGAGTGCATCTATGACGCTCCGGCGGAGGATAAGAGTGTCTCCTTCCCGCGCATTTCTCCGGATGGCCGCTGGCTCTGTTTCACACGTCACGGATACGGGAACTTCTCCATTTGGCACAAGGATGCCGATCTGTGGCTGGCCGATTTGCAGGATGGAAGCGTGCGCGAAATGACGGGTGTAAATTCGGACGATGTGGACAGTTTCCACACCTGGAGCAGCACCGGCCGGTGGCTGGTTTTCAGCAGCCGGCGCGATGACGGATTGTACACGAAGCCCTATTTCACCCATGTGGATGCGGCGGGACAGGCTACCAAACCCTTCCTGCTTCCGCAGGAGAATCCGCTCGAATTCTACAAACGTCGTATGGAATCCTATAACCTGCCGGCCTTTACCACCGGTCCCGTGGAAACCGATGCCTTTGATCTGGTTCGGGCCATGCGGGACGATGCGGGCATTAATGTTACTGTAAAACAATGAAAATCGACTATATGAAGAAATTAAAACTCTTGGTTGCCGCCTTGCTGGCAGGTTGGACCGCTCTGGCCGGTCCTGCACATAAGGTTCAATTGTCCAATGGACTCACGGTGGGCGTGGAAGCCTGCTCGGATGGGATTTTCCGGGTAAACGTATCGCCCCGGACGCAATTTTCGGAGTCCTTGATGGAGCGGTACGGCTTGCTGACCACCAACTGGGAGGCCGTGAAGGAAAAGGTAAGCACGGACGGGCGCACCTGGACCCTCGCGACGCCCACACACAAGCTGGTCCTGGACAAGAAAACCGGAAGTATCCGTGTGTTGACGGCCGATGGGAAGACCCTGATCGAAGGGGTGGAATATGTGCCCGGAAAGGACCGGAAAGTCGCCTCGCTGGCCAAGGTGATCAATGAAAAATATGCCGATTTGCATGTTGTGAAAAACGATGGCATCATCGGCGATGATACCAATAAGAAAGAAAAGAAGGACAATGCCGAGAGCGGCGAACCTGCCGATGCCAGCCTCCTCCGGTTCGCGCTGGGGAAGGAAGAACGTTTCTACGGAGGCGGCAGCACGAGTCGCGAGCATATCCAGCACCGCGGAGAGCTGCTGCGCATGTGGACCACCTACCAGCATACGGAAATTCCGATGCCGTTCGTGATGAGCAGCCGGGGCTGGGGTGTCTTCAACAATGCCACCCGCAAGAATTTCTTCGATATCGGCTATACCGAAAAAGACGTATTCAACATCTTCAATACCTTTGACGAGGCCGATTTCTACCTTTTGTGCGGTACCTCGATGAAGGATGTCCTGCGTCTCTATACTTGTGTGACGGGGGGCAATTACGTGCTTCCCAAGTGGGCCTATGGCCTGTGCTTCGGTCCGAACATGCGTGAGGATCAGTGGGATATCCTGAACGATGCCGTCTTCTTCCGTCAGTTGCAGGTTCCCTGCGACGTATTCTGGCTGGAACCGCAGTGGATGGAGAAACGCTACGATTTCTCTACGGCCAAGCGCTGGAATTTCGACAAATTCTCCCCGGAACCCTACTGGCTGCAGGACAAGTATCCCAAACAGCTGTACAACCGTCTTTTCGTTGGAAAACTGCGCAACATGGGCTTCCATCTGGGCCTGTGGCTTTGCGAGGAGTATGACCTGAGCATTACCGAAGAGGATGAGATTGCGGCGCGCGAAGGCCGGCCGCAGTCGGGTCAGGAACACTGGATGGATCACCTGAAAACCTTCCTGGACTATGGTGTGGAAGGTTTCAAGATGGATCCGGCCCGTACCATTGACGAGCATCCCGATGCTGTCTATTATAACGGCCGGACCGACAAGGAGATGCACAATCTGAACCAGGTCCTGCTCCAGAAGCAGATGAACCAGATGTCCCGCAAGCACGTGGGGAAACGCATCTGGTATCACTATACGGCCGGCTGGGCGGGCACGCAGCACTGGGGTGCCTCGACCAGCGGCGACAACGGCGGCGGCAAGACCGCCCTCTTCGACCAGCTGAACCTGGGCAACAGTGCTTATATGAACCTTTCCTGCGACGTGATGAGCGTCCCGAAGGAACTGGAAATGCAGGGCCTGCATTTCGGGCTTTTCCTGCCTTGGGTTCAGATTAACAGCTGGATCTCCATGATGCAGCCCTTCTATTATGGCGAGCCGGAGCAGAGCATCTACCGTGATTATGTGCAATTGCGCTATTCGCTGATGCCGTACATCTACTCGGCTGCCCTGGAAGGAGGATTGACGGGTATGCCCATCGTGCGCTCCATGCCGCTGATGTTCCCCGAAGACCGCTCTTGCGATGATATGTGCTACCAGTACATGTTCGGAGACAGCTTCTGCGTGGGTATTTTCAGCAACGAGATTTACCTCCCCGCCGGCGTCTGGGTGGATGCCTGGACGGGCGAACGTGTCGAGAGCCGGGGCGAGACCTTCACCCGGGGCTATCCCGAAAACCGCGCCGGTCTGCTCTTTATCCGCGACGGCGCCATCATCCCGACGCAGAAACCCGTACAGTGCCTGGGAACCAAGCCGTTTAAGGAGTTGGTGGTGAAGGTCTATCCGTCCGGCGATTCCTCCTATGTCCTGTACGAGGACGATGGGGACAGTTATGGTTACGAGACCGGTGCCGTGGCATCGACCCTGTTCCAGAGTCGCGAGGGCGATGGCAGCGTAAACCTGGTGGTGAATCCGGTCCAGGGATCCTATGCCGGCATGCCTGCAACGCGTGATTTCCAGTTCCAGGTGGCCCTCCGGTACGTTCCTTCCAAGGTCCTGGTGAACGGTAACGAGGTTACCGGATGGACCTTTGGAGACGATGCCCAACTGCGGCTGGAAGTGCCGGATGCTCCGGTAAAGGACGCCTTGAAAGTTGAAGTGGTCCTGAGTGGCGAAAAAGCCGTTTTTAAACCCGTCGTATCGCATTCGGCCGCCTATTCCGCCGATATTCAGACGGCAGAATCGGTCATATTCTAAGTGTATGAAAAAGATACTTTTCTGGGGCGCCGCCCTGTTGCTGGCTGCCTGTTCTACACCCGATTACCGCGATGCATCGCTCCCGCCTGCGACCCGTGCGAAAGCCCTGCTGGCGCAGATGTCGCTCGAAGAAAAAGTCGGGCAGATGTGCCAGTACGTGGGGCCGTGCTACGTTCCGCCGGGGGAGGGTTCCGCGCATGGGAACGTGGATGCGACCGATGAGAACCTCGGCCATCCGGATATGGCTGAAAAGATCCGGGAAGGGAAGGTGGGCTCTTTCCTTCACGTCCTTTCCGGTGAAGAGGCGGCCGGCCTGCAGCGCATCGCTTCGGAGAGCCGCCTGGGGATTCCGCTGTTGTTGGGCGTGGATGCGATTCATGGGAATGCCCTCCACGAGGGATGCACCATTTATCCTACGAATATCAACATGGCCTCAACCTTCAATCCCGCGATGATGGAGCAGATTGGGGCCGAAACTGCGCAGGAGATGCGTCGGACGGGGATGTATTGGACCTTCGCCCCCAATCTTGACGTTGCCCGCGATGCCCGTTGGGGCCGTATGGGCGAGACCTATGGGGAAGACCCGTTGCTGGTGTCTGAAATGGGAAAACACCTGGTCTGGGGCCTTCAGGGCCGTGATGGTGTTTATGGCGAGGACCATGTTTTGGCTTGTGCGAAGCACCTGATCGCCGGCGGCGAGCCGTTCGGCGGCATCAACGCGGCGCCGATGGATTTGTCTGAGCGGAAGCTCCGCGAAGTGTTCCTGCCTCCTTTCGTGGCGGCCGTGAAAGATGCCGGCGTGGCCACTTTTATGGCGGCGCACAACGAAATCAACGGGATTCCCTGTCACGGAAACAGCTGGCTGTTAAAGGATTTGCTGCGCGATGAACTGGGGTTCGATGGTTTCGTGGTGAGTGATTGGATGGATATCGAGCGGATGCACCTCTATCATCATTGGATGCCGTCCGTCGAAGAGGCGTTCCGCGTTTCGGTCGAGGCCGGTATCGATATGCACATGCAGGGAGACGGATATTTCGAGACCATCGTGGAGGCGGTCCGCAACGGCCGGATTCCCGAACGGCGGATCGATGAGGCGGCCGGTAAGATCCTGGAGGCAAAATTTGCTCTGGGATTATTTGAGGCGTATCCTTCTGTAGCAGTGGCAGAAGACGCTTCTTCGCAGAAAAATGCTCATCAGCGTTCTTCTGCCACTGCAGAAAGAACGGTTTTGTCTCCGGAGATGGTAAGGCAACATAGAGAGACGGCGCTGGAAGCCGCGCGCCAGGGCCTGGTCCTCCTGAAGAACGACGGTACGTTGCCGCTCTGTTCCCCCGCACAGGCGGGAGAGCGCCGAGGAGCATATCCCCTATTTCCCTGCGACGAGGCGCCTTCCGGCTGGGCAGGAACAAAGGTCCGGAAACTCTTCGTGTGCGGACCGAATGCCGACAGTCAGACGATTCTGGGGGACTGGGCCGCTCCGCAGCCGGCCGATAACGTGGTGACGGTGCTGGAGGGCATCCGCGACATGGCCCCGGGCGTGGCGGTGGACACCCTCTGCTTCGGCGGGAAAATCGGCAATATCACCGATGACCGCATCCGGTTGGCCCGTGCGAAAGCCGCATCGGCCGATGTCAACATCCTGGTGCTGGGCGAGAATTCCCAGCGGTACTCCGCTTTCGGGCGCACCTGCGGCGAGAACTGCGACCGCGACAACATCGACCTGCCCGGACGGCAGGAAGAATTGCTGGAAGCCGTGCAGGCCGCGGGTAAGCCGGTTGTGCTGGTGCTGCTGACGGGTCGTGCACTGGGCCTGACCTGGGCCGAAGAACATGTGAATGCCATCCTGAATGCCTGGGAGCCCGGTATGATGGGCGGGCAGGCGGTTGCCGAGGTCCTGTTCGGCCAGGTGAATCCGTCGGGAAAACTGCCGGTGACGGTGCCGCGGAACGTGGGTCAGATTCCTACCATATATAATTATAAGCCGATGCAGTATTCCCGGCAGTTTGTCCTGAACGAGACGGGGGCGCTGTACCCCTTCGGTTTCGGCCTCAGTTATACGACCTTTTCCTATTCGGCTCCTTCTTTCGTCGCCGATGCCGCCACGGCTTCCGCGGCCGTGTCGGTGAAAGACCTGCCGGTTAGCGTGAGCGTGGAAGTGACCAATAGTGGCGTCATGGACGGAGATGAGGTGGTTCAGCTGTATGTGCGGGACGAATATGCGTCGGTTACGCGTCCCGTAAAAGAATTGAAGGCCTTCCGCCGGGTACATATCCCCGCCGGAGAATCCGTGAAGGTAGAATTTGAGATTACGCCTGACATGCTGGCCTGTTGGTCCGGCAAGGGTGACGTCTGGACGGTAGAGCCGGGAGAGTTTACCTTGATGGTGGGCTCTTCGTCGGCCGACAAGGACCTGCAGAGCCTTAGCCTGCACGTCGATTAGCGGCGCAGGCGGACGTAGATGCTGAGCGGGAGGGCTTTGCCACTGCGGTCGTGCAGGGCGAGCTCCCCGCTTTCCAGTTGGAACGGGACTTCCCCTTCGGTCGCATAGGGCAGGCCGAACGCCTGGCGGACAACCGTTTCACCCAGCAGGGGAGAGAAGCCGTTGGAATAGAGGTTCAGCACCAGGAAACTGTCTTTCGGCGCCAGGATGGCGGCCACGCAAGACATCATCTCGTTCAGGCACTCGTCTAACTTCCATTTTTCTCCGTCGGGGCCATGTCCGTAGGCGGGCGGGTCCAGGATGATTCCTTGGTAAACATTGCCGCGCCGGGCTTCGCGCCGGGCAAATTTCATGGCGTCTTCCACCACCCAGCGGATGCCGTCCAGACCGCTCAGGTCCTGGTTCTGGTGGGCCCAGGTAACGACCTGGCGGACCGAATCCAGGTGGGTGACATCGGCTCCGGCGGCTTTGGCGGCGAGGGAGGCGGCGCCGGTATAGGCAAAGAGGTTCAGGACCCGCGGTTTGGGCTGGTTCTGCGCGGCGGCCTGGGCTACCAGCGCGGAGGTGTGCCGGTAGATATACTCCCAGTTATCGGCCTGTTCCGGGAAGACGCCCACGTGCTTGAACGAGGTCAAGCCGAGGCGCAGGCGGAAGGAGGGGCCGCCGGGGCCGCCATAGCGGATGACCCACTGGTCTTCCATCTGGCGCAGGCGGGTCCAAGTCCCGCTGTCTTCCTTCCCGGCCTTGCCGAAACCGGCGCCCGGCAGGAAGCGGGTATGCGCCATCCGGGCCCACTCGCTTTCCGGTAAGGTCTTGTTCCAGATGGCTTTGGGCTCGGGGCGGATCATGCAGTAGGGGCCGAATCGCTCCAGTTTCTCACATCCGCCGCAGTCGATGAGTTCGTAATCCTTCGTCATGATGCTTTTTCATCGACTTCCACCAGGGAAGAGAGAACCTTTTCAATGCGGTCTGCAAATTCGGTGTCCCCTGCGTTGCGGGCCTCCCGGGAGAGGTAATAAACCAGGTTGCAGCACATCTCAAAGTTATCTTTTGCGAAATCGTAAAAGTCGTAGTAGAAGGAGGCGGAAACCATCAGGTCGTCCAGGAAACGGACGGCGAGGTCCCGGGCCTTTTCGGCATTTCCGGTCTTGTAGTAGGCGGCCACCATGTTGATGACGGACAGGTCGTTGCCCGCAAAACCGAGGCAGGTCGAGGAAAGCGGATAATTCTGCTCCGGCATCACCTGCTGGCACTGGTCCAGCGCCGCTTCGGCCCAGTCTTTGTGATCGCTGCGGAGGAAGGCTTCGGCCGCGTTGACGAACATATTCCGCTGGGACATCACGCCCATGAAGGTGTAGAGGTTCTGATAATCAACGTAATAGTCCGTACGCGAGAGGGCATCCCAGCAGAAGGTCCCGGTCAGTTTGCGGTGCAGGTCGTCCGGGTCGATGAAGCCCGGGGAAGAGGACGTGATCTTGCTCTTGAAGGGCACGAAATGCCAGGAGAAACCGTCGTAGGCCAGGTAATCCTTGATGCCGATGTTCAGGTCTCCTCCCTGGTTGAGTACGTGCAAAGGCCTGTCCCACTGATAGTTGGAAAGCAGGTCCAGCATGAACAGCTCCGGTTTCGAGAGATAATCCTTCTTGGCCGGGATGGTGAGTTCGATCTGATCGGGAATCTCATCGGCATATTTCGCATCCAGGATGCCGGACCGAATGACATTCTCTTTGTTCACGGGAATGAGGAGCCGGCGCGATACCAGGTAGTCTACCTTGCGTCCGCTGGACAGGGAAACCTTGGCCTGCGGGTGCTTGAAGACGGCCATGACGTCGGCAATCGGCAGGGCCTGCTCGCGGGTATCGTAGATGGGAACGTATTCGTTGGTACCGTACAGATACTGCTCCGGACCCACGGTCAGGTCCAGCGGAGCCGATTCGTTCACGGCGTATTTCATCTGGTCGATGTGCCAGTCGGTTCCCAGCAGTGACGTGTTCACAATCCGCACATCCGGACGGATGTTTTCCACCTCCTGCGCGTACCAGAGCGGGAAGGTATCGTTATCGCCGTGGGTGATGAGGATGCCGTTTTTCCCGACCGATTCGAGGTAGTTGCGGGCGAGTTCCACCGCGGTGTAGCGGTGGCTGCGGTCGTGATCGTCCCAGTTTTCGGACGCCATGATGGCGGGCGCAGCCAGGCAGCCCAGCGTGGTGAGTGCGGCAATGGCAACGCCGCCCCGGCCTTTCAGAGCCTCTGAGATCCAGGTATAGAGGGCGGCAACCGCGAATCCGATCCAGATGCTGAACGCATAGAACGAACCCGCATAAGCATAATCCCGTTCGCGCACCTGATAGGGCGGCTGGTTCAGATACAGGACGATGGCGATGCCGGTCATAAAGAACAGCAGGAAGGTGACCCAGCAGCCGCGTTTGTCGCGGTCGAACTGGAACAGCAGGCCCAGGATGCCCAGGAGCAGCGGGAGGAAGTAATAGTGGTTCTTTCCGCGATTCTCCGACAGGATGGCGGGGCCGTCGCTCTGGTCGCCCAGGCGCATGTGGTCGATGAAATCGATGCCGCTTTCCCAGTTTCCGTAGAAGAGGTCGGCAGCGGGGGCGTGGATGTCATTCTGCCGTCCCACGAAGTTCCACATGAAGTAGCGCCAGTACATCCATCCCAGCTGGAAGTCGAAAAAGAAATACAGGTTGCTCCAGAAGGAGGGCTTGCGATACTCGGCACCCGGTACGCTGCGGCCCTTTCCGTTCATGTAGGACAGATAGAACTCCTCGTATCGTCCGTCCGGGCTGGAAGACCACATCCGCGGGAAGAGCATCTTGCCGTCCGCATGGTAATCCGCGTCGGCGGGACCGACCACTTTCTTGTATTTTCCGTCCAGCGGAGCCCAGTATTTGGTGGTCTTGATATCATAGGGTGCGCCGAAATACTGGCCGTACAGCAGCGGCGTGGAGCCATACTGCTCGCGGGACAGGTAACGCACCAGGGTGAAGGCATTGTCGGGCTGATACTCGTTGGTCGGGGTCTTGACGCTGGACCGGATGATGACGATGGAGAAAATCGAGAAGCCCACCACAATCATCGTCAGGCAAAGCAAGGCCGTATTCCAGAAGACCTTGCCGGAGCGCAGGGTCCGGAACAGGCCCCAGAAACAGGCCGTCAGCAGGGCCAGCATAAAGAAGGCGGCGCCGCTGTTGTACGGCAGGCCGAGGGTATTCACGAAGAAGAGGTCGAAATAGGCCGCCACCTTCGGGAGATAGGGGATGAGCAGGAAAACCAGCAGTCCCACGATCACCACCGATACCAGCATGATCTTGACGCTCTCCCAGAGGGTGTAAGGCTGATCCTCGCGTTTGCGGTAGTAATACATGAAGACGATGGCCGGGATGGCCAGCAGGTTCAGCAGGTGCACGCCGATGGACAGGCCCATCAGGAAGGCGATGAGCACGATCCAGCGGTTGGCATACCGTTCGTCGGCCTGGTCGTACCAGCGGGTGATGGCCCAGAACACCAAGGCGGTGAACAGGGACGACATGGCGTAAACCTCTCCTTCAACGGCCGAGAACCAGAACGTGTCGGAGAAGCAGTAGGCGAGGGCGCCCACGGCTCCGCTGCCGAAAATGGCCAGGGCCTGTCCGGTGGTGTACCGTCCGTCTTCTCCCTTGGCGATGAGCCGCTTCGCGAAGAAGACAATGGTCAGGTAGAGGAAGAAGATGGTCAGGGCCGAGCACAGGGCGCTCATGGCGTTCACCATCACCGCGGCATGCAGGTTGTCGGAGAAGATGGTGAAAAACCGCGCAATCAACTGAAATACAGGGTTTCCCGGCGGGTGTCCCACCTCCAGTTTGTAGGACGATGCGATAAATTCGCCGCAGTCCCAGAACGAGGCCGACGGTTCGATGGTGGCGAGGTAGGTGAAAGCGGAGATAACGAAGGTCAAGGCCGCCGTTATCCGATTCCACAGGTTGAATCTATTTTGCTCCATATATAGCGATTTTCAGACTTTATCTTACAAAGATACAAACGAAATCGCTATCTTTGCAAAAAATGAACCACATTTTATGGCAGAAAACGATTGGAAGAAACGTCTGGGTGTCGTTTACTCGACCAATCCCGACTTTGCATATGCTTCCCGTGAGGAGGAACAAGAGCAGCAGACGCTGCCCCCTGAGAAGCAGCGTCTGCGCGTAAGCATCGACCGCCGGAACCGGGGAGGCAAACAGGTTACCCTGGTAACCGGTTTCGTGGGCACCCAGGAGGATCTGGCTGCCTTGGGGAAGACCCTGAAGGTGAAATGCGGCGTCGGGGGAACGGCAAAAGACGGTGAGATTACCATCCAGGGCGATCTGCGCGACAAGGTCGTTGCCCTGCTCTGTGCCATGGGGTATCGGGCTGCCCGTGGAAATTAACAGTATGAGCGAGCCTGTCCAGCATGCATTCAAGACCAGTACCTTGCAACTGGAGACGCATCCGGTGGAACACCCGGTGCGGGACCTTCCGTGGCAGGCGGAACCGGTGAATTCTACCGTTTCGGTCTTTTTTATCGTACTGGTCATGCTGAATATCCGCAATTTCATGGAGGTGGTTCCTGCCGCCGCGCAGGCTTTTTTGCGATGGCGGGCGAATTTCAAACTGGAATCCAGCGTTCACCTTGCCCGGGCGCGGAATATCTGTGCCGTGTTGTGCGGCGTTCCTTTCTGCATGTCTGCCAACCGATATGCATTTTATGCCCCGGAGTACTTGTCGGCCGTCCCCTCGTGGGCGGCCATGCCTATTAGCGTCGCGGTGGGTCTGGGCTATTTTTTACTGCGGTTTTTTCTGGCTTGGCAGCTGGAACCCAGGAGTCGTAACCGGGAAGCCTACCGGGTGTCGAACCGGGCCTATTATTCCATGTTCGTCCTGCAGGCCATTGCGATTCTGCTGACGGGGATGCTGCTGTCCATGTTTGGCATGGATGCTGTGATTATCAGGAGGTTATACTGGGTTGAACTGGCCTTCTTCTATGGGGTCTTCCTAATTCGGAAGTGTCAAATTCTGTCGACATTTTGCAATCCTTTCACAACATTTTTGTATCTTTGCGCGCTCGAACTCCTTCCTACCGGCTTGTTGGCCGCGTCGGCCGTCTTCTTGTAAGGACGGATGGGGGTTCAAAACGAACGGAAGAATATGAAAATTAAGAAGATACTGATTTCGCAGAAGCAGCCGCTGAACCTGGCTCCCTTCACTGCGCTCCACGAAAAATACGGTGTCGATATTGAATTCCGCCGGTTTTTCCTCGTAGAACCGCTTACTGGACGTGAATTTCGTGCCCAACGCATCAATTTGGCGGATTATACTGCCATCGTGTTTTCCTCCCGCCATGCCATTGACGCCTATTTCAAACTGGCCGAGGAGATGCGTGTCAAGGTTCCCGAGACCATGAAGTATTTCTGCACGACGGATGTGGTCGCGATGTATCTTCAGAAGCACATCGTCTATCGCAAGCGCAAGATTTTCTACGGTACCGGAACGCCCCAGTCGGTGGTGGACCTGATCGGCCCAAAGCATAAAGGCGAGCATTTCCTCATTACTTCTTCCGATACCGGCAACACCGATGCCATTACCTCGCTTTTCGACGAGGCCGGGCTGAAATACAACACGGCCGTGCTGGTGAAATCCGTTCCGCAGGACCTGAAGGATCTGGATCTGCATGCCTACGACCTGGTGGTGTTCTACAATCCGAACGATGTTAAATCGCTGCAGGTGAATTTCCCGGAATACCAGCAGGAAGGCCAGTACTTCATTTCGTACGGACGCTCCGTCGTGAAGTCGATGGAGGAGGCCGGCCTTTCCATTGCAGTGAAGGCCCCTTCGCCGGAAGTCCCTTCGGCCGCCAAGGCCATCGAGGTCTGCCTGGAACAGCACAAAGATGACTAAAACTGCGGCGTGATGATGCCGTTCACCCGACATACCTTGAAGAAAGCAGAGCGCCTGTCCTCGAAGACCGGCCTCTCGACCTTGTTGTCCAAGGGGAAATGGGGTGTTCAGGGACCTCTCCGCTATTGCTGCCTTCCGGACAATGGGCAGGAGCAGGCCCGTATCGTGGTTTCCGTTCCCAAGAAAATGTTCCGCCGGGCGGTAAAACGCAACCTTCTGAAGCGTCGGATCCGGGAAAGCTACCGGACGCAAAAAGCCCTTCTGGAGGGCTCCCGGGTGGATCTGATGTTTGTCTATTCCAGCAAAGAGGTGCTTGACTCTGCCGTAATCCGGGAAGCGGTGGGGACGATCCTGACCACGGTGGCGGGGTCATTGCATCAAAATAATCCGAAAGAATGAAAGCGAACAGCCTGATCCGTCGCATCGCAATTGCACCGCTGGTGGGCCTGGTGCGATTCTATCAGGTTTGCATCTCGCCCCTGAAACCCGCTTCCTGCCGGTTTACCCCTACCTGCTCGCAATACGCCCTCGAGGCGCTTCGCAAATACGGCCCTTTCAAAGGGAGTTGGCTGGCCCTTCGCCGCATCCTCCGCTGTCATCCCTGGGGCGGTAGCGGTTATGATCCCGTTCCTTAAAGTTTTGCACGCATGCCCAAGAAAGATAATATCCGCCAGATGTTTGATACCATCGCGTCCGATTATGATTTCCTGAATCATCTGATGTCGTTGGGGGTGGACCGCGGCTGGCGCCGGAAGGCCCTGCGGGAGATTGTCGGCGCCGCGGAGGCTCCGAAGGTGCTGGACGTCGCTTGCGGGACCGGCGATTTTTCGCTGGCCATTGCCCGGGCGCTGGCCGTTCCGGCAGGCGACGCTGGCGAACATTTCCGCAGCGGAGCGGTCCGGGAACGCGCAGCGAGGACGCGTTTCCGAGAGCCGGCGGCGACTGCCGGAACGGCCGCGACGGTGACGGGTGTCGATTTGTCGGAAGGGATGCTGAACGTGATGCGGGAGAAGGTGAATAAAGCCGGATTCGCCCCGGAATCGGCTGGAAACGTGACGGTTACCGCCGAAGTGGGCGATGCGGAAAACCTTCGGTTCGAGGAGAAAACCTTCGACGTGGTGACGGTGGCCTTCGGCGTCCGGAACTTCGAGAATCGACCCCGGGGACTGGAGGAGATGCTGCGGGTGCTGAAACCGGGCGGGCGGCTCGTGATTCTGGAGTTGAGTGTTCCATCGAACCGCATCCTGCGCGGCTGTTACAACCTCTACTTCCAGCATCTGCTGCCGTGGATCGGCGGTCTGATTTCGGGCGACAAGGCGGCTTACCGGTATCTGCCGGCTTCCGTGCTGGCCTTCCCCGGACGGGATGCGTTTACGGCGGAACTGATTCGGGCCGGATTTGTGGATGTGCGGCACCGCGCGTTGACGCTGGGGCTGTGCCGGATGTATGTGGCCTTTCGCAAAACCTGTTAGGGAATTGCAAGTTTTTTGTTAACTTTGCGGGACATTAAAAGAGAATAAATATTATAATATACATTCAGTTATGCAGCAATTTATTGACAGCTACGATTTTACCGGCAAAAAAGCCATCGTGCGCGTAGATTTCAACGTCCCCCTGGACGAAAACTTCAAGATTACGGACGACACCCGTATCCGTCGGGCCATGCCGACCCTTAAAAAAGTGCTCGCCAGCGGAGGTTCCGTTATCATTATGTCCCATTTGGGCCGTCCGAAGAAAGTGGATCCGAAGTTCTCCCTGAAACACATCGTAGACCATGTGTCCGAGTGCCTGGGTGTACCTGTCCAGTTTGCCGATGACTGCCAGAAGGCTGCTTCACAGGCGGCTGCCCTGAAGCCGGGCGAGGCGCTCCTGCTCGAGAACCTGCGTTTCTACGCCGAGGAGGAAGGTAAACCCCGCGGCCTGGCCGAGGATGCTTCCGATGAAGAGAAGAAAGAGGCCAAGGCTGCCGTGAAGGCCAGCCAGAAGGAGTTCGTGAAGACCCTGGCTTCCTATGCAGACTGCTACATCAACGATGCGTTCGGCACGGCTCACCGCGCCCACGCTTCCACGGCCCTTATCGCCGATTATTTCCCGAACGACAAGATGTTCGGTTACCTGATGGAAGGCGAGATCAAGGCCATCGACAACGTGCTGAAGCACGCCCAGCGCCCGCTGACCGCCATTATCGGCGGCTCCAAGGTCAGCTCCAAATTGGCTGTCCTGAAGAACCTGGTGGGCAAGGTGGACAACCTGATCATCGGCGGCGGCATGGGCTATACCTTCATCAAGGCCCAGGGCGGCAAGATCGGTCTCTCGCTGCATGAGGATGAACTCATTCCCGATGCACTGGAAATCCTGCAGACGGCCAAGGAAAAAGGCGTGAACGTCTATCTTTCCAAGCAGACAGTGGCCGGCCAGAAATTCGATAACGATACGCCCCAGCGTATCTTCGATACCCATAACATCGCCGACGGTTGGGAGGGCATGGATGCCGCACCCGAATCGCTGGCAACCTGGAAGAAGGTTATCCTCTCCTCGAAGACCATCCTTTGGAACGGTCCTGTGGGCGTGTTCGAACTTCCGAACTTTGCCAAGGGTACCCTGCAGATCGCCCAGGATCTGGCCGAGGCTACGAAGAATGGCGCATACACCCTCGTGGGCGGCGGCGACTCTGTCGCAGCCGTGACGCAGATGGGTTATGCCGACAAGGTGAGTTACGTCTCCACCGGCGGCGGTGCCATGCTCGAGGCCATCGAGGGCAAAGAACTGCCCGGCGTTGCAGCCATCCGCGGTTAATCCGTATCCGACCATTCATATGTGTGGCGGTTCCTCCCGAATCGCCGCACGTTTTTTTTGTCCCAAGGTCACCCTTTAAATGCGGGGCCCTTCCACGCTGGGGACTATTTTCCCGGAAGGTCCTGCATTTTTCCGGGGGACCTTCCATGCCAGAAGCCATTTTCCCGGAAGGTTCCTGTCCAAGTGCCCTTAGTCTGCGCTATTTCGGGACACCTGGAGCAGTGAGGTGCTTGATCCCGTCGGCGGTCCATTCCTGGACAGCACGTGCCATCATGCCCATCCTGGTCTAGCCCGGAGCACCCATTCCGCACGTGTGCAGGCTAAATGCTTGACATACATTCATTTGCTAAAAGCCGGTTCTTAATCTGAGAACCGACTTTCAGGAACTTGCTCATTGCTAATCACTTAACCTGCACAAGGCTGATTATATGGGTGCAGGAAGACATGAGAGTGGCGGATGGCGGAGATATAAGAGCCGTACATCCACCGTAGAGGCCGTTTTGGTGGATGTGAAAGGTGGGCTTATTGGAACAAGTCCGGTCTATGAGACCCTGACCCAAACGATGGGAAGCGCATTGGTTGGCATGGTATTTGTCGAAGAAGGTGTTGTGTCGCAGAGAATGATTTGAAAGAGGAAGATGAGGGGGCATGATAGTCAAGGAACAGCATTTTAAATTTCCAAAATATGAATAAGTTGTACGTATTTATGGCGGTGGCCGCAATAGCGGTCGTCTCTTTGGGCGTGGTGCCGGAGTCAATCGCTTCCTCGTCACCGGCCTCTCCGGCAAAGTCCGGGAAGGGCAGGAAGACGGTGTATAAGGACAAGGAGGCGGTGTATAATGAATCCGCTTTTTTCAAGGCCGGGACGGGCGTTGTCGAGGGAAAGTTTGAGGGCCCGAAGGTCCCCGGGTATCTGGAATATTATGGCTATAATGCCTTCGAAGATGGTAACAAGCAAGCGTGTCTGCTGAAGGAAGACGGTTCCTTCCGTCTGGAAATTCCGTTGGAATATCCCGTCTTTACCTATTTTGTGGATGAGAATAATCGCAGCTTCTACTTTTATCTGGAGCCCGGAAAGACCGTGCAGATGACGGTAGGTCCCGACGGGAAGGCGCAGTATGCCGAAGGAGCTCCGTGTGCGAACCTTTGCCGATGGATGAATACTTCTTCCCGTACCTTGGATACCCAGTATCGCTATTGGGAGATTCCCCGCCCGGAACTCGCCACGATTTCTTTCCCCGATTATGCGGCCCGGGTGAAGGAGCATCAGGCCGGAGTGATGAAACAGGTGGACTCGATTATCGTCGCGGAACGATTCTCTGCCAAAGAAGCCCATCTGCTGCGTCATCAAACCCTGCTTCGCACCTCGTTGAACCTTTTCGCTTTCAGCCATCTGCCCGATATGCCCGGAACGACGGAAGAGATGAAGGCACAGCGGCAGAAAGATCTGTCCGATCCGGCGCAATATGAATTATTGCGGCAACTGGATCCGAAAGACTTGACCTGGTTTTCACTTCCGACCGAGATGTATTTTATGTCCAACCGTTATTCTTACTCCCCGTTGATGCGTAACCGTTTGTATGTCTTGCATCCGGCCGCCGAAATCCTGGCGGCCGACAAGGCAATTTTCGGGAAGAAAGCGCCTTCGGTATTTATGCAGGCAGTTTTACAGGGCGCGTATCTGCTGGAGTCGGAATTTTTGAAGAAACAAGACCGTACCGATGAACGGCTCGCGGTGATGGATTCGCCGTGGCTGAAGGCCCGTTATGCCCGGACAGTGGAGCGTCTGCGTCAGGGAAAACCGGCCGTCTATGCGCTTCCGGACGGTCCGGGGACGGATATCCTGAACCGACTGCTGGAACCGTATCGCGGCAAATGGGTCTATTTGGATTTCTGGTCAACCGGGTGCGGTCCGTGCCGGGTGGGCATCGAACGGTCGAAGGAACTCCGTGCCAGGGTGCGCGAGATGGAAGATCTGGTCATTGTTTTTATTGCCGGCCGGCGGGATACGCCCGAAAAAACGTACAAATCCTATGTAGAGAAGAATATGCCTGATGAGATATCGCTCTATCTTCCCCAAAAGGAGTTTGTTATGCTGAGCGTACTGTTCCAGTTCAATGGCATCCCGCACAATGAACTGGTGACGCCGGACGGAAAAATCGCAACCGGCCGGATCCCCCGGTTGGAAGATAAGACCTTCCTGGAGCAGATCGGCCGGATTCGTGAGGGTGCCAGATAGAAGAGGTTAATCGTCGATATCTATGACCACGAACTGTTTGTTGAATTCAATCTCCAAACGGTTGGTCAGGCTGATTTCGTACCCTCTTTTCCTGCATTCGATTTCCGTGATGCCCGCTTCCGGATAGTTGGTTTTAACATAATCCAGAATAGGCGCGGGGATGAGAGCTTCCGGTACCAGCGTGGTTTTGCATTGGATTTCCTTCCAATCGCCGTTTCCGAAGAATTCAATCTTGTCGCCATTAGAGAAAATGACGTCATAGGTGGTTCCGGACAATTCCCGTTCCTTTTTGGATAGAGCGATTTTACGCTCCGGGAAGTATTGCCGGATAAACGATTGGGCCTTTGCCGGCAGTTGCTGGAAAGTGACCGGTGTGTCATATTCGGCTTTCATGCTTGCAGAGATGCCGAATAACAAAGCGAAGGCAATCAGTAATCTTTTCATATTCATTTAATTTTTTGGGGTTTGTATGTAACTTTTTGACAAAGGTCGGTAATGAATCTGAAAAGAAATTGAAATCGGGAAATTATTTTACAATAAACCGGTGTCTTCCGTCAATGAACAGATAATCGAGCGATAGCCCATATCGCTGGCAGATGGCTTTAGCAACTGATAATCCCAAACCCATGGAGCCGTCACTGTCCGGACCATGAAAAAAACGCTCGAAAATCCGCTTGTCCAAAGATTCTCCTGTCCCCGTATTATCAAATACAAGACTGCCGGAGGTCGAGGAAATCAGGATTTCACCTCCCTCGTGATTATGAACAAAAGCGTTTTTTAAAAGGTTGGAAACCAGGGTCTGCGCCAGGGAGACATCCATCCGGACCGTAAAATGCTCCTTCCATTCGGTATGCAGCCTGATGTGTTTCGAGGCATAGACCAATTCATAGTCCGGGAGCAGGTTGCGTACCGTATCATCCAGCGTTACATTGGATTCAGAACCGAACTGGCCGTTTTCTATCTTCGTGAGCAACAAAAGTGAGCGGTTCATGCGAGACAGACGCTCCAGTGTATGTTTGGTTTTAATGACCTCTTCCGCCTGTCCTTCGGTTAAATCAGAATCCTCGAGCAACATCTCCAATCGGTTGATGGAGATGGCAAGCGGCGTCTGGATTTCGTGAGAAGCGTTGGCGACAAATAGTTTCTGCTGTTTGTATGCATCTTCTGTACGTTGGATGCTCTCGGAAACAACATCATTCAGTTTCCGGAATTCCAGGACAGATGTGGAATTGTCCAGGGGGCAGTTCTCCTCTCCGACACGATACCGGTCCAGCCACGCCAGCAGTTTTCTTAAGGGCCGCATCGATTGATGGAAGGTGAGATAGATCATCACCAGGATGCTCAACAGCAACACGATAAACAGGAAAGCGACCAGAAAAAAAATCGAATCGCGAAGATCCCGCTTGTCGATATGGGGCGTGGAAACGGTCAGTTCGAAATAACGATCATCGTCGTTCTGAAAGACATATGTGAGTACGCGGGCGGGTTCGAATTCTTCTTTCTCTTCGATGTAGATTTTACGGTCTTCATAGCGGACGTGCTCAACGGAAGCGGCATATTCTTGTGTGACTTCCTTGAGAAAAAATTGGTTGTTGGAACCATTTGAGGCGGATGGAAGCGGCTCGTTGCGCATGAAGCGTATGATAATCATCTCGGCGTAGTCATCCAGGGAATCATCTACTTCGTCATTGATTTCGTTGACAATGGCAAAATAGAAGAGTCCGGACCAGAACAGAAGGACCAAAGTGGTCAGAACCGTCATTCGAAGGGTGATAATATGAGAAAGTTTCATGATTCAATCAATCGGTAACCAAATCCATAAGTTGTCTTAATCTCAACTGCTGCGCCGGATTCCTTGAGCCTTTTTCGCAAGTTTTTGATATGGGCATAGATAAAATCGAAATGATCAGCCTGGTCGATAAAGTCTCCCCATACCGCTTCGGCCAGCGTCTGTTTCTCCACCATATGCCCTTTCCTGCTTGCCAGAAACAGCAGGATGTCGTATTCTTTACGGCTCAGGTCGAGCGTCCGTCCGTTTACCGTGGCGGTATGTGCCATTGTGTCAATGCTCAGGTTGGCCAATTGCAGCACATTCCCGGCCCTGTTGTTTACCCGTCGCATCAGGCTTTGGATCCGGGCCAGCAACTCGGAAATATGGAAGGGCTTGGGGAGATAGTCGTCGGCGCCGAGCCGGAGGCCGGCTACCTTATCATCCACCGAATCTTTGGCAGACAGGATGATTACGTTCAACCGGATGCCGCGCCGGTCCGCTTCCCGCAGGAGATCGAGCCCGTTCCCATCGGGCAGCATGATGTCCAGCAGGATACAATCGTATTCATAAACAAATACTTTCATGCTGGCCGTATCATAGTCCCCAGCGGTTTCAACGACATATCTTTCCGATTCGAGTGCGCGTACCAACAACTCGCGGAAATCCGGGTTATCTTCTATGACGAGAATTTTCATGGGGCTAAAGTACAACTTAATTCTGAAAAATAACTGAAGAGATGAACATTTTTTCATACCTTTGTAAATTAAGATAATTATGAGTATGTTGGATGCATTGATCGTCAACTGGCATGTGAGCCCGGAAATCTTCCGTATCGGCGGAATTGCGATCCGGTGGTACTCCCTGCTGTTCGTGAGCGGGTTTATCCTGGGTTGGTATATCTTCCGTTGGTTCTTCCGTCGGGAGGGCATCAAGGAGGAACTGCTGGACAGCCTGCTATACACGTTGCTGATTGGCACCATCGTTGGTGCCCGGCTGGGTCACTGCCTTTTTTATCAGCCCGATTACTATCTGGGCAGCTGGGAGGGCTTCCTGGAAATATTCATGCCGTGGAAGGGAGGCCTGGCCAGTCATGGTGGTACGATCATGCTGTTTATCTGCATGTGGTGGTATGCCCGCAAATATGGTCCCAAGAACCGGTTCGATTTTACCTGGCTGCTGGACCACTTGTGCATTGCGGTAAGTTTCGCCGCGTGTTTTATCCGCTTGGGGAATCTCTTTAATTCAGAGATTTACGGCGATGTTACCACCCTTCCCTGGGGCTTTATTTTCCAGTTGAGGGGCGAAACGGAGCCCAAACATCCTACCCAGTTGTACGAAGCCGGAACCTACCTGCTGCTGGGCCTGACGTTGGTGTGGCTCTATGCCAAAAAACTGGACAGGATCTATCGCGGAACGTTTATCGGCATCTTCTTCATCGTCTGTTTCGGCAGCCGCTTCCTGATTGAATTCATCAAGGAACCGCAGGTGTCGTTTGAAGAGGGGATGGCTTTGAATATGGGTCAGTTGCTCAGCATCCCGTTTGTGCTGCTGGGCATCGGTTTCCTGGTTTATGCGTTTACGAAAAAGTTGCCTGCCAGGGCGGTGAAAGCATGAGAAAGCTGGTCATCGACAACGAGGAATTGTTCGGCCGTGTGGTGGAATTGCTGCAGGAAGGGCGTGAAGTCACGATCCCGTCCAAAGGATTCAGCATGCTGCCGTTCATCCGCGGAGAGCGGGATCTGGTGGTGTTGGAGCGGGCCGATGAGATCAAACCGGGCGATATCGTCCTGTTCCGCCTGGATGGCCGGTATATCCTCCACCGGGTGATGGATGCGGATGGTGCGCTGGTGGAAACGATGGGAGACGGTATCCTGCAGACACGCGAGAGTTGCCCGCGCAGACAGGTTTACGGACGGGCGGTAGGAATCCTCCGGGACGGAAAACGGCGCGTGGACCCGAATGGCCGCTGGCAGCGGTTCTGGGTGGGCGCCTGGTGGGGCCTGCTTCCGGTACGCCGTTGGTTGCTCGCGATTTATCGCCGGCTGCCCTGGAACGGTTGGTTAAGAGAACAATATAAACAAATAGCGAAATGAGAATAAAAGATGGTTTTGTAATGCGCGTTGTCTGCGGAGAGAACGTTATCTCCGGGGAAGGCCTGAAACAAGTGAATTTCAGCAAACTTGTGAGCCTGAATGCCACGGCTTCCTTTTTGTGGAAGGCCCTTCAGGGAGTGGATTTTACGGCCGAGACCATGGCGGATCTCCTGACCGGGGAATACGAAGTGGACCGGGGAACGGCCCTGAAGGATTCCACGGCCCTTTTGGAAAAATGGACGGAACTGGGATTCGTCGAATAGCGTATCGTGAAGAGGCTGCTCCAGTATTTCCGGTGGTTGTACCGCTATAGCGAGGGGGCACGGGGAGCGCTCCTGGGCAACATCCTGCTGGGTGTGGCCACGGTGGTGCTGAACCTGGTCTTTATCTGGATGTGCAAATCGCTGGTGGATATCGCCACGAAGGTCCGTCCGGGCCCGATCGGCTGGTACACCGCCGCGGTTTTTGTGATCATCGGCCTCCGGCTGATCTGTTCCGCGCTCAACCTCCGCCTGGAAAACATCACCACGGCCAGAATGAACTTCCTGATCCGCAAACGGATCTATGCCAACCTGTTGGGCTCCCAATGGACGGGAAAGGAACGGTTCCACACGGGCGATACCCTGAACCGGCTGATGAGCGATGTGGACAAGGTAACCCAGGTCATCTGTTCCGAGTTCCCAACGATGGTCACGACCCTCGTCCAGCTCGTGGCGGCCTTTGCTTTCTTCTGTCTGCTGGAATGGCGGCTGGCCCTGTTGCTGGTGCTGGTTTCTCCGGCATTTCTGGCCTTTGGCAAGCTCTTTTTCCGCCGGATGCATGGCATTACCAAAGACATCCGGGACAGCGAGAGTCGCATCCAGAGCCATATCCAGGAGAGTTTGCAGCACCGCAACGTCATCCGCTCGCTGGAGACGGGCGAGGTGATGCGGGAGCGGCTGGATGACCTGCAGGAAACGGAATTCGGACAGATCCTGGACCGGACGCGTTTCAACATTTTCTCGCGGACGGTGGTCGGGGCAACCTTTAACCTGGGTTACATCGCCGCCTTCCTCTGGGGTGTTTACGGCATTCTGCACGGCTCGGTAACCTTCGGTCTGATGACGGCCTTCCTGCAACTCGTCGGCCAGATTCAGAGCCCGCTGCTGCGGATGACGAACCAGATTCCCGCCTTTGTCTATGCGACCGCCTCGATTGACCGGCTGGCCGAACTGGAAGGCGCACCGCAGGAAGACGAGGGGGAGCCAATCGTGCTGGAAGGAAGCTGCGGCATCCGCGTGGAGCACCTTTCGTTCCGGTATCCTGATGGAGAAGAGGATATTTTCCGCGATTTTTCGTTCGATTTCGCTCCCGGCAGCCGCACGGCCATCGTGGGAGAGACCGGCGTGGGGAAGAGCACGCTGATCCGCCTGATGCTGGCGCTTCTGCGCCCCACGGGCGGTCTGCTGAAACTCTACAACGATCAACTGGAAGAAGTGGAAATCTCGGCCCGGACGCGCCGCAACCTGGTCTATGTCCCGCAAGGGAATTCCCTGTTCAGCGGCACCATCCGCGAGAATCTCCTGCTGGGCGATCCGGAAGCGGACGAAACCCGGCTGAAAGAGGTTCTGCACTGCGCAGCGGCCGATTTTGTCTTGGACCTTCCCGACGGGCTCGATTCCCGTTGCGGTGAGCAGGGGAGCGGCTTGAGCGAGGGCCAGGCCCAGCGCATCGCCATTGCCCGCGCCTTGCTGCGTCCGGGGAGCATCCTGTTGCTGGACGAGTTTTCCTCTTCGCTGGATCCGGCTACGGAGGAGCGCTTGATGGAGCGCTTGACGGCTGCCGCTCCGGACAAAACGATGATTTTTATCACGCATCGTGAAAAAATTGCCCGGTATTGTACAGAAACGCTTTCTTTGGAAAGATAATGGCTTGATTTTTGCAAACAGGCTTTACTTTTGTTTTGAAATAAGGATTGAAATGAATCGATTAATTAGAAGGACCTTCCTTTCTTCTATATTTGCGCTCTTGGCGATAGGTGCTTCCGCACAGTATCGTGACACTGTTTCGGAGGAGGAACGGAAGGTAGACCGGCCGGCCCTCCTGTCGTTGGAGGATGCGTTGAAAATCGCGCTGGCAGAGAATGTCAGTGTCCAGTTGGCCGACCTTGAAATAGAAAAGGCCGGTTACTCGAAAAAAGGAACCTATGCCCAGTTGTTCCCGCAGGTAAATGGAACCGGCAGTTATCAGCGCACCATTAAAAAACAGGTGATGTATATGGATGGCATGGGCGGTGGCAATATGTTTTCCAGCATGATGCAGCCGATTTTTGACGCATTGGAGGCTGCCACTGGCCAGAAAATCACGATTCCCGAAGGCGACTCTTCTTCCGGGATGACGTCCGACGGTATCGAAGTGGGCCGTTGGAATACGTACAGTGCCGGCGTTACCGCGGCGATGCCCTTGGTGAACGCACAACTGTGGAAGAGCCTCGAAGTCTCCGGGCAGGAGGTGGAACTGGCTGTAGAGAAGGCACGGTCTTCCCGTTTGGAGATGGTGACCCAGGTGAAGCAGGCGTTCTTTGGCGTCCTGCTGGCCAAGGAAGCTTTCGATGTATATAAGGAGGTCTATGAGAATGCGGTAACCAATTTCGAGCAGACCCAGCGGCGTTACAATGCACAGAAGGCATCCGAACTGGATCTCACCCGTTCCAAGACAGCAATGGCCAACGCCATCCCGAATGTCTATAATGCGGAAAGTTCCGTTATCCTGGCGCTCTGGCAACTGAAGGCGGTGATGGGCGTGGACCTGGACCGGAACATCGATGTAAAAGGTGCGCTGGACGATTATTCGGGCCAGATGCTGCGCGATCTGACCGAGCATGAGGAGGCCTCGCTGGAATACAACAGTACGATGCGCCAGCTGGCCATCCAGGCCGAGGAACTGGCCAATGCGGTCAAGATTCAGCAGTATGCCTATCTGCCTACGCTGAACCTGTCATTCTCCTACATGATGAATGCCATGACCAACGATTTCAAGTTCAACGAATACAAGTGGACGCCCTATTCTTTTGTGGGCTTGAGCCTGAATATCCCAATCTTCTCGGGCGGCAAGCGCTGGAGTGATGTGAAGGTGGCCCGTGCGCAGGCAACACAACTGCAGCTGACGCGTCTGAATACCGAACGTCAGCTGAAAATTGCCATCCGTCAGTACCTGACCACGATGGAAACCCAGATGAAGAATTATGAGTCTTCCCGCGAGGCGGTTGCCCTGGCGCAGAAGGCGTACGATATTTCCGCGAAATCCTATCAGGTGGGAAAGAATACCCTGACCGACCTGAACGATGCACAGCTGGCCCTTACACAGGCCCAACTGGCCCAGAGCCAGGCCATCTACAATTTCGTGGTGGCCAAATCCAACCTGGAACAGACCCTCGGTGCTGATTTTATTGACTCCGACGGCAACTACGATCCGGCATTGTATAACCGACAATAAAGAAGGATAACGATATGAAAATGAATTGCAAGACAGGTTTGTCCGCCGCGATGCTGCTGTTGATGACGGCATGCGGCGGCAATGGTGGAAATCAAGCGGAGCAAACTGCTTCTTCCGTTCCGGCCGAGCCGGTTCGCAAGGTGGAAGTGATGGTGGCTGCCGTGAGCGACGTACCCCAGGAAACTGCCTACTCCAGTACGGTTGAGGCGTATGCCACCAACAATATCATGCCCCAGCAGGGCGGCCGCATCCGCAAAATCAATGTGGAGGTGGGTGATTATGTGAACAAAGGGCAGGTGCTGGCCGAAATGGACCGCCTGCAGTTGGACCAGTTGAAACTTCAACTTCAGAACGATGAACTGGAGTATGCTCGTCTGAAGAGCCTCTTTGAGGAGGGTGCCGTGTCGCAGTCCGATTTCGAGGCGGCTGAACTGGGCTACAAGGTCCGTCGCACCAATTACGACAACCTGGAAGAAAATACCATCCTGCGTTCCCCGCTGAATGGTTTCGTTACCGCCCGCAACTTTGATTCCGGCGATATGTTCAGCATGACCGCCCCGCTCTTTACGGTGCAGCAGGTTACGCCGGTGAAGCTCCTGGTGGGCATTTCCGAGAGCGAATATACCCTGGTGAAGAAGGGAGATGAGGTAACCCTTACCGTGGATGCCCTTCCGGGCCGCGTTTTCAAGGGCCGCGTGGGGCGGCTGTATCCGACCATCAATCCTGTCACCCACACCTTCCAGGCCGAGGTGACGGTTCCCAATGCAGACCGCATCCTCCGGCCGGGTATGTACGCCCGCGTTACCGTCCGGTACGGCGTGAACCGTAGCGTGGTCCTGCCGGATCAGTGTTTCTACAAACAGGAAGGTGCCGGACAGCGCTTCGTCTTCACCCTTTCCGATGATGGCAAGACCGTGAACATGACGCCGGTTACCCTGGGCCGCCACCTGGGTGACAGCTACGAGGTCCTTTCCGGTATCAGCGAAGGACAGACCGTGGTGGTGAAGGGCCTCGGCGGCCTGAAAGACGGTTCCAGCGTGGAAGTGATCAACCAATAAGGAGGTCCGCGTATGAGTATTTTCCGATCGGCCGTCAACAAACCGGTGACGACCTTCCTGATCTTCCTGGCTTTCGCAATTTTGGGCGTGTTCTCGCTGACGCGGCTGCCCATCGACTTCTTCCCGGATATCGAGTCGAATACCATCATGGTGATGTCGGCTTACCCGGGCGCGAGTGCCGAAGATGTGGAGAACAACCTGACCAAGGTCCTGGAAAACGCCTTGAACGGCGTTGCGGACCTGAAGGACCTGAACTCCCAGTCTAAAGAGAACCTGTCTTTCCTGACCCTTACGTTCAAGTACGGAATCGATATCGAATCGGCCACCAACGATGTCCGGGATAAACTGGACATGGTGAATTCGAACTTGCCGGACGGGGCTTCCACGCCGGTTATTTTCAAGTTCAGTGCGGACGATATGCCCATCTTGATCCTGTCGGCGACCGCCCGGCAGAGCGTGTCCGCCATGGACAAGATCCTGGACGACCGGGTCGCTACCCCGCTGGCCCGCGTTTCGGGTGTGGGTACGGTATCCATCGCCGGTGCGCCCAAGCGCGAGATCCAGGTGTATTGTGATCCGACCAAACTGAATGCTTATGGCCTGAGCATCGGCACCATTGCCGGGGTTATCTCGGCTGAGAACCGGAATATTCCTTCGGGAAGCATCGATATCGGTTCCGAGACGTACAACCTGCGCGTCAAGAAGGAATTCCAGGATCCTTCCGAGTTGCTGGACCTGGTCGTGGGGCATTCCGCCTCAGGCGGCAACGTGTACCTGCGCGATGTAGCCCGCGTGAATGACGGGCTGGAGGAAAAATCGCAGGAATCCTATACGAACGGTGTCCGGGGTGCCCAGATTGCCATCCAGAAGCAGTCCGGATACAATACCGTACAGGTGATCCGCGATGTGAAGAAGGCGATGAAGAACATCGAAAAAACCCTTCCGTCCGATTTCTCCTTTGTAACGGTCATGGACTCGTCGGACAATATCATCAACACCATCAACTCCCTGAAGGAAACCATTCTGATTACCTTCCTGGTGGTGATGCTGGTGGTGTATGTCTTCCTGGGCCGCTGGAGAGGTACCCTCATTGTGGTGTTGAGTATCCCGATTGCCTTGCTGGCTTCGCTGATGTACCTGTTGGCGACGGGTAATTCGTTGAATATCATATCTATGTCGGCTCTGTCCATTGCCATCGGTATGGTGGTGGACGATGCTATCGTGGTTCTGGAGAACGTGACTACCCACCTGGAACGGGGCGAAAAACCCAAGGAAGCTGCCGTACACGGTACTTCCGAAGTGGGTATTTCGGTTATCGCCTCTACGCTCACGATGCTGTGCGTGTTCATCCCGCTGACGATGATTTCCGGTATGGCGGGCGTCATGTTCAAGCAGTTGGGCTGGATCGTGAGCATTATCATGATCGTTTCTACGACAGCGGCCCTGACGCTGGTGCCGATGATGTGTTCCGTCCTGCTGACCAATGAGAATCACAGCGGAAAACTGTACCATCTGTTGTTCGATCCCATCAACCGGTTCCTGGAGATGATTTCGAAGGGCTATTCCCGGATCATTGCATGGTGCATGGAACACAAGCGTTTGATCCTCCTGGGTGCCATGGCTGTTTTTGTGGGCGTCATGTTCCTGTATGTTCCTAATATGAAAACGGAATTCCTTCCGCAGTCCGACCAGGGCCGTCTGCAGATAACGGCAGAACTGCCCATCGGTACGTCGCAGGATGTAACCCGTGACGTGGCGGCCCGTATCTACGACCGGATTGCCAAGGATGTGCGGGAAGTCAAGGTGATGATTTACGGCCTTGGCCAGGCCGACACGGACAACGCCTTTGCCAGTATGCAGAACAACGGTGCCTACCTGATTTCGTACTACATCGACCTGGGCAGTAAGGAAAAGCGTGAGCGTTCCTGCTTTGAGATTGCCGATGTTGTCCGTGCCGATCTGGCCCTCTTCCCCGAGTTGAACCGCTATACGGTGACCGAAGGCATGGGGATGGCCGGGTCCGCATCGGTGCAGCTGGAAATTTACGGTTACGATTTCTCCGCGACGGAACAGGTCGCCCGCGAGGTGCGGGAACAGATGCTGGCCGATCCTTCCTTTACGCAGGTCGTGCTGAGCCGCGACCAGTATACGCCGGAATATCTGGTCGATTTCGACCGTCGCAAGCTGGCCGAAGCGGGACTGACCTCCACGGCGGCGGCATCGGCTTTCAGCGCTGCGATGAGCGGTACGACGACCTCCTACTTCCGGGAGGATGGCGAGGAATACAACATCCGTGTCCGTTATGCTCCGGAATTCCGTTGCAGCGTCCAGGATATTGAAAATATCATCATCTATAACCCTGCCGGCGTCGGTATCCGTATCCGCGATCTGGGTACGGTGGTGGAAGGCAAGGTTCCGCCTACCATCCAGCGCAAAAACCGTGATCGTCTGATTACGGTGACCGGCATTATTTCGCGCGGACATGCGTTGAGCGATGGTGTAGCCGTTACGCAGCGCATCATGAACGCGTTGCCGCTTCCGTCAACCATCAGTTGGGCGATTGGCGGCGACTATGAAGACCAACAGGATATGTTCTCGGATATGATCCTGCTGATCCTGCTCATCGTCATCCTGGTATATATGGTGATGGCATCGCAGTTCGAAGCCTTCATGGGCCCGTTCGTGATCATGTTCTCGGTGCCGTTCGCCTTTGTGGGTGTGGCCATTGCCGCCATGCTTCACGGCATGGCAATCGGCCTGATGTCCATGGTGGGTATCATCATCCTGCTGGGTATCGTGGTGAAGAACGGTATCGTGCTGATTGACTATACCATCCTCCTGCAGGAACGGGGTTATAATGTGCGCGAGGCATCCGTCGTGGCGGCGAAGAGCCGTCTGCGCCCGATCTTGATGACAACGTTGACCACGGTCCTGGGTATGCTCCCGATGGCCATGGGTCACGGCGAAGGTGCCGAGGTGTGGAATGGTCTGGGTTTGACGGTGGCCTGGGGCCTGTCGTTCTCTACCTTGATTACGTTGGTGATTATCCCGGTCCTGTACTGCGGTTTTACGGAGCACCGTGCCCGCCACAAGGCCAAGAAACTTGCAAAAGCAAAAGCATAGCATGTTATGAAAGCAATATTCATCGCATACAACCAAGCCTATAACGATGAGATCGTGAACCTGCTCGAAGATTGCGGCCAGCGGGGTTATACCCTCTGGAATGAAATCGGCGGGCGGGGTTCCGTCGATGGCGAACCGCACTTGGGCAGCCATGCCTGGCCTACGCAGAATCACGCCTTGCTCACGGTTCTGGACGATGCACTCGTTCCCGGGGTCATGGACCGGTTGCGCAAGACCGATTCCGAAAACGCCCTCTTGGGCCTCCGTGCCTTTGTCCTTCCTGTAGAAGAAGCTCTCTAGCAAAGGTATAGGTTTTTTCCATTGGAATGATTATATTTGTAAACTGATACAAATAATCATTCATAATGGAAAAGATAGCTACCAACTCCAATTTCCCTGAAATCCTCGCAGCCGGCGGTGTCGTGCTGGTGGATTTTTGGGCTACCTGGTGCGGTCCTTGCCGGATGCTTGCCCCTACCGTCGAGGATATCGCAGAAGAATATGCGGGCAAGGTTACGGTGGTCAAGTGCAATGTGGACGATTGCGAGGATATCGCTGTCCAGTATGGCATCCGCAGCATACCTACGCTGATTTATTTCAAAGACGGACAGGTGGTGGACAAGACCGTGGGCCTGGTTCAGAAAGCCGATATCGTTGGCAAACTGAACGCCCTCCTGTAACCGGGTCCTGCCGTGAAAAAGCTGCTTGTATTGCTGTGCATGGCACTCCTTGCGTGCCCTGTGTGGGCCGGAAAGGATGGCGGCGTGCGTTTCGGCTTGCTGGGCGGTTTTACCTCTTCCTCTACCAATGTAGAGCAGATGAAGCTGAGCTCTGTGAGCCTGTATCACGCGGGCGTCGCCCTGCATGTCCCCGTCGGCCCTACCTTCGCCGTTCAGTTCCAACTGCAGTATCAGGTAAAGGGCGCCACGTTGGATAAGATGGATACTTCCCCGGCTTCCTTCCAGTCTTTGGAAACCAAAGTAGGATATGTGGAGCTGCCGGTTCAACTTCAGTTGCGGATTCCGCTTCCGGTTGTCCGCCCCTACCTGTTCGGTGAACCCTTTTTGGGGTATGCCCTGAATTTATATTCCAAGAGCCTGGGAGACGAAGTCCGGGATTTTGGCACGGCCAATATCCAGCGGATGGAATACGGCCTGGGCCTGGGCGGCGGTGTGGATATCTGGAAGATCCAGGTCAGTGCAAGGTATTTCTGGAACTTCGGGTCCCTCTGTGCCGATGACGGCAAGGTGAGTACCAACGCAGTGGCGGAAACGGTTACTTCCGCTTTCAAGGATAAACGGCACTTCAACGGTTTTTCCGTAACGGCGGTCCTGTTCTTTTGACCCTTCAGGATGAACGATAAGCGAATTGTCATCTACTGCTCGGCGAGCTACACCATTGACCCGAAATTCAATGAAGCGGCCCGCCAGATGGTCCGTGCGCTTTGCAAAAAGGGATATGCCTTTGTCTCGGGCGGAACGGTAAAAGGCACCATGGGCGTCCTTTCCGAAGAGATTCAAGCCTGCGGCGGTTATCACCTGGGTATCCTGCCCCGCTATATGCAGGGACTGGAGTACACCGGTGTATCGGAGATTTTGTGGACCGATACCATGTCGCAACGCAAAGAGCTGATGCGGGAAGGTACGTGCGCAGCCATCGCCCTGCCCGGCGGGATCGGGACCCTGGATGAACTGATGGAAACCCTGACCCTGGCGAAACTGGGCCGTTATTCCGGCCGGATCTTTGCCCTGAACATAGACGGTTTTTACGACAAATTGATCGACTGGCTGGATTACCTGGTGGATACGAGGATGCTGGACAGCGATACGCGGGAATTGATCCGTTTTCCGCGGACGGTAGAAGAATTGACTTCCTATTTTGACTGAAATGGATATTCGGGAGGTGCAGGCATATTTGGGGGCGGACTGGAAGGCCCTGAAGGAGACGCTGGCAGAATCGCTGAACAGCGATATCGACCTGTTGAACCGGACGAACCAGGCCCTGCTTGCCAATGGCGGAAAACAACTCCGGCCGATGTTGTCCCTGCTGAGCGCACGCTGTTGCGGCGGAGGCGGGGAGGATGCCGTCCGGGTGGCTGCCGCCGCTGAAATGCTGCACAATGCTACCCTGCTTCATGACGACGTAGCCGACAATTCCCCCAGCCGTCGCGGCGCTCCCACGGTAAAATCCCTGCTGGGAGACCGTGCATCGGTGTTGTTGGGCGATTTCTGGCTCGTTCGGGCGGTGGAGCTGATCCTGAATACCTCTTCCTGTAAGGATGAAGGCATCCGCATCTTCGCCAAAACCCTTGCGGATTTGGCCGAGGGAGAGATGCTGCAATTGGAAAAGGCGGGAAGCGCCGATACCACCGAAGCGGATTATCTGCGGATTATCTATAACAAGACGGCCTCGCTCTTCGAAGCGGCGTCCGTGACGGGTGCCCTGTCGGCCAAAGCTCCGGAAGCGTACCGTGAGGCCATTCGGACCTATGCCGTCAACCTGGGCCTGGCGTTCCAGATTCGGGACGACATGTTCGATTATACCGACGGCGACGGCATCGGAAAACCGGTTGGGATCGACCTGAAAGAACAGAAAATCACCCTTCCGCTGCTGGGCGCCCTGGCGGCTGTTCCGACGGAAGAGGCTTCCCGGATACGCGAACGGGTACGGAGCATCGGCCAGCATCCCGAGGAGGTGGAAGAGATTCGTGCGTGGGTTCGGAAAACGGGAGGCATGGAGTATGCTGCCCGGAAACTGGAAGAATATGTAAAGCGGGCTTGCGCGGCCCTGGAGACCTTGCCGCCCAGTGAGGCGCGGGATTGGCTCGACAAATTGGCAAACTATACGGCCGTACGGAACGTATGATGGATTTTGGAAACATGAAAGGGAACGAGGATGTTCGGAAGGCCCTGCACGCAATGGTGCAGTCGGGCCGCATCCCGCATGCCCTGATGTTCTACGAGGACGATGGGGGAGGGGCTCTCCCGGTTGCCCTGGAGTTCCTGACCGAGGTATTCGGCGGTTCCGGAAAGGTAGCCCGGCTGATCCATCCCGATATCCATTTTATCTTCCCGATCACTTCCGGCTCAAAAGTGAGCGGTACCGTGAGCGAGCTGCGCAGTGAGCAGTTCCTTGCGTGGTGGCGCGAACTCGTGGACAGCAATCCCTGCTTCACGGAAGAGGAACTGGCCGAGGCCCTGGGCATTGAAGGAAAGGCGGCCGGTATTAACGTGGCCGATGCAAAAGCCATCCTGGCCAAACTGTCCCTGACCCCGGTCGAGGGAGGCTGGCAGAGCGTGGTGGTGTATCTGCCCGAGAAAATGAATGCGCAGGCGGCGAACCGCTTGCTGAAGGTGCTGGAAGAACCGCCGCAGAAGACGGTCTTCGTGCTCATCACCCACGCCCCTGACAAGGTGCTGCAGACCATTGCCTCGCGATGCCAGTTCCTGCGGGTGTTGCCGGTGGCATCGACCCTGCATGCCGCCGATGAGGCCCGGCTTGATCTCTTTTCGGACCTGATGGAGGCCCTGGTGGACCGCAATCTGCCGGCGGCCCTTGAGGTGGGGGAGACCCTGGCGGCTCTGGGCTCGCGGGAGAAGCAGAAGACGTTCTGCAAGTTCGCCAATGCCTGTTTGCGGAAGATTTTCTTGATCCAGCAGCAGCTTCCTGCGCTGGCGGGTTTGAGCGAGCAGGAGGAACCGTTCTTCGTCCGGATAGCCGGTCGCGTGAAGAAATCCTTCCCCCGGACGGCCGCGGCCGTTATCGACCGTTCCTATCAGTTAATTGAAAGAAATGTAAACCAGAAGGTCCTCTTTTGCGACATGGTGGACCGGCTGTATATGATGATATAGCGTATGTACAATACAGACAACGAAACCATTCAGTTCGATTGCAATCGCGGCTGTGCGATGACCCGGGACGACAATACCGGGGATATTACCTGCACCTATCGCAGCGGCTGTTGCAAACTGAAAGATAATAACTGGCTTTCCGGCATCAACCAGGAACAATTCAAGGATCTGTTTGAGGTCCGGTTCAAGAATACGCGCAAAGGTATTTATGTCAACGCGTCGGGCCAGAGCGTGAAAATGGGCGATCTGGTCATCGTGGAGGCTGCCAATGGGCACGACCTGGGAATCGTTACCCTGGAAGGTCCCGTGGTGGGCCGTCAGATGAAATGCAAGGGCGTGGACCCGGAGCAGACGCCGCTGAAGAAGATTTACCGCAAGGCCAAACCCTTCGATATCGCCAAATGGCAGGAAGCGATTGCCCGGGAGCAGGACACCATGATCCAGGCCCGGCGGATTGCCGCTGAAATGGGGCTGGAGATGAAAATTGGCGATGTGGAGTTCCAGGGAGACGGCACCAAGGCCATCTTCTATTACATTGCCGATGGCCGCGTGGACTTCCGTCAGCTCATCAAGGTCTTTGCTGAGGAGTTCCGCATCCGGATCGAAATGAAACAGATCGGTGCCCGCCAGGAAGCCGGCCTGATTGGCGGCCTGGGCGTGTGCGGACGCGAACTGTGCTGCGCGAATTTCATCACCGAATTCCAGTCCATCACCACGGCGGCGGCGCGCTGCCAGGACCTTTCGCTGAATCCGCAGAAACTGGCTGGCCAGTGCGGAAAGCTGAAATGCTGCCTGAATTATGAGGTGGCGGCCTATATGGACGCCCAGTCGCGCATCCCGAAGGTGTCTGAACCGCTCATGTTTGAAGACGGTCCCGCCTTCCTGATGAAGACCGATATCCTGCAGGGAATCCTGTATTTCTCGTACGATAAGGGCTCGCTGGCCAACCTGTATCCGCTTGCGGTGGAGGAAGTCCGCGAAATCATGGAAATGAACCGCCACGGAGAGCAGCCGATGTCGCTGCGGAACGAACCCGTCCCCGATGGTCCGCAGTTCATTTCGGCTGTCGGCGACGACAGCATCAGCCGATTTGATTCACCCAAAAAGAAACGCTCGAAGAATCGTGGACACAAGAAGAAGTAGCTTGTTGGTTTCGCTCCTGTTTCTGTGGCTTACGGCATGCTCGCAGCCGGTTACCATTGAAATGTATGCCCCGATAGGGGATGAGTTGGTATTGGATATGTCGGATAGTCTATATACCTATGATATTACATTTTTTACCCGGGCCGATTTTCCGGCTTTTTCCCGCCGGCCCAACTGCGATATCCCGCTGGGGGTTTTCCTGACATCGCCTTCCGGACGAACGTTTTCTGAGCAGGTATATTTCCCCACGGCGGATCCTATCCGGTCTACGGCTTTTTCCGACGATTATCTGGCGCCCTGGCGCACCGGTTGCGATCCGATTGAATATGGAAAATGGAGCCTGAAGATCCGTATCGGCGATTCTGAATGGGAAAGCCATCTTTACGGCTTCGGGGCAATTCTTGAAAAAAAACGATAAATATTTGGAGATTCCGAAAAAACCCTCTATCTTTGCATTCCACAAACGGGGTATTAGCTCAGTTGGTAGAGCGTTTGAATGGCATTCAAAAGGTCAGGAGTTCGATTCTCCTATGCTCCACAGAACAGACTGAAAATCAGTCACTTAAGGCACTTACGCATAAATTTACGCATAAAACTCGCGAAATTTATGCGTAATTTCTTTTACTATCCTCCCCTATACTTTACTTGCTGAAAGGGATAGTTTACCCTGGCACGTACCGCGAAACTTCCGCGCCATACGTCCGTCCGGACACAAAAAAATCCTGCCCCCTGAGAAGAAGGCAGGAAATTTTTTTCGCTCTTGGTCCGGAGACCTGGAAGGAAGACTAAGGCTCGCCGCCAGCTGCAGCCGCGGTCCACGTCACCTCGGCCAGCATGGTGCCGGACTTCTCGCCGGTGCTGGAGTTGACGTAGTAGTAGCGGAAGAAAATCTTCGGGGCAGCTGCGCTGGGCGCACCGTTCTTGGCCACGTAGTCAGCGCGGATGTCCACGGCCGCGGCGGTGGGCTCTTCCACCATCTTGATGGCAGAGGCCTTTGCGTGTGCGCGGGACACACCGTTCGACTGGCCCTCGGAGGCCTCGATGACCAGATAGATGCCGCCGTTGTCGGCCAGCGCCTGATCCAGCTTGAAGGTGAAGGTGTCACCCTGACACACGATGGTGGCGCTGGAGGGGTTCTCGACGCCCAGGAGGGTCGGAGGGATAACCACCGGCTGGCCGCCGCAAGCGACAATCCAGTAGTTCAGGCGGGTGAACAGGTTGGCTCCGGAGATCTTGGCGCCGGTGCCGAGGACGCTGCGGCCCTGCTGAGAGAGCGCGAGCTTGTTCCAGGCGAGAATGTTCTCGTTGGTGAGGGTCTTCCACATGGTGGTCAGACGCTTGAAAATACCCTTGACCTTGGCCTGGTCCTGGGTCCTGACAGAACCGCCATAGCCGCGGTTGCGGATGTACTTGCGGTTCTTCATCTTTGCGGCCGTTACGCCCTTGGCGCTGCCGCTCATCTCCTCGAAGGCGATGGAAGGAATGTACTTCATAGTTAGAAGAGGTTAAGTTTATGGATGGATGTAATAAGGAAATAAAGTCCTATCAAAATCACGGCAAAGAAACAGAATCCCCCTACCCTGAGCTTTGCCTGCTGCCAGCCGGTAAGCTGCCGCGGCACTTCAACGGTCACGGTCTGCACCCGGTCCTTATATATTATGGAATCCCGGTACACAATCTGTTTGTCAACAAAGGCGGGCAGTTTCACGGGCTTCGTCTCCAGGCTGTGTTTCAGCACTCCGCCGGAAACCACAGCCGCCGAAGCAGCGAACTCATTCTCCAGATGTGACACCGTATCGAGAACGGCTACCCGTTCCACAACACGCGGCAGCTCCACGAAGACCGTGTCCTTCTGGAACACCGTTTCAGTACGAATCTCCACCCGAGTACTGTCCGCCACAGTGGGAAGCTGGCGAACAGTACTGCAGGAGGAGCCGGGCAGAAGCAGAGGCAGAACGCAGAGAAATATGGCCCGATAGAATTTCATAGGTTAGGTTTAGTATGTGTGCTGTTTTTCATTTTCAATCACTTGGTCCAACTCGGCCTGGAACTTCCGGAACTTGACATCGTAACTGGCTTTCACACCCAGGATGGCGCCGCAGAGGATAAGCAGCTCGCTCACGATACTCACAGCACTGGTGTCAATCTGTCCCAGGGGCTCGATGAAGAAAAGACATACACACGCGATGAGGACACCAGCGCTGAAGCTCGCGATGGCGATGATGCCCTGAAGGCGTGTGAGTTGCATTTTCTTCTCGTTGGACATGGTCAGTAAGGCTTTTAGTTGTTGTCACGGACGACAATCATCCTCGTGAATTTGGTCCCAACATTGGCGGGCTCATCTGCAGCTCCGTCTTTGCTGATGGTCAGGATGCCGTTCCGGAGCGTGGCCGGATAGCGTTTGCTCCCCAGGTTGCTCCAAAGGTTTTCGTTGTAGATGATGGGCGGGTTTATCGAGATGTCGGAGGGAAAACCAGGCAGCTGGATTTCCACCGTCTGGTCATCCGAGTCAAACACCAGGTTGGAGGCCTTCAGCACGAACATCATCCAGTGAGGGGTCTCTACGGTATAAACCTCGACGGCATCACCGGTGCCCTTGTTGAACTGCGGGACGTATGTCTTCATCGTGTTCAGTGCGACCTGACCGGCATTGTTTACCGGAATCAGCATCGTGTTCAGGTGGATGGTATAACTTCCCAGGCTCTTGTAGGGAATAATCTTACCGATGCAGATGGTGTTCTTGTCGGCAATCCAGACCTTGGCCAGCGTGCAGTAATTCACACCCTCAGAAGCAGCGGTCACCAGCGCGTTTGAAACCCTGCTCTTGGCAAAGGGAAGATCTGCCACAGTCAGTTTCATGGGCCGGATGCCGGCATACTCCGCAGCTGTGGTGTCCACCGAGATGTCGCCCTCCAGCACCAGCAGATTCTGCTCGTGATATTCCTTGATTTGAATGTCGGAGGGGTTGACTCCGAAGTTGGTTGCAGTGATACTGAGCATAGCGGTTCTATTCGGTTATGGCCATGGCTACGGCCGTGTCATACATCTTGAAAGAAAGGTTTTTCATGCCGGAGAGGTCATCCACTTTGATGGTGCCCTTCTCGGTGGCTGTCCGGTACTCCATCTTGACCAACTGGATGGAAAGCCCCTGGCCTCCGTTGAAGTTGTCGAGGAAGAACGCATCGAACGCCGGAATCTCTGCAGGACGGCTCTCAGGTATGAAAGTCACCGTACTCTTACTGTAGATGCCGGTAGTTCCGGAGCAAGCCGCCATCGCAGGACTTGGAATGAGTTCCAGATCAAAGTCCCTGAAGGTCTCGTACTGGCCCCCGTTCAACGCTTCTTGAGCCAGACGCAGACGCCCGGGAACATCCGGCGTAGCATCGAAGTCGCGCACCAGGTATCCAAAGGAAAAGACATCGTTACCGGTATTCTCGAATCCGTCCCCGCGTTCATCCTTAGGAAGCATCCAATAGCCGCCCTCAAGGCGGGACTCCGTGATGCCGCCCAGCTTGTTATTGCCATAGTTGTCCGAGGCAATAACGGGGACATCGGCAGTCACATCCTCCGGCAACCCCTCAAGAAAGGCCTCCCAGTCGAGGTTCCTGTACGCCCAGGTGCAGCTGCCGTACATCATGTGGTAGAAGATCCATTTCGGGAAGACCACGCAGAAAGTGTAGGAGGTGTCCAGCCGGAGGTAACTATCCTCGGATACGCAGGTGATGCGTTTCTCCTTTCCCTTGGAGGCGTTCCCGCCCTGGCCCAGCATACAGTAGAGCGTCTGGATGTAGATGATGATTTCCTGCTTGTCATTGAAGCAGCTAAGTTTCTCAATACACAGCGTATTGGCATCTTTCACCCAGGACTTGAGCACCGTGCCGCCATCACGGACGTAAGGATAACCGTAGGAAGTCCCGCGTTCCTTGTACCTGGCCACGACACCGGCAATGGTACTGCGGACGATCGAGAGAGCCGGCACCTTAATTTCCAGCACCTCCGCTGCCTGGTACTCCGTGCTCTGCGGGCTGCAGGTGAACTTGGCGTTCAGTACAATGTAGTTGCTTTCCTGAACGTCTTTGAAGGCAATCACGCCCGCTCCGAAGTTATTTCCTGTACTGTTGAACATAGCGCAGATGGTTTACTGTTGATAGAAAACACCAGGACCGAAAACCTCGGTTGGCTTGATATACTTGCCGCCCCGGTGCATAAAGTGGAGTTCACACTTTTTTCTCCAATTAATCGACTGTATCTGGTACGACTGTGGATGCAGGGAACCATCTTCGCCCATGCCACGGGCCAGCGCATAAGAGAGACCGATAAGTTCCTCAGGCAGTTCTTTGTCCAAGATGGCCTCGGAGGACGCAACGTTGCTGTGGCCAAGGCAGACAGTATCGAAGTAGATGACCGGTGCATTCGTAGAATAATCCATATCCAGCGCGGAAACGTGCTGCTCTTCTGCCGGATCGAGATTATCCATGGTGATTCTCTTACGTCCCTGATACGAAGATTCTCCGGTCACAATCACGGAATCCTTGAACACCTGGCCGGTGAAGCCGGTTGAAGTGTCCAGCCAGTAGGACTCGATGAAGACCTTCTGGCCGGGAGTGGGCTCCACTCCGATGGTCTTGAGATAGAGTTTCGTGAGGTCCGCTTCGCCCCAGTCATCCTCCGTGTCAGAACTGATGATGACGGTCTTGCTCCAGCCGTTGGTTATGCCGGAGCTCTGGGAGCCGGACATCTTCACAACCAGCTTGAACGGTGCAGACTCGTGCTTGATGCCTCCGAAGATGACCAGCTGCGGCGTCACTATAACCGATTCATAACTCACATTCGGCACGGCCACCTGCCCCATTGGTGCATCGGCGACAATCGTTTCTCCGGCCATCACGCGGTTCGCGTTCAGGCGCACATACAGATTCATACCGGAGAGCTCGGCCTTCTGGCCCAAAGACGAAGCACCGGAAGCGTGCTCCGCCAGCCGATCCCAATCGGCCCGCTGCTCGTTCGACAAAGCGACCCAGCTCTTGGAAATCTTCTTCAGCGAAGCCCGGCGGGCCAACTGGGCTCCGGTCGCAACCCCGGTCGGGTAACACTTCAGCGAAAGGATGCTACGGCCGCCCACCTGGCGAGCCGTAACACCCTTTGCCGACCCAGAAAAGCCCCCGAAAGCAATGGAAGGAAGCGCTATCATAGTTTAAGTATTGTTTTAATCTTGTTTTCGTAAATCTTTGATTCAAATTTACTTAACTAAAGAACGCCAGTCAATCCCCCAAACTTTCACCCTTACAACTATTTGACATAGTTAACTGCCATTATTACCAAACCATACTAAAACAAACCAAAACCACACATCAACTGAACAGATTCGCAAAAAAATGTCAAGATGAAGTGCTACTTAAATCTATTTGGGTATTGTTTCTTATTGTAAAGTTCACTCCAATTCGAAAGGTGTAAACCCTACTATATCAGCATATTGCGCTATCATAAAAACTGATATACCTTTGCCTTCGAGCTCAGCGAAATTATCGCACAACCGGTTGTGTTTTGTTTAACTCTTAATCATCAGAAAAATGATTATCGAAAACACAACACCCATCGCCGCCCTCACCGTTGGCGACCTCAAAGAACTCCTGATGGAGCTCGGAATGCAACCCAAAGCCGGTGCGGAAAAACCCACATCCGGAAACAACCGCCGTTACGTCTATGGCCTCAAGGGAATCCAGTCCCTGTTCAACTGCTCCCACCTCACAGCGCAGCGCTACAAGGATACGTTCCTGGCACCCGCCTGTATGCAGCAGGGTCGCAAGATCGTCATCGACGTAGAGATGGCTGTGGAACTCTTCAAGACCCATAAGGATGGAAACAACTGATAGCATCAATCCCATCGAGGCTATCTCGGCAGCAGTGGAAGCCCAAGCGCACACGACCGACATCGACATGCTTGCCGTCAAGAGTGTCAACGACACACTCATTGATGCCTCCCGAGAGCCCGACCCAGAGCCGCTTTACGACAAACTCTGGTACCAGGGCGAAGTTTCCTGCCTCTTTGCCGATTCGAACATCGGTAAATCCCTCTTCGCAGTCCAGATCGCCGAAGGAATCGCCCAGCGTTTCCGCGTCCTGTATCTCGATTGCGAACTCTCTGCCAAGCAGTTCCAGGACCGCTACACCAACAAGAAAACCGGCCAGCTGCACCGCTTCCCCGACAACTTCTTCCGTGCCACCATCGTACCGGCACGAATGGATCTCAAAGACTGGGAAGACCGCATACTCGGCAACATCGAGAAAGCAGCCCTGCAGATGAAGACCCCCGTCATCATCGTGGACAACATCGGCTACCTCTGCAACAACGCCGAGAAAGGCCAGGATGCCGGCACCTTCATGATGAAACTCCTGAAACTCAAGCAGCAGTACGCCTGGTCCATCCTCATCATCGCCCACACGCCCAAACGGCACGCCTGGGCGCCCATCACCCAGAACGACCTCGCTGGATCGAAGAAACTGTTCAACTACTTTGACAGCGTCTTCGCCATCGGCCTCAGCTCCAAGGATGAAAACTTCCGCTTCGTCAAGCAGCTGAAAGTCCGTTACGGCGGTTTTTCCTACGGAGCCGGTTCCGTGATGGTCTTCGAACTCAGCAAAGACGATGACATGGTCCGCTTCAACTTCCTGTACACGGAGCCGGAGAAAAACCATCTCTCCGAACCCGACGACAACGACATCATCCAGCGTGATATGCGTGTTGTAGAACTCCACAAGCAGGGTTTGAACTATCGTGACATCGCCGCCCAGGTTGGCATTTCAAAGTCGATGGTCGGTAAAATCATCGCTAAAGCAGAGCAGTCCAACCAGGTGTCCACCGTGGACAGCGTGGACAAGGTGGACAAAGTGGACGACGGTGGACAAAACCTTTTTGAGAACCAGGAGTCAGAATAAAACCCTACAGCAATGGAATACGACTATCACCTCCAGAAATATGCAGGCCCCGCCTCCCGTCACACTTGCCCCAGCTGTGGCGGGAAGCGCTGCTTCACCCTCTACGTCGACAACGACGGCAATCCTCTCCACGAGACCGTTGGCCGATGCGACCACGAATCCGGCTGCAACTACCATTACACCCCACGCCAATACTTCAAGGACCATCCGGAGGCCAGACCCAACGCCGAAGACTGGCGCAAGGCTCCGGAGTGGCTGGACAAATCCGTCCACCAGCGTCCACCCTGTCCACCCGTCCACCGAGTGGACAAAGTGGACACCATCCCGGACGACATTGTTGCAAGGAGCATCCGCCCCACCCTCGACTCTGATTTCATCACCTTTCTCCGCACCCTTTTTGACCCGATAACGGTTTCCTCCCTCATCCAGGAATACCGCATCGGGGTCACGCGTGAGAAAGCCGTCATCTTCTACCAGATTGACATCCAGGGCCGATGCCGCACCGGCAAGGTCATGAAATACGATCCAGAGACCGGCCACCGCATCAAGGACGAGAACACCAAAGGCCGCATTACCTGGGTGCATTCCCTGATGAAATACGCTGGCCAACTTCCTCAGGAATGGACGCTGACGCAATGCCTGTTCGGCGAGCACTTGCTGCCGCTCTTCCCTGAGAAGCCGGTTGCCCTGGTAGAGTCTGAGAAGACGGCCATTATCTGTGCAGGGCTCATTCCCAAGTTCATCTGGCTGGCCACCGGCGGTAAGTCCCAAATTAACGCCCGACTGGATGTCCTGAAGGGCCGCTCGATTACGGCATTCCCCGATATTGATGGATACAGTACATGGGTGGAGAAGCTCGCCCAGCTGGAGGGATTCTCCTACACGGTATGCGACCTCCTGGTCAAATACGGGAAGCCGGAGGACCACGAGGCCCACATCGACATTGCCGACTGGCTCATCCGCTGGCACCGCACACCCAATCCCCGGGCCGATGCCACCTTCGCCGCCGTGGCGCAGTACTTCTCCCCGGAGGTCCACGAGGAGATCCGGGCGCTCATCCACGACCTGGATCTGGAGTTTGTGGGGGTGGAAAAGATGGAGGAGGCCGATGAATGAAAAAGTTTTCCTTGACCTGTCCTTGACTCAAGGAAATCCCCGGATTTTTTGCTATATTTTTGTACCCAGAGCCGAAAACCGACTCTGGGATTTTTGTTCTGAGGCCTCAATACAAGAACCCGTTGTTCAACCCGAAAGTAAACGACAATGGATTCATCAGACAAAAGAATCACCTTCGACAGTATGCCCGCCATACTGGCCCAGTTGCGCGACCGCATCGAAGAACTCACCGCCAGGCTGGAACAGACCACCGCCAAAGCAAGCCCTTCCGAATGGATGGACATAGACGAGCTGCGCGACTACCTTCCGGGCCACAACGCCCGCTGCACCATCTACCAGTGGATACGCTACGACGGCTTTCCATACTACCAGAATGCAAAATCCTATTATTTCCGCCGCGGCGAAGTGGACGACTGGCTCATCCGAAACGGCCGCAAACGTTAGAAAAACATGTTGAAAACTTTTTCCCTTATCTGAGCACCCTGCAAAGCGTATTTGCCGGGTGTTCACTGCTTTTGCGTATAATTTACTTATTATCTGTCGCCCAAAATCATTATATTTGTAACTACTCAGGTGCCCCTGCCCTGTCAATAAACTGAGGTTGGTGCGAGGCTTTCACCTCCCGATTATAACTTTTTTCAAATATTATTCTCATGCAGCAAGGCGTGCTTTCAAGCCGCTGAGAA
>Ga0256405_10000751_pt1 | contig 102000 bp, 96 predicted proteins | sample RumenRJG_02DNA_FD_189096 | JGI IMG/M metagenome (GOLD analysis project Ga0256405, IMG submission 189096) | Bovine rumen microbial communities from Lethbridge, Alberta, Canada - RJG_02 | ecosystem: Host-associated > Mammals > Digestive system > Stomach > Rumen | place: Canada: Alberta...
TATCTTCCGGAGAAGTCTCGAGTCTGACTAATACGACTTTCTTGCCGTTCTTGTGTTCTCTGATCGCATCTTCAGCGGAGAAGACGATCTGACCGCAGGCAGCACCCGGAGAAGCCGGAAGTGCGGAAGCGATCGGTTTTGCCTTCTTCAGAGCATCAGCATCGAACTGCGGATGCAGAAGGGCATCGAGCTGCTTCGGTTCGACCATCATCAGAGCCTGATCGATGGTGACCTTTCCTTCTTTGACCATGTCGCAGGCGATCTTCAGAGCAGCGGTGGCTGTTCTCTTACCGTTACGGGTCTGCAGCATGAACAGTTTCTTTTCCTGGATCGTGAATTCCATATCCTGCATATCATGGTAGTGATCTTCCAGGATATTGCAGATGTTCACGAAGTCTGCGTATGCACCAGGCATGACCTTCTTGAGCTGGTCGATCGTCTGCGGCGTTCTGACACCTGCGACGACGTCTTCACCCTGAGCGTTCATCAGGAACTCACCGAACAGTTTCTTCTGGCCGGTAGCCGGGTTTCTCGTGAAGGCAACACCTGTACCGCAGTCATCACCCATGTTACCGAAGACCATCATCTGTACGTTGACAGCTGTGCCCCAGGAAGATGGGATATCGTTTTCCTTGCGGTAGAAGATCGCTCTCGGATTGTTCCAGGAACGGAAGACAGCTTCGATCGCTCTTTCCAGCTGGACATTGGTATCCTGAGGGAAATCTTCCTTCAGTTCTTTCTTGTAGAACTCTTTGAATCTCTTGACGAGTTCCTTCATATCATCCGCATCGAGTTCGGTATCGAGTTTGACACCTTTCTTTTCCTTGACTTCATCGATGATCTCTTCGAATCTCTTCTTGGACAGTTCCATGACGACATCCGAGAACATCTGGATGAAACGACGGTAGGAATCGTATGCGAATCTTTCGTTGTTTGTTTTCTTTGCGATGGTCTCTGCGACTTCATCGTTGATACCGAGGTTGAGGATGGTATCCATCATACCCGGCATACTCGCTCTGGCACCGGATCTGACAGAAACAAGCAGAGGATTCTTCGAATCGCCGAGCTTTCTTCCTGCCTGCTTTTCCAGTTTCGTCAAAGCGGTCTTGACCTGTGACATGATATCCTTGTTGATCTTTTCACCGTCATCATAGTAAGCGTTGCACGCTTCGGTGGTGATCGTAAAGCCGTAAGGCACCGGTAAACCTAAGCTGGCCATTTCTGCCAGGTTGGCACCCTTACCGCCAAGGAGTTCACGCATGTTTGCATTACCTTCAGCAAACATATAAACGTATTTCTTGCTCATTCTTTTCTCCTTTTTCGTCGATTCAGACGTATCTATTCTAACATAAAACAGTAAAGTTTTATGATATTTATAAATAAGTTACAGCCAGTATCTCATTTCACTTGCATAGATGATTTTGTTATAATGTAGAAGTTATGAACGGAGGTATCGAAAATGCCTGTCAACAAGAACACGAAACTCGGTCAGATCCAGATCTCTGACGATGCGATCGCCGTCCTGGCGGGGACGACCGTCAACGAATGTTACGGGATCGTCGGCATGATCTCGAAGAATTATCTCAAGGACGGTTATTCCGCTCTTCTGAAGAAAGAAAACTACGCCAAAGGCGTCGTCATCAAGAACAACAAGAACGGACTGCAGATCGATGTCTACGTCGTCGTATCCTACGGCGTCAAGATATCGGAAGTCGTCCTGGGACTCCAGCAGAGAGTCAAATACGTCCTGGAGAATACACTGAACATGGATGTGAATGCCGTGAACGTCCATGTCGAAGGGATCACCGTCAATGGATAGGATCAGCAGCGAGACCTTCAAGGCTCTTTTGAGATCGGCCTGCGCTGATCTGGAGAACCATGCGGCAGAGATCAATACTCTGAACGTCTTCCCGGTCCCGGACGGAGATACCGGAACCAACATGTCCATGACGTTCAACAACGGCTACAACGAAGCTCTGCAGTGCAGCAGCGATTCGGTCTCCGATATCGCCAAGGCGTTCTCCCGCGGACTTCTGATGGGTGCCAGAGGAAACTCCGGTGTCATCACATCCCAGATCTTCCGCGGATTCTATCAGCACATCGAAGGAAAAGAAGAGATCACTGTTCAGGATGTCTCCCTAGGTTTCGAGAACGGCGCCAGAGTCGCCTACAAGGCGATCATGAAACCGGTCGAAGGAACGATCCTGACCGTCATCCGGGAAGCTTCCTGGTATGCGAATCACGACTATGAGACAGAACCGTTCGATCTTCTGACCTATTTCACCAAGCTTCACGACTATGCGGCGGAATCCCTGGAAAGGACTCCGGACTATCTGCCGATCCTCAAGGAAGTCGGTGTCGTCGACTCCGGCGGTGCGGGACTGCTTCGCATCATCGAAGGCATGAAGCTCTATCTCGAAGGAAATCCGGTCGAATTCGAAGAGAAGAAGGAAGAAGCCGAGACCAATCCGGCTCTGCTTCTGGAAAACGAGGAATTCGGATACTGTACCGAGTTCATCATCCGCCTGGATGAGAACTACGTGAAGACCTTCGACGAAAAGATCCTCAAGAAGAAACTGACCGACATGGGCGGAGAATCCCTGGTCGTCGTCAAGGATGACGATCTGGTGAAGGTCCATGTGCATACACTGAAACCGGGCGATGCCCTGAACATCGGACAGCGCTACGGAGAATTCGTCAAGCTGAAGATCGAGAACATGCAGGAACAGCATTCCACGATCATCGCTGAAGCCAAGAAGACGGAAAAGAAGAAAGAGGAGAAGAAGGAGAAGCCTCAGCAGAAATACGGCATCATCGCCGTTGCGGCAGGAGAAGGACTCACGAAGCTCTTCTACGATCTCGGTACGGATATCGTGATCTCCGGAGGACAGACGATGAATCCTTCCACGGAAGATTTCGTAAAAGCCGTCAAAGAACTCGACAACTGCGAAAACGTCTTTATCTTCCCGAACAATTCCAACATCATCCTGGCAGCCAGACAGGCACAGAACGTCATGCCGGAACGCAGGATCACCGTCATGGAGACCAAGTCGGTCCAGGCCGGACTCTCCGCTGTCGGCATGTTCGCAAAGAACGCTTCACCGGAAGACAACGTCCGTGATCTGACAGACGTCATCGCCAACGTGGATGCTTCCAGTATCACATACGCTATCAAGGACACGGTCTTTGAAGGTGTGGAAGTCAGAGAAGGGGACTATATGGCGATCCACGGAAAGACGATCGTATCCTCCGGAAAGGACAGAAAGAAAGTCCTCATCGACCTGCTGAACAAGCTGTTCGAAAATGACGAAAAGGAACTGCTGACGATCATCACCGGTGACGATCGAAACGAAGAAGAAGTGAAGGAGATCGAAGAATACGTCTCTTCGCATTCCGATTTCGAATGTGAGATCATCGACGGCGGTCAGCCGGTATACAGCTATCTGATCGGATTGGAGTAAAAAAGATATCGCACACGCGATATCTTTTCTATAATGGATTCATGGACACATTTGATATCGATATCGATGCATTGGGAATAAATGTAGACTGGCCGATCATCACCCGTTTCAAGGATGACCTCTTTCCTTACCACGGCTACGACCACATCCGCTATACCGCCAGAGCGATCATTGAAAACGAAGAAGGGAAGTTCGGTTTCCTGCATCTGGTGGGAGAAGACTTTTTCGGTGTCCGCGATCATCTGGAGACCTGCGGCGGAGGCATGGAGAAGGGTGAAGACCTTGTAGACACCATCCTCCGGGAGATCGGGGAAGAGATGGGAGTTGCCGTTAAAGAGTGTGAACTGCTGGGATCGATCATCGATGCCTACAATCTGATCTACAGGATCACGTTCTCCACGTTCTTCTACTGCAAGGTCGATACGAAACACGTTGAACAGACGCACCGTACCGAAGAGGAGACGATCCTGATCAAGGACATCGTCTGGCTCACTCAGGAAGAAGCACTCAAACGGCTCAACGATCAAAGCGGCAGCAATGTCGATAGGATCGTACAGAGAAGGGATGCAGCCGCATTCGAATACTATCTGAAAAAGAAAGGATCTACGGATTGATACCGTAGATCCTTTTTGCGTTCTCTGTGGATCTTTCTGCGACGAACATTTCGGAAACGTTACGTAAACGTGCGATCATTTTTACGACGTTGGCTGCATCGCTCGATTCACAGCGGTCATTTTGCCGTTCATATGGCGGTGCATAGGGGCAGTCCGTTTCGATCAGAAGGCGGTCCCACGGTGTCGCCATGAGACAGTCGATGTGCGGCCTGTTCCAGGCGGGATAGCCCAGATCGTTGTTGAAACTGACATACATGCCCCAGGAGAAGGCTTTCTGAAGGTGTTCGACCGGTCCGCCGTATCGGTGGAGGATGCCTCTCGGCTTGTATTCTTCCAGGATGGCGATACAGTCATCGTGAGCTTCCCGGTCATGGATGATGACGGGCTTGTCCAGTTCCTTCGCCAGTTCCAGCTGTCCCCGGAAGATCCTCTCCTGAAGGTCCTTCGGTTCCTTCCAGAAATAGTCGAGTCCCATCTCGCCGATGGCTACGACCTTTTCGTGTTCTGCGTATTTCCGGATCAGCTCGAGATAATGATCCGGAGTCTCACAGACCCAGTGCGGATGGATCCCGATGCTTCCGTAGACGAATTCATGTCTGTCCAGGATCTCGATGACCGTATCGAAGACCGAGACATCGCTGCAGCAGTTCAGGACGTAGCGGACATCGCTGTCCCTTAACGCATCCAGACGTTCATGACGGTCTTCATCGAACATCGCATCTTCATAGTGTGCGTGCGAATCAAACAGTTCCATGCCTTCATTCTAACAAAAAGCACCGTCTTGCGACGATGCTTCTGTTTTATTTGTTTTCTTCTTCCTGCTGCTTCTTGATCTTGGCAAGCTCTTCTTCTTCGAGGATACGGTATGCGACCTTTCCTACGAGAGTCTTAGGCATGTCATCGCGGAATTCGATGTCATACGGCAATGCGTATTTCGCCATATACTTGCGGCAGTGTGCCATGATGGATTCCTTGACTTCATCGGTCTTTGCAACGCCCGGTTTCAGCGTTACGAATGCTTTGACTTTCTGCATCTTGTAGGAATCAGGAACACCGATGACACAGGACATCAGGACGTCGTCATGCGCATCCAGGATGTTTTCCAGCTGTGCCGGATAGACATTGTATCCGGAAGTGATGATCATTCTCTTGGAACGGCCCTTGAAGTAGACGAATCCTTCGTCATCCATGGTTCCGAGGTCACCGGTATGTACCCAGGTACGTCCGTCGGTATCGGAATGTCTCAGGGTCTGAGCGGTCTCTTCTTCGTTGTTCCAGTAGTACTGCATGTTGGTCGGACCGGAAAGCAGGATCTCTCCTTCTTCTCCGTAGGCGACTTCGTTGTCCGTATCCGGTTCAACGATCTTGATGTAAGTATCAGGGAACGGGATACCGATGGATCCTTCCTTGTACATGGTAGGTGGAGTCAGACAGCAGGCCGTGACGGTCTCTGTGGTTCCGTATCCTTCTCTGACCTGGATCGTCGCATGATGATCGTACAGGAACTTGTCGACTTTCTTCTTCAGTTCGACGGACAGGGAATCGCCGCCTGAGAACATACCTTTCAGGAAGGACAGATCCTTGCCGTTCATCTGATCGTTACGGAGCAGTGCTTCAAACAGGGTTGGGACACCGGCGATGAAGTTGCACTTGTTCTTCAGGATCGCCTTTGCGTAGGATTTCGGCGTGAAACGCGGAAGCAGGATGACTCTGCCGGCCTGGGAGAGCATCGAATGGACACAGACACCGAGTCCGAATCCGTGGAAGAGCGGCATCGCTGCCAGCATCTTGTCGCCCGGACGGTACATCGGGTTGGTCGCTACGATCTGCTGACCGAGGTTGTTGAAGTTATTGTTGGAAAGGACGATGCCTTTCGTCGTTCCGGTCGTTCCTCCGGAATAGAGGATGACTGCCGGATCAGATCCCTTGCGCGGCTTCTTGTAGTTGTAGAAGCAGCTGTCGGCGATCTTCATGAACTGGTTCCAGCGGATGACAGGTGCATCTTTCGGGATCGGTTTGATCTTTCTGCCTTCTGTCAGCATGTATCCGGCCTTGATCGGACGGGACAGTTCATCACGGATGGAAGCGATGATGATGTTGACGACGTTGGTGTTCTCACGGATGCTTTCGAACTTGTTGTAGAACTGGTCCAGAGTGACGGCGGTCACGGAATTGGATACGTTCAGATAGTGTTCGATCTCTTTTTCCGCAGAGAGCGGGTGGATCATATTGGCGATCGCACCGACCAGGTTGACGGCGTAGAACATATATACCGCCTGTGGACAGTTTGGCATGGCGATCGTGACACAGTCGTTCTCTCTGACACCGATGGTGCGCAGTGCCTTGGCACAGCGGTTGATCTGATCGATCATCTGACGGTAGGTCGTAGATCTGCCCATGAAGTCGAAGGCAATTGCGTGAGGATACTTGTCTGCGACTCTTTCAAGAGCTTCGTACATCGATCCTTCGAAGTAGTCCAGAGTCATAGGGATGCCGCTGTTCTCTGAAGCTTTCTTCCATGGGATACGTTCGGTGATCGGTGTATCGAATGCGTTCGTGTTTGTTTTTTTCTTATCGGACATAAATATCTCCTTTGTAAACAACAGTACAATTATACTCCTTTATGTACAAAAAAGTAACATAGCCGCGAAAAACGAGAATTATACTATAATAATCTTATGGACGAAAAACAGAGGATACTGGAGCTGCGCAGCTTACTGAAGCGCTACAGCTACGAATACTACACACTGGACAGACCGACGATCCCCGACAGCGAATACGATCAGCTGTTCCGGGAACTGGAAGATCTGGAGAAGAAACATCCGGAGATGGACGATCCCGATTCCGTTACGAAACGGGTCGGTTTTGAGATCCTGAGCGAGTTCAGGAAGATCACCCACGAAAGACCGATGCTGTCGCTGGGCGATGTCTTTTCCTATGATGAACTCAGAGACTGGTCCAAGAAGATCACCGATGTCTACGGACCGGTCGAATACTGTGCCGAATACAAGATCGACGGACTGGCGATGTCTCTGATCTATGAAGACGGACGCTTCGTACAGGCCGTGACCCGCGGTGACGGGATCACCGGAGAAGACGTCACATCCAATGTGCGCACCATCCACAGTATCCCGATGTCGATACCGTATCGTCAGCGTTACGATATCCGCGGTGAGATCTACATGCCGAAATCATCCTTCAACCGTCTCAACCGGGAAAGGATCGCCAACGGTGAAGAGGAGTTCGCCAATCCGCGAAATGCGGCTGCCGGCTCCATCCGTCAGCTCGATTCCCGTATCTGTGCCTCCAGAGGTCTGGACGGCTTCTGGTACCATGTACCGGACGACGTGAATTCCGAGACCCATTACGGTTCTCTGCAATATGCGAAGAAACTGGGATTCATCGTCAATGAGAACACGAAACTCTTCTCCGATATCGAAGAAGTGATCGCCTATATCGAAGAGACAGTCAAGATCCGTCATGACCTTCCTTATGAGATCGACGGCATGGTCATCAAGGTCAATTCCTATGACCTGCAGAGACGTCTGGGATTCACATCACGTATCCCGAAGTGGGCGATCGCCTACAAGTTCCCGGCAGAAGAAGTCCGTACGAAGGTGGAAGACATCTTCATTACCGTGGGACGTACCGGAAAATGTACGCCGAACGCGAAACTGACTCCGGTCAAAGTCGCCGGAACGACCGTCGGTTTTGCGACTCTTCACAATGAAGACAACATCCGTGACAAGGACATCCGCATCGGCGATACCGTCATCGTCCGCAAGGCCGGTGATATCATTCCGGAAGTCGTCAGAGCGATCAAGGAGGATCGAAACGGCACACAGGTACCGTTCGTGTTCCCTGAGACCTGTCCGGTCTGCGGAGGAAGACTGTATCGTTTCGAAGACGAAGCCGCTCATTATTGTGTCAACAGCGAATGCAAGGCCAGACTGGTATACTCCATCGCCCATTTCACCGAACGTAATGCGATGAATATCGACGGTCTGGGTGAAAAGAGGGTAGAAGCTTTCCTGAATGAAGGTCTCCTCAACAGTTTTGAAGATATCTACAAACTGCATAATCGCAAAGATGAGATCCTGCAGATGGAGAAGTTCGGTCTGAAGTCCTACGATAATCTGATCGAAGCGATCGAAAATTCCAAGCAGAATTCGTTAGAACGTCTCATCAACGGTCTGGGCATCCGCCAGGTCGGGGAAAAGGCAGCCAAGGTCCTGGCAGCCTATTTCAAGGATATGGATCGTTTCATGAATGCATCCGTGGAAGAACTCTCTGAGATCCGGGATATCGGACCGGTCACGGCGGAATATATCCGTGAATTCTTCAATGAGGCTTCCAACGTCGAGATGATCGAACAGCTGAAGATGCTGGGAGTGAATATGAACTATATCGACAATTCCGTATCTTCCGATTCGGTATTCAAGGACAAGACAGTCGTTCTGACCGGAACCCTGGAGAAGTATTCCCGCAATGAGGCGACTGCGATGCTGGAGAACCTCGGCGCAAGGGTATCCGGTTCCGTTTCCGGAAAGACGGACTATGTCATCTACGGTTCCGAAGCCGGTTCCAAGCTCGATAAAGCCAGAAAACTGGGCGTTACGACTCTGAGTGAAGAAGAGTTTGAGAAGCTGCTTTAAGTATGCTAGAATGTGATAGGAGTTTATATGAGTGAAGTAAAAAACGAAAAGCCAAAGAAAACAAAGAGGAAACTGTCCCGTTCAGCGATCGTGCTGATCGTCGGCATTTTCATCATAGCGATCCCGGTCGCGATCTTCCTGGCGATCCTCGGAATCTCTGCCTTGCAGACAGGAACGCCGAGAGAAGGGACCCGTTTTGACGGAGACCTTCAGCCGCAGATCCAGCAGGAACAGATCGATTCCCTGAAGAACGACCTGTCTTCTCTGGGCTCTCTTGACAGCGTGGAAGTGATCGTTTCGGAAGGACAGCTGAAGATCTACATTGATACGAACGATTCTCTGTCCGAGGAACAGATCGATTCCATCCTGACATCCGCCTACAACAAGGTGAATGCGACATTGCCGATCGCAACCTATTTCACATCGACTGCTTCCGCCAAGATGTATGACCTGCAGATCAATGTCTATACGACAGCGACCGCCAGCGCCATCGGCGATGCGAATTCCCGTCAGTACAAACTGCTGCACAAGAACGCAGCAGAAGAACAGTACGGGATCGATGATCTGGCTCATCCGAAGAATCCGTCACTGGCTGCCGAACTGGAAGGCCTGGAGACAGAGACTGAGACCTCTGAAGAGACGGAGAGCGAAGACGGCGAATAAACTTCATGTTTTCATGAAGTTTTTATTATTATGAAAAACGATATCCTCAGATGTACATGCGTGGATATGTCAGTCGACGGCCTGGGAATCGCAAAATGCGGTGATCTGGTCGTTTTTGTCAAGGGGATGATCAAAGGGGAGACGGCCGATGTGAAGATCATCGCCGAGAAGAAGAACTACTCTGTCGGTATCATCCACGAGATGATCGAGGCATCCCCGTACCGCGTTACAAGCCGCTGCAAGATCGCCTATAAATGCGGCGGATGTGACTACCGTCATATCGATTACGACCATCAGCTGAGGCTCAAGAAGGAAGTTCTTGTCAATACCCTGCAGGGATATGAAGTCTGTGATATCCAAAAAGAGGAAGAACCTCTGTATTACCGAAACAAGATCCAGATCCCGTACCGGAACGGAAAGATGGGCTTTTACCGCCGCAATTCCAACGATATCGTCGAATTCCCGGACTGTCTCATCGAATCGAAGATCGGCAATCAGATCATCCGTTTTCTGAAGGGATCTCTGAAGAAGGAGAAGGATGCGGAATCGATCCGTCATATCGTGATCAAGCACGCCAGAGAGACAGATGAAGTTATGGTGGCCTTCGTCGTCCGCAGTTTCGATATCGACCTTTCCCGGACAGTATTCCTTATGACGGAACAGTTCCCGGAGATCCGCTCCGTCCTTTTGAATCTGAACGATCGAAAGACCAATGTCATTCTGGGAGATGAGATCAAAGTCCTCTACGGCAGAGACCACATCTTCGATATCTACGACGGGATCCGCGTTAAGCTTTCCCTGAAGTCCTTCTATCAGGTGAACCACTCCATGATGAAGAAGCTCTATGCGAAGATCGCCGAACTGGCGGGGAACGATCCGGATGCAAGGATCCTCGACCTCTACTGCGGGATCGGTACGATCTCCCTGTATCTGGCGAGACATGCGGGCCATGTGACCGGCGTGGAGATCGTCAAGGAAGCAATCGACAATGCGAACGACAATGCGGTACTGAATCAGCTCGACAACGTGGATTTCGTACTGGCTGACGCATCCAAAGGAATGGATCCGTATCTGAAAGACAGGGACATCGTCGTCGTCGATCCGCCGCGCAAAGGCATCAGCAAAGAACTGATCTCTTCCATCCTGAACAGCGATGTGAAGAAGGTGATCTACGTTTCCTGCAACCCTGCGACGCTGAAACGGGATCTCGACCTTCTGAAGGAAGGCTTCGACATCTCGCCGATCTATCCGTTCGATATGTTCCCGTATACGGCACACACGGAATGTGTCACCCTCCTGACGAGAAAAGAAGGATAAAGAAAGACTTTAAAGATAACTGTAACGTAAAATGACCCGATCGAAACGACCGGGTCTTTTTTTTGATTTGTGGGGTGTTTGTGAAGATGAGCTATGATGCGGTCGAATGAAGAAAGAAAACAGGAAAGATCCGGAGATCCTGTATCTCCATCTGAAGAAGAACTGTGTCTTTATCCGCTTCTATCTGGACCTGTACTACGATCTGATCTCCCATCATCCTCAGGAGAAAAAAGATCCCGTTCCTCTGCCAAAACTGCTTCAGAAGATCAAAAGACAGGAGGAGAGGACGATGATCCTGTATCTGTCCCATGAGATCTATCGGAAGCTTTACCGGCTGGATGAGATCGAGGACGGATGTGAAAAACGGATTCAGAGATACCGGAAAGAGAAAAAGATCACCGACAGGGAGATCAGAGACCTTTGGGAAGAGGTCTTTGAGACTGGCTGTCTCAGGATCGAACTGTATCGGATCGTCAACGACCTTGGACCGAGGATGAATCCTCTGAATTAGTAAGGCGTTAGATGAGGGATGCTATAGTGAAGACGGTCCTGATCGGGCGGGTCGGAAGACGGCACTGAGCCGAACCGTGGTCTTTTGTCCGGACCACACGAAACTAACATGATGGTCTCATACGATTTATTACTCTCGAACGCTGGATCTTAATTACTTTCTTCAAAACAACGGATCCGCAAGGTCACGATCGTCTCCTCCGGGCAGCAGCACCGTCCGGGGAGACCTTTTTTATGAGACGGAACTATAGTATAATTCGAAGTAATGAAGGGCTTCCTTATGAAGCTTTAAGGGACAGGATAAAAATGGATCAGATTCAGGAGTATCAGGAACAGATACAGAAGAAAAACGAAGATGCCGCAAGGGAATATGACCTCAGGACGGAGTCTTTGAATGCGCGTTTTGATCAGTACCGCAGGGAACTGAAACAGATCCTGGATCAGGATCTCGCTCTCGAACGGTCTCTCTATGAAAGAAAAAAAGACGCGGCAAAACGCTCCCATGAAGTCCGCATGAACGAACTTCAGGAAGATCTGCGCAAAACGGAAGAAGAGTTCAGGGAAAAGAAACAGGACCGCGGGATCGAAAAGGATGAGACCAGGAACTACTATTCCCGCTATCGGGAAGGATATGCCGCGGATATCGGGAAACTGAAGGCCGAGATCGCTCAGATCAGAGCTTCCGTTGAAAGCCTCACGGAAGAGTATCATCGGAAGAAGGAAGTCCCGGAAAAGACGTATGAACGAAGAGTCCGGATGATGGATGAAGAATACGAGCGGTTTTCCGCAGAATGTCAGAACAGAAGAGAAACAAGACAGAAAGAACTCTTCTCACAGGAAGGAGCTTCGGATGAACAGTAAGGATATGGAACAGGCTCTGACCGAACTCGAACAGTTTCAGAAGGAATCCTTCGAATACCGTGATGACCTTCGGGAAAAGACGGATTCTCTGCTTGAGAGACAGAAACGGGAACTGGCCGATCTGAAAAGACAGTACGAGGAACTGGCTGCCCGGGAAAAAGAGAAACTGGCCCGGGAATACGACGCCTTCCTGGAAGAACTGGACGATGAATATGAATCGTCCCGGGAAAGTGTGCAGCGTCAGATCGCTTCTCTTCAGAAAAGACAGGGAAGGATCGAGACGAAGGAAGCGAATTTTGAACAGAAACAGAGACGGCGCACGGCTTCTTTGAAGGAAGAATGCGACTCTCTGTCCGCTGAACTGTCATCTCTTCAGGAAGGATACCGCGAACTCCTGGAACGTTACGAAAAAGAGTATCAGGAGACAAGGGACCGTTTCAAAGAGAAGACGGAAGAATATGAGACGTTCCATCACAACAGGATGGAAGAACTGCTGCAGAAGTCTCAGAACGAGATCGCCGGGCTGGAAGAGGATTCCGCAAAGGAAAGACAGTTGAGGATCGAAGAAGAGTCGAATCTTGCGATCGATGAGGACAGGAAACGGATCGAAGAGATTCAAAAGAATGCCCTGGACGAATTCCAAAGATCGATCGATGAGATCCGAAACAGATATCAGAAATAAAAGACCGCCTGCGGTCTTTTATTGATCCGACGTTTGTATCCCGTTATTCCTCTCTTTATAAGATCAGGATGAAGGACTGCCTGTCCTGTGCTTTTCGAAAGGAGGGAGATGAAACGGAAACGAAGTGTATGGATCGTAAAACTGCGCCTTTTTCTGCTTTCAATCCTCGTCCTGTTCGGCTGTCTCAGGAAAAGGATCCGAAAGTGAAGGATATGTTATGATGAGGATTCAGGGTGAGAGATATGGACAATCAGGAAATGAAGAGATTCGAGGGGATCCTCGCCGCACTGTTTGAGACTTATGAGATGCTTTATGATGTGAACCTGGAAGATGATTCCTGGGTGAGTTTTCATGAGAGCGATCCTTACCGGGAGTTCATGCTGGACAGGGAAGGAAAGGACTTCTTTAAAGACATGGAGAAGAACACCCCGGTCATCATCGCCGAGGAAGATCGGGAATATGTCCGTCGGATGATGAAGAAAGAAGTCTTCCTGAAAGGACTGGAAAATGAGAAATACTATTCCGTCATCTACCGGATCCTGCACAGCGGCAGGAAGATCTATGTCCAGCTCAGGGCGACGAAACGTCTGGTCGACGGACAGTGGCACGCCTATATCGGGATCCGCGATGTAGACCGCATGATCGCCAGGGAGATGGCAGACAAGGAGGAACTGGCATCCCTGCGTCAGAAGGAATCCAACCACATGGAGGCCATCCTTTCGACGGCCGCTGCCTACATGGAAGTCAATCTGAGTGAAGACCGGATCCTGGAATATTCCTTTGACAGTGCAGGGGTCTTCCGGCGTCTGATCGGAAAGACACCGTTGAGTGAAGGGGAGAACAGCTATTCTCTCTTTCAGGAATGGATGGCCGATCAGCTCATCGGGGAAGATAACGGGAAATACAGGAACAATGTCAGTATCGACAATATCCGAAAAGCCTTTGACCGGGGTGAAGGGCGTGTCTCCGTCAGCTTCGAGATCACGATGGAAAAGGAAGTGATCCCGTTCCGGGAACTGTTCTTTCTTTATCGGGATACCAAGACGGATGATATCATGTCATTCTGTGTCATCTACGATCTGACGGAAAAACAGAGGGAAGAGAAAAGACTGAAGGAACTGGAACAGAGGCTTGAAAACATCCGCCTCAAAAGCATCTCCAGTCAGATGCAGCCGCACTTCCTCTATAACGTACTGGGATCCATCCAGGAAGTGATGCTGGAAGACCCGGAATACGCATCGGAACTCCTGGGATACTTCACGATGCATCTGCGCAGCTGTATCCGCGCTCTGGCCAGGGAAGGGCCGGTCCCGTTCTGTCAGGAACTGGAGAACGTCAAGGCCTACCTCAACATCGAGAAGATGCGTTTCGGGGACAAACTGCGGATCCATTACGACATTCAGACCGAAGATTTCTCCATCCTGCCGCTGACGATACAGCCTCTGATCGAGAATTCGATCCGTCACGGGATCTATCAGAAGGGGATCGAAGGAGGAGATGTCTATCTCAGTACCTGGGAATCGGACGATGCCTGGATGGTCTGTATCCGGGACAACGGCGTCGGCTTCGATACGGAACGCATGGAAAAAAACCGGATCGGCAAGGAACGGATCTCGACCGGTCTGTACAATGTACGTTTCCGGATCGTTAATGTCATGCACGGAAAACTGGACGTTCACAGCAAGCCGGGAGAAGGAACGGTCGTGACGATTACGATCCCGAAGGAAGGAGGAGACAATGAGAGCGATCATCGTTGATGACGAACCCCTGATGATAAAGAAATTCCGCAGACTGAGCCAGGGGATCGAAGGACTCGATCTGGTCGGCGAATTCGAAGACGGAATGACTGCCTTGAAATTCGTGAACGATCAAATGATCGATATCGCCTTTCTGGATGTGGAGATGCCGGTGATGGACGGGATCACTCTGGCAAAGAGGCTCAAGGAGATCAGAAACGATATCCTGGTGGTCTTTATCACGGCCTATGACGAATACATCCGGGAATCGAATCTCATCGGAGGAGACTACTATCTTGTCAAACCGTATACCAGGGATGTACTGGAATTGATGATGGAGAAGATCCGTCTTCTTGCGAACCGTCAGAACAAGGAGATCTATATCCAGACCTTCGGAAGATTCGTCGTCAAAAAGAACGGGATCCCGATCCGCCTGACCGGAAAAGCCAAGGAGATCCTGGCTCTGATCGTCTCCAGATGCGGAAAAGAGATCAGCAACGAAGAGATCTATTCAACGATCTGGGAGGGAAGACCTTACAGCAATGACAATATGGCTGTCTACTACAACGCCATCCGCAGACTGCGCAAGAGTCTGAAGGATGCGGGAGTCGAGGATCTTCTGATCTCGACGGCCAGAGGACAGATGGTCGATCCGTCCGTCTTTGACTGTGATTACTACGAATGGAAAAACAAGAACCACGATTTCCGCAGTTATTTCGAAGGGGAGTTCCTGTCGGAATACAGCTGGGGTGAACACATCCTGACGCAGATCCTGGAGGAATACGGTCTTCTGGATACGAAAGAAGAAAGGAAATGAGCTCGATACAGAGCTCTTTTTCATAGAGCTTCCTGACAGAATAAGCTAAAATAGAGACAGAGGTAGAACTATGCTTACAATAGGCACAAAAGCTCCGGATTTCACACTTCCGGACGAGAACGGTACCATGCATTCCCTGTCGGAATACCTGGGAAAGAAGGTCATCCTGTATTTTTATCCGAAAGATATGACTTCAGGCTGTACAAAACAGGCCTGTGTCTTTGCGGAACTGTATCCGCAGTTTATGGAAAAAGGTGCCGAGGTCATCGGGATCAGTAAGGATTCACAGTCTTCCCACCGGAAGTTCAAGGAACAGTTTCATCTTCCGTTCACGCTCCTTTCCGATCCGGATGCGGAAGTCATTCAGAAATACGATGCCTGGAAAGAAAAAAGCATGTACGGAAGAAAGTACTTCGGTACGGTACGTTCCACTTATCTGATCGACGAAGACGGGATCATCATCCGCGCTTTTGAGAAAGTCAAACCGGCGGAGAATCCCGGAGACATGCTGAAGGAACTGGAAAGATGAGACCGGATCGGCAGAAGATCGCAGAACTGCTGGATCAGATCGAAGGAGAACTGGCTCCTTCTTTTGTGGAGATCGAACGCTATGATCCGTCAGACTATATCTCTTCCTTCTGTCTGGACCATCTTCTGAATATCGATCCGTCTCTTTTTGTCGAGACGAAGGAAGACCCGACAGAACTCTTTGCGTCCCTGTCTGAACATTCAGACGGTCTGAAGGAACTGTTCGGGATCATCGGAACGGAAGGGAAGATCGTCCGTTTCAAACCGGAGGATCTGATCTTTGAACTGCTTTCAGGCCCGTGTTCAACGACGTTCTATACACTGGAATCTCTCTTTTTTCTGAAAGGGGAAGAGGATGTCTGGTGCTTTATGATAGGAAACAACGAATAGGATATGAAAGAAAAGAAGTGTCCGGCAGCGGAATACTGCGGTGGCTGCCGTTATCAGGGGACCGAATATCGGGAACAGCTGAAACAGAAACAGGAGAAACTGGATCAGCTGCTTTCTTCGTTCTGCCCGGTATCGAAGATCATAGGCATGGAGGATCCGTATCATTACCGCAACAAGGTCCAGATGAACTACGCCTATGATGAACGTCACAACATCATCTCCGGATACTACGTCGAGGGAAGCCATATCATCGTACCGATCGATGAATGCCAGATCTGCGATGAGAATATCAACCGGATCCTGTCTTCGATCCAAAGGATCGTCAGCCGTCTTCATATCTCGATCTTTGACGAAAGGATCATGAAGGGCTGTCTCAGACACATCCTGGTCCGCAGTACCAACAGGAACGAATATATGGTCGTCCTGGTGACCGGTTCTCCGAATATCGTAAAGAAGGATCTTCTCATCAGAGAGATCCTGAAATACAATCCCGAAGTGAAGACGATCGTTCAGAACATCAACCGGAAAAGGACTTCCATGGTACTGGGAGACAAGAGTTTTCCTCTGTACGGGAAAGGGTATGTCACCGATCATCTCTGCGGACTGGATTTCAGAATATCACCGTCTTCCTTCTATCAGGTCAATCGCCGTCAGACACAGATCCTTTATGAAACAGCGATCGATATGGCGCAGTTCAAAGGAAACGAGATCCTGATCGATGCCTATTGCGGGACCGGAACGATCGGACTGTCCGCCGCATCCAAAGTAAAGAAAGTCCTCGGCGTTGAACTGAATTCATCCGCAGTCAGGGATGCGAAGATCAATCAGAAGATCAACGGGATCGAGAATGCGGAATTCCTCTGTGAAGATGCAGGGAAGTATATGGAACAGCTCGCAAAAGAAAAGACTCATATCGATGCCGTGATCATGGATCCTCCGCGTGCGGGATCCGATACCCGTTTCCTCAACAGTCTGATCAGGCTTTCTCCGGACAGGGTCGTCTATGTCTCCTGCAATCCGGTCACATTGAAACGGGATCTCAATTATTTAAAGAAATATTACAGGATAGACAGGATACAGCCGGTCGACATGTTTCCGTTCACGGAACATGTGGAGACTGTGGTTCTTCTTTCCAAGGTAGACAAATCAACTAAGAAGGTCTATGTCGATTTCCCTTTGGAAGATATGGATATGTCCGGATTCGTGAATGGTGCTACATATCAGGAAATCAAGCAGTATGTAAAAGATAATTATAATCTCACTGTTTCAAGTCTGAATATTGCACAGATGAAGGAAAAATATGGTATCAAGGAACGTGAGAATTACAATTTCTCAAAGAAACAGAATGTAAAACATCCAACATGTACAGAAGAGAAGGAAGAAGCAATCCTGGATGCATTCAAACATTTCAATATGATCTGAATGAGACCGGTCAATCTAAACCGAAGATTGGCCGCTTTTTCTTGGGAAAAGATAGCCATGTTTTGAAATGTAAAATTATTATCCGATAGTTTAGTCAGTTTCGATATATTCACTTCTCTCTTGGGATAAATTACCTATGAATGATCGAATTGCAATTTGCAATATCCATATCGGCAAAAAACCAATGTCGGTAAAACCAATATTGGATAATCCTACGTTGGAAAACCCTACATACGATAATCAGACGCAAATAAATAAAGAGAGAAAAAAGAAAGAAAAAGAAAATATTGATTGGGCATTATGCATCCCTTATGAAATAAATAACGAAACTAGACGCGCATTTCCTGATTTCATTGTTGTTAGAAAAGATCCTTATTCCAAATATGTTATTGATATTCTCGAACCGCACAATCCTGATTTTAAAGACAATCTTGGTAAAGCAAAAGGTTTTGCTGAATATGCCAGACAGAATCCTGGTGTTGGTAGAATTCAACTGATACGTATGGGAAAAGACCTCGCAGGTAATAATAGATTCAAGAGACTTGATCTATCAAAAGGCGCAGTCAGAGATAAGGTTTCTCACGCCATGAGTAATGATGAATTGGATCACATCTTTGATACCGATGGATTCTTTGATTGAATTGAGGATAATTGGATGAACATTATTGAATGGTGTAATAGTAATTCAGGGTTCGTATCGGCAGTTTTATCAGTTGTAGGTATTGTGATAAGTGTTATTGCTATCGTAGTATCAATCCGAACTGCCAGGATGCCTTATACTAAAAAAATATCCTTATCAGCGGGAAATTATTTTACTACAGATGGTAATTTTGGGTATCACGTTTCCGCAACAAACGTTGGAAATCGTCCGGTTTTTATTACTAAAATTGGCTTTGCTGTAAACGATAAAATTATGGTAAATCCAAGAACAATCGGAGAAAGCCAAAAGATATTACACACTGCAGAGAGTACTTCACAGTATTTTTCCATAGAAGAAATGAAGTCTGCAGTTTCACATCTTACAGGAAAAGTATATGCATACTTGGAGGACAGTGAAGGAAAGAAATACAAAAAGTATTTGTGTAAAGTTGATGACATCAAGCAAATACAATAATTTGAGCGCAACAAGAAAGGCCCTGGATTCCAGAGCCTGTTTTTGTGATATGAGGTGGTCAGCTAATTAAGGATTATCGAGAGACGTGTTCCATCAAAGGGTTCTCCCCATCCGTTTTTCTCTGAAAACTTAGAGAAGGCAACAGCTGCAGGATCAGGGATTTCGATGCTGTTACTTTTCAGAATCTGAATGGCATCATTGACTAATTTGATACTCTCTTTTCCCTCACTTGGTATAGATGTATAGGCATACACCATTGCGATCTTGGTCGGAATAACGAGCAGCTTTTCCATGTTTTTATCAATATCTTTTAGAAAGGCGGCATAATAGTTGTAATCTTCTTCGGAGAGATAATCAAATTGGGCATCCTTGTAATTATCGAATTCGTACAGATATTCCGGAAGAATCTCCATAAAGCGATAGTACCATTCATCGAAGTAATCGGTAGTACACTGCCACATCCATGTAAATAGTGGCTTCCAGTCTTTGTTCGGATATTTTGCGATCGCATATCTTTCAGCACACATGATGGAATAAGCCACTCTGCCTATCATTGAAACATCCGTAAAATCAGTCTTCTTATTCATTAGTTGTCTCCTTCCCAACCGGTATAATTTTCTTTTATATTGCCTCTAAGTGCGTATGTACAGTTTTCACAGGCCGGTTTTGGTTTTCCGAAACTGCTTTTAGTGGTATGGATGGTGTAAATTTTCAGGTTCTCCAGTTTAGCACCATCATTAAGAGCCTGATTTACAGCATGTATTTCGGCACAATTCCCAACGACCAAGTGGTTTAATGACTGCTTCGGAAGTAAGCCTTCGTGCGTATTATCTCCGAAAAGAATCGGATTTTTCTTGTCGTGTTCGATTTCGATACCGTGGTTACGACCATTATAATACTTTCCGGTACTTTCATCATAGGCTACCGTTGCTGTATTGAACTTTTCTCGCTGCCTTTTGGAAATGTTTTCTAATCGCTCAGCGGTATCATGAGCCCATGAGGTAACGTGCGACTGCATTTGTTTTGGAGTGCCTTTGTATGCACGTTCTCCTTTTGTTCCAGAGAACAGTCCGCTGTAGCCCTTACTCATGGTCTGACCTCTTTTCATAAGCTAGGGCGGTATGGCTTTTATAACTGATGATAGTGATTCCTTTTTCACGAAGAAGATCGAATACAGGATAATTCGCAGAACCATATATGAGAATAGTGTGTGGCTGAAGCTTTTCAACCATTGCCAGGATTCCTTCTTCGAAACGATCCCTGTCAACCAGTTTTCTGGGACTACCACCAACAGTACCTATAGTGACAATACTGTTCTTATCGATTCCGTCAAAACTATACGAATAGGTATAAGAATATCCCCAGCGAACATTATTGATGACTTCCAATCCTTGTGTGCCGATCCAGTAACCAAACGCACGCATACGATATGTGTTGAAGCGATTGATCGGATCAGGAAAATCAACGTAGGTTGAATAATCTATCGTCACGATTCCACGGAAATGTTTCAGGATCTTCAAGGCACGTTTGGGATGCCACCATACACCGGAAAACAATCCATCGAATTTATAATCGTCAATGTAGAAGCAAACAAACGCATCGATGAAGAAGTTCTTATTCTTACGGATTTCCTTCACATATATTGATTTTGCTTCTTCCCATGTGATCATTCTTTTAGGAATGGATGTGAGAATGGTCGGGCAGTGCGGGATGTCATTTTCTTTAGAGAAAACGGCACCTTCAACCATGAAGGAATTCCATAAATCTTTCAGACCGACACGAGTAAGTGTTTTGTTTTTGTTGTTCATAGTTCAATATCCTCCTTCCTAACAAAAACTGTTTTCCACTGGTTTTACGACTGTGAGAAGATCTCTGCAGATGGTAAAATTAAGGTGGATTTTTACAATGCCAGTCTATTAAGAAAGCTTATTTCTTACATCGGTGCAGGCTTGCGAAAACCTTGCAAAAACCTTGCAAACGAAAGGAGAAAGATTATTGAACTACGGAGAGTTTTTACGAAAGCTGAAACCTTATTGCATTAACAAGTCCATCAGTAACGAAACACTTGTAAATGAACCAATAGAAATCATCATAGAAAGAGCGAAACTCAAAAAAGAGAAGGGAGCTTCCAAAGGTGAATCATTGCATTACGAAATGACCGAGGCAAGCAGAATTCTCAATAACCACCTTGAACTTCCTGATAAGATGAGGGAAGCTTTGGAATTATTTGGGATGGAAGAGAGCATCATAGAGGAGTTTGATGCATTCTATGAAATTCATATAAACAAGAACAAAGTTAAAGATATGATCGAAGACTATCTTACCGCCATAAGAATTGATCCGTCTTTTCAAAAATATGAATTGGAAAATATTGAATCCTACGCAGAAAAACCAAGTCTGTTCCTGGCGAAGATCCTCATTAAATCTTTGAAGGAACCGAATTATATAGACAATGTCAAAGAATTAACAGTTTGGTCAAGCGGTATCCGCTCTGTTAACGTGGTAAAAGGCGACATTTTTAACTATGCTCTTGGAAAACGATCGAAGGAAAAACGTATTGTTGTTATCCCCGTAAATACATCTTTTGACACACATGTGGCAACTAAACTTGAAAATGATCCCAATCCTCTGGTCTCCAATAAAACGATTCACGGAAATCTGCTGATCCGTTTATTCAAAAGAGGGTTGTCAGAAGAACAGGTTTCCGAAAGAATTAGAAAAAATCTTCTTCGAAACGGATTGATTTCTGAATACAGTCAGGAGATCGCTTTGCCGATTGGAACAATAGCAACTCTTGATTTTGAAAAAGCTGTATTCTATTTTCTGGCTGTATCAATTTTTGATGAGAATAATAACGCCCACAGTTCCAGAGAGGATATCCGAACAGCGATTGAAAAATTGATCATTCATTATGATCAAAAAGGGCAGGGATATGATTTGTTTCTTCCGCTGATTGGAACAGGCATGTCTAGAGCGAACCTGAATTTTCAAGAATCTTATGATTTGATTGTTAGTACCTTATTGGAAAATAAAAATAGAATATCCGGCAAAATCAATATTGTGATTCAGCCGGAGGTGATGAAAACGATAAAAATAGGAAAGGAGTAGTAGATTTGGCATATTACAGAACAAGAACATATTTAGCCGCAGATTGGGACAATGATAAAGAAGTTATCGACAAACTGAGAGAGTGGAACAACAGTTCTTATTGGAACTTGGATTTTACAGATGCTCATGATTTAACACAATCAAACGATTCAAGCCTAAACTGTACGATCAAGCGATCTTTAGGTTTCAGGATGGATCATTCTAAAACATTTGTCCTTGTTGTTGGGCAGAAGACTAAAGATTTGCGTGCAGGAAGCTGCACCTACTGCCCTAACTACAATTGGAATAGGTATGAATGTGGAAACGGTTGGTCAACGAGTTATAAAAGTTATATCGAATACGAATGCGATAAAGCCATCAGAGATGGTCTGAAGATAGTTGTTATTTACAATTATTCCTCTGTCATTCGATCTAAATGCCCGGATTCCGTACGATATGAGGGAAAACATATTGAAGCTTACCATTGGGATGGATATACAAAGAAGTGGAATTATAACGAGATTAGAGACGCAATAATGTATTGAAGACTTAGAGCAAGATTCTCCTTGTTAAACGAAAATTCGTTTTCCAAGGCATGACTTGCGTGAGAATACTTGCTTAGAGCAAGATTCTCCTTGTAACACAGAAATTCATTTTTGATGAATTCTGTATTACCGTCACTTGTTGGTGTTGACACCCCAAACCCGTCATCACTTCGTCGGTTCAATTTTACAATTACACAGTCTTCTTACGAAGGAGATCCGCAGTCAAAAAAGATTGCGGATTTTTTACGCTTTAAGTGCACAACTTCGATTATTTCTGTCCCCTATATATAAGTGAAGGGATATTGAAAACTTATCGGATTCTGATCCATAGCATGATGCTTTTGTCCCCTTCATATAAGTGAAGGGACGGATATTGATTAAGCGTTCTGGAAAAAGGATTTTACAGAAATTTGTGCAGCTCCACTGATTTCTATCGACTAAAGATTAATGGGAGGCATGTGTAAATGAAGAAATACTATGATGAGAAAAAATATAATCTGGCCTTTGAACGCTGTGTCAACATTATGAGTAGTCTGATGCAGAAGAACGGAAGAAAAGTGCTGACTGATGCTGCAATAGAATCGATCCTGAAGATGACTGAAAAGCAGATACAAAACAAACCGGAAGATAAGATTGTCGTTGACAGACTGCAGAGTTATCTTGACCGATGCAGATTGATCAGCAGGAAAGAATGATGATTATGCATTGCATATATTATTTGGAGATAGTATAATTTATGCATAGCATAAGTACAAATTTGAGGAAAGATCATATGAATTGTGCAGAAAAAGTAAGAGAGCTTAGGGAACTTACCGGTATGAACAGGAAGGAATTCTGTGAATACTTTGGAATTCCTTATATGACCGTTACCGATTGGGAATTAGGTCACAGAACGGCACCGGATTATGTGCTGAGATTACTGGAGTACTATATCCGGACCGAACTTCTGTTGAAGGGAAAAAGATCCAATAAAATGTGAAGGAATATTATCGCATGAACAAGAAAAAGAAATGTTACATCTATACCCGTGTATCCACATCCATTCAGGTAGACGGATATAGTCTGGATGCGCAAAAAGACAAGCTGAGAAAATATGCAGAGTATGAAGGAATGGAAATTGTTGGTGAATATTCCGATGAAGGCTTTTCCGGAAAGAATATCCAGGGAAGAAGAGAATTCCAGAGGATGCTCGAAGATATCGAAGAAGGGAAAGACGGTATTGATTATGTATTGGTGTTCAAACTTTCCAGATTCGGCAGGAACGCGGCAGATGTTCTGAATTCCTTGCAAACGATGCAGGATTTCGGAGTAAACCTGATCTGCGTGGAAGATGGGATTGACAGTTCCAAAGATTCCGGTAAACTGATGATCTCTGTATTATCTGCGGTTGCGGAAATCGAACGAGAAAACATCAGAACACAGACAATGGCCGGCAGAGAACAGAAAGCCCGCGAAGGGAAATGGAACGGAGGTTTCGCTCCATATGGTTACAAACTGGTCAATGGAAAACTGGAGATCGCTGATGATGAAGTAGGGATCGTGAAAATGATCTTTGACCGTTATATTCATACCAACGAAGGAGTTAATGGTGTCGCTGCTTATATGAATAATCATGGCTACACCAAGAAACTCAGGCAGAACAACACGATCCCCGGATTCTCTGCTTCATTTGTGAAGAAAGTAATTGATAATCCAGTCTATATGGGCAAGATTGCTTATGGCAGAAGAAAGACGGAAAAGAAGCTTGGTACACGCAATGAAATGCATATTGTGCAACAGTCAGAATTTCCAATTTATGATGGTGAACATGAAGCAATCATTTCAGAAGAAGACTGGAATCTGGCACAGCAGAAAAGAAAGGCCAATGTTTACAAAAGAACAAAGTTCACCGATACCAATCATGCCCATATCTTATCTGGCATACTGAAGTGTCCGTGTTGTGGGAAGGGAATGTACGGAAACATTGCCAAAGCCCACAGCAAAGATAACAAAACCAGATATTACTATTATTGTAAGAATACCTTGGGAGCTACCGGTCATAAGTGTACTTTCCGAACGAATATTGAGCAGAGCGAGATCAACAATCTTGTGGCAAAGATCATCTCCGCAATGGTGAAACAGAAACAGTTCAAAGAGGCTATCCAGGAAAAGATCGATACAGCTGTCGATACTGCTGATCTGGAAAAGCAACTTGATGTTCTGCATAATCAGTTGAAACAAGTGCTGAACATCAAAGCACGCTTGGAACATCAGATGGATACTCTTGATCCGGATGATACACATTATGAAAGAAAGATTCTGGATCTGCAGAGAAGATACGATGAACAGTACGATAAAGTTTATGAAATTGAATCGCAGATTGATGATGTTAAAGAAAGAATCAACAGTATCCGAAAAGAACAGATTACCGGAGATAATATCTATCAGCTGCTTCTGATGTTTGACAGATTATATGATTCTGCATCGGAAATAGAGAAAAAAGAATTGATGCAGACATTCATTGACAGAATCGACATTTATGATGAAAAGCCTGATAATGGTATATGGATTAAGAATATTCGTTTTGTCTTCCCGATTCCGTACAATGGGAAGGATATTATCGATCTATCCTTGGAAGACGAAAAAACACTCGAGACGGTATGCTGCTTGTACCACCAAAAGAAGGGCTTTATTTCAGTACCCTATGAACCGAAAGATACGAAGTATCTGAAAAAGGTAAAATGAATAATGCAAATCGGCGTTTGCTTATGAGTGAAATGTAATAACATGAATTGTTAAGAAGAGAAAAAAGTGAAAAAATTATTCGTATTAATTCGACAAGGTAATTTGGAAGAAGTACAAAATATTATTGAAAAAAGACCTGACCTGTTAAATTGCATTGCAGGACCTCAACCTAAGAAAGACCATGGTCAATCACTGCTTCAAGTGGCATTCAAGACGGGAAAACTTGATATTGCAGACTATCTGATTGAAAAAGGCATAGATGTTGATTTTATGGAGGCAGAAGACGATGATCCCGGTCTAAGAGCACCAGTGCTGTTTGATGCAATCACGGCAACTATTGATGTTCTTTGTATCAATCAATTTGCGACACAGAAAGATGTGCAGAATAGATTTGATAAATCAGACAAAGCTTTGGAATTACTAAAAAAGCTCATCATCAAAGGCGCAGACATCAATAAAAGAGCATCCAATGGCTTGAGCGCATTGAACTGGAGCCTGCATCATGCAGATTCTATAATGAAAAGTGAAAAAATCTATCCATTTTCACAAGAAAAGGTTAGAGAACAATTAGGATATATTTTGGATTTATTGATAGATAATGGTGCAGATTATAAAGTCTGGCTTGAAGAAGGGTTATATCCTGAGCCATCCCCCGGACCGAGTGTAAAAACTTTGTACTTTGACAATGAGAATTCTGAATTAGAGATTAACTACAATGCAGTTCAACATATGAGGCATTTTCTTCAGACATATTTTACAAAGAAAGGTCTTTAAAAAGAAAAATACAGATTCAAGTTTGCTGATCTGTTCCTGGATCTGAATTCTGTTGAGACGGTATGCTGCTTGTACCACCAAAAGAAAGGCTTTATTTCCGTGCCGTATGAGCCGAAGAATGTGGAGTAAGACATGAGATTTGACAACGCGTATTTTATTACTGGTACGGCCTATGCAGGCAAATCAACGATGATAAAATTGCTTTCAGAGAAATATAACGGTATCCTGTGTGAAGAGAACTATCATGACCAGCTGTTGCCAGGGCTTGACAGTACAGAGTTTCCTTTTCTGACTTATACCCGTGATCTGGAGGACTGGCATGACTTCATTAGAAGGACCCCAGAGGAATACAAGGCATGGATGGACGGTGTGTCTCATGAATGTGAGATATTGGAGCTCAGGATCCTTGACGGGCTCAAGGAGCAGAGAAAGTCTGCGTTTGTAGATACCAATATTTCAATAGAGACATTGAAAAGGGTAACTCCCTCAAATCATGTACTGGTCATGCTGGCGGATCCTCAAATATCTGTGAGGCGCTTCTTTGAAAGGCCAGATCGCGAGAAGCAGTTCTTATATCAGTTGATTATGGATGAACCTGATCCAGAGAAGGCGATGGAGAATTATCGGAAAGGGCTCATGCTGATCAATTCGCAGGAAAACTATGACCGCTATTTACATTCTGGATTTCATGTGATAATCAGAAATGAAAACCGAAGCATTGAGCAAACGCTGGAAATGGTAGAAAAGGCCTTCGGTTTGCAGGTAGTACAATCAAAATCCAATTGAGACGGTAGTATCGATGTCACGGATTTGGGCTGATCGCTGAAAAGACACCTGATTCATGGTTTTTTCAAGGATCTGACTGTCGCCGGTGGAAAGCAAAAACATTTTAAGGAGGTCGCTGCGTGGCTTTTGACTATAAAAAAGAGTATAAGGAATTCTACATGCCGAAGAATAAACCGTCCATCGTGACGGTCCCGAGCATGAACTTTATTGCGGTTCGCGGACACGGCGATCCCAATCAGGAAGACGGTGAATACAAACAGGCTATAGGTCTTCTGTATGGGATTGCGTTCACGATAAAGATGAGTAAGAAGGGCGATCACCAGATCGACGGCTATTTCGATTATGTCGTACCTCCGTTGGAAGGTTTCTGGTGGCAGGATGGTATCAAAGGAATCGATTACGCTCACAAAGAGAATTTCGAGTGGATCTCCGTCATTCGTCTGCCGGATTTCGTCACAAAAGCTGATTTTGACTGGGCTGTTGAGGAGGCTGCAAAGAAGAAAAAGGCAGACTTCTCGAAGGTCGAATTCCTGACCTACGATGAGGGCTTGTGCGTCCAGTGTATGCACAGCGGTTCCTATGACGATGAGCCGGCAACGGTTGAGTTGATGCATGAGTTTATGGAACAGGAAGGCTATACGCTGGATATTACGGATCAGCGTTTCCATCACGAAATATATCTGAGCGATGCCAGAAAGACGGCGCCGGAGAAGCTGAAAACAGTGATCAGGCATCCGATACGGAAGAGGTAATTGCGGCGTCACGCAAAGAATACCGATCTTTGTGACTGTCAAGATATGAAGAGACAGCCGTTCTGATGTCGAACAGAACTGTTACGTAAGTATGTCCTGAAAGGGGGTAAACTATGGAATATATCAGAGTAACAAAAGAGAATCTGGAGAAGGAACATATCTGCTGTGCCATCTCAAACAACAGGGACATTCAGGTCTCTTCCAAGAAGGCATGGCTTTCAGACCGGTTGGACGAAGGACTGGTGTTTCTGAAAAGTGTGGAACGGGGAAAGTGTTTTATTGAGTATATCCCTGCTGAAAGCGCATGGAATCCGATCGATGCGGACGGGTATATGTATATCGACTGTCTTTGGGTCTCCGGTTCCTTCAAGGGACACGGATACTCCAATGATCTGCTCGGTGCTTGCATCGAGGACAGCAAAAACAAGGGAAAACTGGGTCTTTGTATCCTTTCATCAGCCAAGAAAAAACCTTTCCTTGCCGATCCGAAATTTCTGAGATACAAGGGTTTTACGGTAAGCGATGAGGCAGATAACGGTATTCAGCTGTGGTACCTGCCTTTCTCTGATGATGCTCCTCAGCCCAAGTTCAGGGACTGCGCAAAACATCCTCATGTTGATGAAACGGGTTATGTTCTGTACTATACCAGCCAGTGCCCGTTCAATGCAAAGTATGTTCCGATCATAGAACAGACAGCAAAAGATAACGGCATACCGTTCAAAGCGATCCACATCGAGAGCAGGGAACAGGCGCAGAATGCTCCGACACCGATCACGACATATGCTTTGTTCCTTGACGGAGAATATCTGACCAACGAACAGATGAACGATACCAGGTTTTTGAAACTGGTATCAAAATAACAGATCTGTCACAGCACCAGACTGCGGAGAGCTAAGAAAGAGAGAACAGAATATGACACTGGAAACGGAACGTCTCATTCTCCGTCCGTGGGAGGAAGCGGATGCGGAAGAATGTTATAGATACGCACAAGATCCACGGGTTGGACCGATAGCGGGCTGGGCAGCGCATACCGGTGTTGAAAATAGTAGAGAGATCATAAAAACAGTCTTGTCTGCGCCTGAAACATATGCTGTGGTACTTAAAACAACAGGTCTTCCGGTTGGCAGTATCGGCCTGATGCTCGGCAAAGCAAGCAATATAGGTCTTTCTGATACAGAGGGTGAAATTGGATACTGGATCGGGGTTCCATACTGGGGACAAGGGCTTATACCAGAAGCAGTCCGGGAGCTTATGAGATATGGCTTTGAAGAGTTGAGTCTTGAAAAAATGTGGTGCGGGTATTTTGATGGAAACGACAAATCAAAACGCGTTCAGGAAAAATGTGGCTTCCGGTATCATCACACGAAAGAAAACGTTCCTTGTGCCATAGAGGGATTGTTGCGGACAGAGCATATTACCTGTATTACAAGAAAAGAATGGGAAGGTCTCATTACGCTTTATACACCGTCTTTGGAAGACCTTTGGTTCAGGCAGAAAATGATGGCAGATCCGGAGACGATGTCGTATAACCATGCATGGGGAGGAACGATCCCCTTTCCACAGGAGGAATGGCGTAACTGGTACGATCTCTGGATCGTGAATCATGAAAACAAACATTATTACAGGTATTTGAAAGATAATACCGGTCGCTTTATTGGAGAGATCGCCTATCATTACGATAGCGGCCGAAACCTTTATGTCGCAGATGTTATAGTCCATGCCCCATACAGAGGTAAAGGCTATGGCAACATTGGATTGGACCTGCTGTGTAGTGCGGCTAAAAAGAATGGTGTAGATGTACTGCATGACGATATTGCGATAGATAATCCGGCAGTCACGATGTTTCTGAAACATGGATTTGTTGAGGAATACAGAACAGATCAGATCATCATGCTGAGAAAGGAACTGTAAAGACACAGTGATAACATATTAATGTATAAACTGGAACATACGGTACAGCCGTTCACTGTTATTTGGGAGGATAAAACATGAAAGTAACTTTTTTCGGAACTACAACGCTTCTGTTTGACGACGGAAAGGATCAGATCTTTTTTGATGCGCATATGACCCGTCCGTCGCTTTTGAAATACATCTGCGGCAGTGCACCGACAGACCGGGCCGTCGTAGACGATCAGCTTTCCCTCAACCGGGTCGACCGTCTGAAGGCAATCTTTGTCTCACATTCGCACCACGACCACGTAATGGATGCTCCGTATATCGCAAATAAGACCGGTGCTATGATCTACGGCAGCAGTTCCGCATTGAATGTAGCTAGAGGCGGAGATGTACCGGAAGAAAAGCTGGTGCAGTTTGAACCCAATCAGACCTATGAAGTCGGTTCTTACCGCATCAAGGTGATCCCGTCGATCCATTCAAAGCCTACGATCCTGAACAATGACCTCGGTCAGACGATCGACGAACCTCTGCGCCAGCCGGCAAAGCTGCGCAGTTATAAAGAGGGCGGTTCCTACGATTTCTACGTAGAAGCAGAAGGCAAGAAGATCATGATCCGCCCGAGTTTCAACTATATCGTCGGGCAGATGGACGGCTATCAGGCAGACGTGCTGTTTCTGGGCGTAGCCGGCCTGCAGAAGGCAGAACCGGAGATGGAGAAGCAGTTCTTTGAGGAAACGATCGCCAAGCTCCATCCGAAACTCGTCATTCCGGTACACTGGGACAACTTCTTCTCTCCGTTGACAGTACCTGTTCGGGGGATGCCTCGTCTGATCGAAAAGACAGACGTGGTCTTCTATAAACTGGCCCGCTATTGCGAAGAACACGGGGTCAACTGTCTCGTACAGATCCCGGGGACGAGCGTGGAGATCTGATCCGTATGAATCAGCCGGTATTGTATGTGAATGCCTGTGTCAGGAAAGATTCAAGGACGCAGAGGCTTGCGGAAAAACTGCTTTCCAGACTGGACAGACCTTATCAGGAGATAAAGCTGGAAGAGATCCGTTTTCCGGTATGTGATGAAGAATACCTAAACAGACGTGACAGACTGGTCAAAGATGGCGATCTTCAGGATCCGATGTTTCACTTCGCAAGACAGTTCTGTGAAGCGGATATCATCGTCATCGCAGCTCCGTATTGGGATCTCTCTTTTCCCGCGATGCTGAAGCAGTATCTGGAACAGGTCAATGTGGTAGGGATCACCTTCAAATACTCAGAAGAAGGCGTTCCGATCGGTCTGTGCAAGGCAAAGAAGATCTATTATGTCACGACTGCCGGAGGCCACTTTGTCCCGGAAGATTACGGATTCGGCTATGTAAAAGCATTGGCACAGAACTATTACGGAATTCAGGATGTCAGGAAAATAGAAGCCGTCGGACTTGATATCTACGGGGCAGACGTCGATGCGATCATGAAGGAAGCGGAGACGCATGTTGCGGATATGGAACTGTAAAGGACAGATGCTTTATAGAATCGACAGTATATCATTCGCATAAGCAGCAGCTCACAGAATAATATCAGTTTCATTTACAACAGAACAGTAACGAACGAGAAGAACATAATCAAAGAAAGAGAATGCTGACGATGATCATTTAGAATGTAAAGATTTCTTGAGAAAGGTTTCTACTCACGGAGCTTCGCACTCGAAGATCTTCCGGAAGACTGGAAGTGTCCGAGACGCAGACAGGGCAAAGACAGGTTCAATAAAGCGTAATCGATCTGAAACGAAAAAGCTCCTGCACAGAAATAACGTGCGGGAGCCTTTTTTCTATCCTGAATCATTCATCCGTTATATCATTAAAGAGATGAAAAAACTGTTTGGCGGCATCGAACTGACCTGGAAAAAAGTGATACTTTCTGCGATACTTGCGGGAATCGTTACAGCGATCTTTGCGATCGTTCCGCTCTTTCACAATACTTCTTTTGAAGCGGTCACTGTGACTCCGGAAGTGTGGATCTTCTTTGGGATTCTTATCATCATGAACGGCAAATCCAATATGGATTCCGCCCTGAAATGTTTCGTCTTTTTCCTGATCAGTCAGCCGCTGGTCTATCTGATCCAGGTGCCGTTCAGTTCGATGGGCTGGGGACTCTTCAATTATTATCGATACTGGTTTCTGTGGACTCTGCTTTGTTTCCCGATGGGATATATCGGCTACTGGATGAAGAAAGACAGGTGGTGGGGGTATCTGATCCTCTTTCCGATGATCGTATTGACCGCATCTTCCTATCTGACCTATTTCTCGGATTTTCTGTTCTCCATGCCGAGATTTCTTCTGATCTGCCTGTTCTGCGTTGCAGCGATGATCCTGTATCCTGTTTTGATCTTCAAAGATATGAAGATCCGCAGATTCGGGGGAGTAACAGGTGCGATCGCCGTCTTCTACATCACATTCTTCTGCCTCATGGATCCTCCTGTCTACAGTGTCGATTTCATGCCGGCTTCGGAAGAAAACTATTACGATGATTCTTATCAGGTCTCTCTGGAAGATGATAGTTACGGCGATGTAGACATCAGATATTCGGAAAATACTGAGGATCATATCCTGCACGCAGGTTTTAAAAAAGCCGGAGATACCATATTGACACTGATCGCTCCGGATGGCGAGAAGACAGAGTATGAACTGCATATCGAACGCAATTCGTTCAGGATCACGAAGAAACAATAATGATACACGGGAACGTTCATTTCATATAGACAGAGGTATATAGGTTATGAAAACAAACAGACATATCATTTTGACGGTCTTCCTCATAATGATGATGTGTCTCAGCGGATGTTCAGGGAGATCTTCGGATGATCCAAAGACCGTTCACGAAGATATGAAGGAAGCTTTTGAGGAATGGGGAGGAAGATCCTCCGTAGAAACAGATCTTCCAATCGTCTGGGATGAGATCACTGAAAACGGAGTCGATGAGGATAAACTGATCGAAAATGTCGATACGGATACCCTGGAATCCATTGCCGGACAGTTACAGGGACTGTGCAGGAAGATCGATCAAAAAGGGGAAGTAGACAAAGAATACTGGCTCAGAGGGGAATGGTACGACGATGCCTTGAAGTCTGAAGAATACGCATATGTCGTATCACTGAAAGAAAAAGCGGTGAAGCCGCTGTTCCTGATCCTCTATAAGAGTGAAAATGCGGGGATGTACGAATGGATCTGTGCCAAGGCACTGGAAGAGATATCAGGATACGATTTCTCTTCAGAAAACAACAGAAACGGCTGGAAGGATTCCCGGGAATTCCTTGAATTGTTCATACAGAGAGTCGTGGAATCAAAGAAATAACCAAAAGCAACCCCTGGTTGACACATTTCCAATGACCTGTTGGTCGTCTTATGTGACGTGTCGGAATACAATGAAGACAGAGGTGAGAGATTATGAAACTGAATGAAAAGATCATCTATGCCAGAAAGAAGGCGGGAATGTCACAGATCGATCTTGCGGATGCGATGGAAGTCTCCAGACAGTCAGTATCCAAATGGGAGACAGGGGAGTCCAATCCTGAGATCTCGAAGCTTCCGACACTCGCAAAGATCCTGAACGTCACGACAGACTGGCTTCTTTCAGAAGAAGAAGTTGAAGAGATAAAGCCAAACGAAAAGAGTGATGCAGCCTATCCGGAATGGGTCGACCGTCTTCCCGGATTTGTCAGCAGGATGATCCGCAGATACGGATGGGTCTACGGGGTTTCGGTATCGATCAGAGGCATCCTTATGATCGCCCTGGTCCTGGTGTATCGGTATATGCTTTATCGGACGAACCGTCATTTCTACGAAATGTTTCCGGATCAGATCGATGAGGTCCTCGGGCCTCAGAGACTGATCTCAGGTATCGCACTCGCTATCGGTGCGATCATTACGATCGCCGGGATCGTATTGACTGTTCTGCTGAAACGATGGAAAGACAGATCCTAAAACAGAGAAAACTGCCATATATAACTGAACAAACGTTTATTTATCATTCAAAAGAAAGGAGATCCGATAAAGATCTCCTGTTTTTATGATTTCTGAAAGAAGAAACGGTCTGCGTATTCGGGATATCGCGTAAGATCGAAGATCTCTTTCGAGTGTTCCTTTACAGCTTCATCCGCAAGATGGCCATGCAACCATACAGCATCTGCGATCGCTTGATACGGATCCTGATAGAGGCTGCATAGTCCTGCGATCATACCTGTCAGTACATCTCCGCTTCCTGCTCGGGCGAGAGCTTCATTTCCGGAATCATTCACGATATAAGAACCGTCTTTGTTTACGATTAGGGAATTCGGACCTTTCAGTACGAGGATGATGTTATGTTCCTTCGCAAATTGTGTTGCGATTTTTAACCTGTCTTTTTCAATATCCTCGATCGGAAGTCCTGTCAGGGCGGAGAATTCGCCGAGATGAGGCGTCAGGATCATGTTTGGATTCAGATGATAGAATTCGGGATGTCTCGCAAGGATGCGCAAGCCTTCCGCATCGACGATGACCGGGACTTTGACTTCTTTCAGGACCGAACTCAGATATGCCTCTTTCTTCGGATGATTTGTGATACCGGATCCGAAAGCAACGGCACCTGCCTTGTGAAGGGAAGGAAGATCGATCTCATCCCTGGAAAGATCGTCGGGATGATATACGGCCGTGACTTCGTTTGACGCAACGATAGGGTAGATGTCCTCGGGAAGTGAAACATCGATATAGGAAGTCCCGACACTGCGGGCTCCGATGATGTTTAAGATACAGGCACCGGCCATTCCGTAGGATCCTGCGATCAGAAGGACTCTGCCGTTGTTGAATTTATTGGAGTCGGATCTGCGGACCGGGTAATGAGAAAAGAACGTTTTATTATCCATAGATTCATTATAAGTCAGTCGAAGGGTATCGGAAAAGGATCGCAATGAAACGGGAAATAGAATATAATTCAGATTAAGAGGAACGTGTTATGAATCATTTTGATGAAAAGTATTGTATCGATACATTTAAAAGACTGCTGGAAGTCGACAGTACGACCGGACAGTATGCAGAGATCCAGAAACTGCTCTCCGAGATCGTGAAGGAAGAAGGCTATTCCTGTGAACTGACTCATAAGGGCGGTGTCATCGTCGATCTGGGCGGAGAAGGAGATCCTCTGGTAATCACGGCTCATGTGGATGATATCGGTCTGATGGTCCGTCATATCAATGCGGACGGGACTTTGAACGTCTGTTCGGTAGGAGGACTCTATCCGTTCTACTGCGTCACCGAGAACGTTCGTGTCTACACCAGAGACGGCCAGGTCTATACTGGAACGGTCAACCGTACTCCGAATTCCATCCATGTGACGGAAGAGGAACTGCGCAATGAACTGGGCGATTTCCGCAAAAACGTCTGTGTCACACTGGACAATGACGTGAAATGTGCGAAGGATACGGAAGCCTTAGGGATCGAGACAGGCGATTTCATCGCATTAGAGCCACGTTTTACGGAAGCAAACGGATATCTCAAATCCCGCTTTATCGACGATAAGGCGTGTGCTGCGGTGCTTTTAAGCGCAATGCGTGCACTGAAGAAAGATAAACTGAAGCTGAAACGGAAAGTATACGCCTATTTTGCGATGTATGAGGAGATCGGACACGGTACGACCTACCTTCCGGAAGGAGTGAAGGACATCCTGGCGATCGATATCGCACCGACCGGTCCGGATCAGAATTCGGATGAAAGGAAGGTCTCTATCTTTGCGAAAGATTCCCGTTTCCCGTATCACGATGTGATGACCAGTGAACTGAGAAACTGCGCGAGAGACAACAGGATCGATTATGTGATGGATATCTTCACTCCGCACTACGGTACGGATGCGGACGGAGCTGTCCTGGCGGGTTACGATGTGCGCCATGCGGCCATCGGTCCGGGTACGGCAAACTCTCACGGCTATGAACGGACGCATATCGAAGGACTGAAGAATACCTATCTTCTGACATTGAAATACATTACGGAGTAAACCATGAACAGCAACAGACCTTTAGAAGAGATGAACGACCATGAGCTCCTCATGGAACTGATCGAAGAGAAAAGAAGGAACCAGAAGATCCGCTACATCAAATACGGCATCCTGGCGGTCGCGGTGATCGCCATCGCGATCATCGTGTCTTCCTGGTTCCCGAAGATCCGCGAAGCGATCGAGACCTACAATACCGTCATGAAACAGGTCGATTCCGCTACCGGCAAGATCAACGAATTCATGGGAAAGATCGACTTCAGCGTACTGGAGGAACTCGAGACCACGATGGGGGATGTACAGGATCTGATGGGAAAGCTGCAGACGATCCTGGGATTCTTCGGAATGAATTAAAAAACCATCCGTCAGGATGGTTTTCATTTACAGTGGCGTGCCTAGCAGGACTTGAACCCGCAACCTTTTGGTTCGTAGCCAAACACTCTATCCAGTTGAGCTATAGGCACATCGCTCTATTACAATATCACTTAATACGATTTTTTTCAAATTTTATTTTTTTAGTTTATAATGGCATATGTAACTTTTTTGGATATGTAAGACATATCCGATCGGAGGAAGCATGAAACGGAGCAACACCATCATCGTAGGTGCCGGCAGACTCGGCGGTACGATCGCCAGAAAACTGAATATGAAATCCAATGTCCTGATCATCGACAAGAACCGGGACAAGTTCTCAAAGCTGCAGGATTACAGCGGTTTTGCGGTGAGCGGAGATGCGACGGATATGGCATTTCTGGAGAAGAACGGCATCAAGGATGCGGACCGGGTGATCGCCGTGACTGATGACGACAACGTGAATCTGTTTCTTGCGGACGTCTGTACGAGCGTCTATGACGTTCCCCATATCATCATCAAACTGAAGGATTCCCGCAAACGGGTCCTGGTCGATGAAAGAGTGGCCTGTATCTGCCCATTCGATCTTTCTTTGGAATTCTTTGAAGAGAAGCACGGACAGGAGGGGACGAAATGAAGATCGTGATCGCCGACGGCATCCATGAAGCCGATTACATCATCTCTCTTTTCAACAACCGTCAGAACGAACTGATCGTGATCAACGAGGATGAGGATACCTGCAAGTATCTGAGTCTGAACAACGATATCCCGGTGATGCGGGGAAGATGTACCAGAGAAAACGAATTAAGAGAAGCCGGTGCAGAGAACGCTGACCTTTTTATCGCGCTTTCCGCCGATGACTACAAGAACTATGTCGCCTGCAAGACCGCAAAGAACCTCCTGCATGTGAAGAAATGTATCGCGACCGTCATCAACCCGAAGAACGTCTCCCTGTTCAGACAGCTGGGGACCGATTCGGTCGTCTGTTCGACCTATCTTTTAGGCCAGCAGATCTCTGAGTTCACTTCCATGGAGAATCTGATCGATGCGCTGTCACTGGAAGATGACAAGATCATCATCGTCGAGATGAGAGTGAACGCCGACCTGGATGTCTGCGGAAAGACCCTGGCGGAAGTCAATATCTCCGATATCGGATCCATCAGTTCGATCATCCGGGAAGGAAGCGCCTTGATCCCCAACGGCCAGACCATATTATGTGAGAATGACAAGGTCCTCATCGTGACCACTGCCGACAACAAGAACCGTATCGTGAACGCCTTCAGAAAGAAGAAAGCATGAAACGCGACTACTACAAGCTCATCTTCTTCTATCTGTCCATCTTTGTGATGATGATCGGTGTTATCCAGCTGCTTCCTTTAGCGGCGATCCCGTTCTATCCCGAAGACGGCGTCTATGCCTACTGTTTCCTGATCCCGGGTATCGCAAGTATCCTGATCGGGTTTTTAAGCCATCAGCTGCTGAAGGATGTCAAGGTCCTGAAACTGGAGAAGCATTACGATTCCGTCCTGGTGGTCCTGATCTGGATACTGGCGATCTTCATCAGCACCTTCCCGTGGATCCTGAAAGGGGACTACAATTTCACTCAGGCCAGTTTCGAGATGACTTCCGGCTATTCGACGACCGGACTTTCCGTTGTGGATGTCGACCATACGCCGAAGATCTTCCTGCTGTTCCGTTCCACGACCCTGTTTGTGGGAGGTGTCGGACTGGTCCTGATCATCACATCCGCTTTTTCGGACCGTTACGGACTTAATCTGTACAATGCGGAGGGGCACAATGACAGACTGATGCCGAACCTGGCGAAATCGGCGAGAGTGATCCTTTCGTTCTATTCCGCCTATATCCTTTTCGGGACTATCGCCTATGTCTTGTGTGGAATGCCGGTATTCGATGCGATCAATACTTCTGTTGCGGCATTGTCGACCGGCGGCTTTACGGTCATCGGTGAAAGCATCTACGGCTATCATTCTCTGAAGATCGAGATCATCACGATCATATTGATGCTTCTGGGACAGACCAACTTCATGCTTCATCTGTTCCTGTTCAAACGGAAGTGGAAACAGTTCTTCCGTCATTGTGAGACCAGATTCTTCCTGGTCGTATCCGTGATCTTCGTCTCCTTTATGACCTTCGATCTCTTGAACAGCGGATACGCCGCAAATATTTTCGAAAGTCTTCGGATCTCGGCTTTCAATTTCGCGACGACCATTACGACGACCGGTTTCGTCTCGGTAAAGGATATGAAGATGCTTCCGCCGGGTTTTGTGACGTTCATGATCCTGGGGATGCTGATCGGCGGAAACCAGGAATCCACCGGCGGCGGTATCAAACAGTACCGTGTCATCGTCGCATTGAAGGGGATCTATCATTCCATCCGGGAATCGATCATGAACCGTCATATGGTGATCTCCCATCGGATCTGGAGACTGGGTGACAAGGAAGAACTGACGGACAGCGAGATCCGCTCGACTTCTTCCTATATTATCTTCTACTTCCTGCTGTTCCTTTTGGGATCTTTGATCTTCACGATGTACGGCTACGATCTGCAGGATTCGATGTTCGAATTCTCTTCGGCGATCTCGACGGTCGGTCTTTCCCTGGGCATTACGAACTACAATGCCTCACCGGTCATCCTCTGGACCGCCATCATCGGCATGTTCCTGGGAAGGATGGAGATCATGGTCGTCTTCAAGGCATTTTTAAGGATCAAGAAGGACATTCGGAACCGGGAAAACTGAAAAAATTCCGATTTAGATAAATTGGAATTGATTTATTAAATAAAAATGGTAAAATATCTTATGTGTCCATGTAGCTCAGCTGGATAGAGCATCCGCCTTCTAAGCGGACGGTCGGGAGTTCGAGTCTCTCCATGGACGCCATTTTTTTATTTACGGACATCCTGAGGATGTTTTTTTTATATTCCGGAATATAAGGCCGAATTCCTGTTTTTACAACCGAAAGCATGGTTTTTGTCTCTTTTTGTCCGTTCCTTTTTTCTAAAATGAAATTGAATAAAGGGACATATGATAACGCTTTCATGTGTCCTTAACAGATAAAGGAGAGAAAATGAAAGGTATTCACGTTACGAGTGAGATAAAGCCTCTGAAGAAGGTTTTACTTCACAGACCCGGAAAAGAGCTTTTGAACCTTACTCCGGACACACTCCAGGAACTGCTGTTCGATGACATCCCATTCCTGAAAGTCGCTCAGGAAGAGCACGATGCGTTCGCTCAGGTCCTCAGAGACAACGGCGTTGAAGTCGTCTATCTGGAAGATCTGATGACGGAAGTTCTGGAACTCAACCCGAAACTGGTCGAACCGTTCCTCTATCAGTGGCTGGAAGAAGGAAACATCAAGACCAAGAGATGGAAAGACAAGCTCTATAACTACTTGATCGAAAACTTCCATGGCAAGGACCTCGTCTTAAAGACAATGGAAGGTATCACACTGAAGGAAATGGGCGATTCCGCAAAGGCTTATTCTCTGCAGGACAGAGTCGCACCGCCCGATGACCTGTGCGTTGCACCGATGCCGAACCTCTATTTCCAGAGAGACCCGTTCGCTTCTGTCGGTGACGGCGTCTTCGTTCACAAGATGAAGTTCCCGACCAGAAACAGAGAGACGATCTACGCTGACTATATTTTCAAATATCATCCTGATTTCGCGGGCTACGTCAAACGCTACTACGACCGTGACTATCATGCCAATATCGAAGGCGGCGATGTCTTCAACCTTACAGACACCGTACTGGCGATCGGTATCTCCCAGAGAACTTCTCCGGATGCCATTGAAGCAGCTGCAAGAAACCTGTTCAACGATCCGGACTGCAGGATCCGTACCGTTCTGGCATTCAAGATCCCGGAATCCCGTGCCTTCATGCATCTGGATACCGTATTCACAAGGATCGATGTCGACAAGTATACCGTACATCCGGCCATCATCGGACCTTTGGAAGTGTTCGAGATCACTCCGACACAGAGAAAGGATCACAATCCGGATGACCTGCATATCGTAAAACTGGAAGACACTCTGGAGCACATCCTCGAGAAGTACACCGGTGTCGAGAAAGTTGAACTGATCTACTGCGGCGGAGACGATATGATCGCTGCTGCCAGAGAACAGTGGAACGACGGTTCCAATACATTATGTATCGCACCGGGTGTCATCGTCTGCTACGAAAGAAACGATGTCACCAACAAGATCCTGCGTGACAAGGGCTTACATGTCATCACGATCCCGAGTGCCGAATTATCCAGAGGAAGAGGCGGCCCAAGATGCATGTCTATGCCTCTGATCAGAGAAGACTAGGAAACATTCAAAGAGGAGGAAAAATAAATGGGTGTTAATTTAAGTGGACGTAATTTTTTAAAACTTCTTGACTTCACTCCGGAAGAGATCCGCTACATGCTGGACCTCGCGAAGGAATTCAAGGCTCTGAAGAGAAACGGTGTGCCTCACGATTATCTGCGCGGCAAACAGATCGTTCTGCTGTTCGAAAAGACTTCGACCAGAACGCGCTGCTCGTTCGAAGTTGCAGGCAGAGACCTGGGCATGGGCGTTACCTATCTCGATCCGGGTTCATCCCAGATGGGCAAGAAGGAATCCCTGGAAGATACCGCAAGAGTTCTGGGAAGAATGTATGACGGTATTGAATACAGAGGTTTCGACCAGTCCATCGTTGAAGAACTGGCAGCGAAGGCCGGTGTTCCTGTCTGGAACGGTCTGACGACACAGTTCCATCCGACGCAGATGCTGGCAGACATCATGACAGCTGAAGAGAACCTGGGCGACATGAGAGGCAAGACTCTCGTCTTCATGGGCGATGCCGGAAACAACGTCGCAAACTCCCTGATGGTCGTCTGCGCGAAACTCGGTATCAACTTCGTAGCCTGCGGACCGAAGAAACAGATGCCTGCAAAGGAACTCGTCGATACCTGCAAGAAGATCGCGAAAGAGAACGGCTCTACCATCACTCTGACGGAAGATGTCAAGAAGGGCACCAAAGGCGCTCATGTCATCTACACCGATATCTGGGTATCCATGGGCGAACCGGATGACATCTGGGCTGAAAGGATCAAGCTCCTGGAACCTTACCGCGTCACCAAAGAAGTCATGGCAAACGCTGACAAGAACGCCATCTTCATGCACTGTCTGCCTTCCTTCCATGATACGAACACCACGATCGGTGCTGATATCGCCAAGAAGTTCGGTGTCACTGAAATGGAAGTCGCTGACGAAGTCTTCGAATCCAAACAGTCCAAGGTATTCGACGAAGCAGAAAACAGAATGCATACGATCAAAGCTGTCATGTATGCAACATTGAAATAATCATGGGCAAAAGATTAGTTATCGCATTGGGCGGAAACGCCCTCGGCAATACACCGATTGAGCAGCTCGCTTTAGTCAAGAAGACTGCATCGACGATCGTTGACCTCGTGGAAGAGGGATATGATGTCGTCGTCGGTCACGGAAACGGTCCTCAGGTCGGTATGGTCAACCTTGCGTTCGAAAATTCTCACAACAAGGTCGGCGGTACTCCGGAGATGCCGTTCCCTGAATGCGGTGCCATGACTCAGGGCTACATCGGTTACCATCTGCAGCAGTCCATCGGCAGAGAGCTGAAGAGAAGGGGCATCAGCAAGCCTGTTGCGACCGTCATCACTCAGGTCGAAGTCGACAAGGCTGACTCTGCATTCCAGAATCCGACGAAACCGATCGGTTCCTTCTATACCAAGGAAGAAGCCGACAGGATCGTTGAAGAGACCGGCTATACCTTCGTGGAAGATGCAGGAAGAGGCTACAGAAGAGTCGTTCCTTCTCCGAAACCGGTATCGATCGTTGAACTTCAGACCGTCGAGAACCTCGTTTCCGAAGGCTGTGTCGTCATTACGGTCGGCGGAGGCGGTATTCCTGTCGTCAAGTCCGATGGCTGGTATGAAGGTGTTGCAGCTGTCATCGACAAGGACAGAGCTTCCGCAAAGCTGGCTCTGGACCTGCACGCAGACATGCTGGTGATCCTTACGGCTGTTGAAAAAGTTTCTATCAACTTCAACAAGCCGAATCAGGAAAACCTTTCCGATATGTCTCTGGAAGATTGCTACAGATACATGAAGGAAGGTCACTTCGCCAAAGGAAGCATGCTTCCGAAGGTCGAATCCTGTATCGAATATGTGGAACATACCGAAAACGGCAAAGCTCTGATCACTTCTCTGGAAAAGGCAAAAGAAGCACTGCAGGGCCTGACCGGTACGGTCATTCACAGGTAATAATCCGGAATATCCGATTATTATAGATTTTTCAAAAGGGGGAAAAATGGAAAAGAAACAAAAGAAGATGTTATCATCTTTCACGATCCTGGTCTTAATGATCCTTGCCCTTGCGGTATTGTCATGGATCGTCTCTGCTGCAGTACCCGACAGCGGCGTTGTTCCTGCTACATTCGCGAATATCATCCGTTCCGTCGTTGATGGTTTCTCCGATGCTGCAGGTTCCGGCGCTGACCTGATCTGCTTTATCTTTGCAATCGGCGGATTCCTCGGCATCGTCAATTCGACAGGTGCTCTGGATGCCGGTATCGCTACTCTGGTACGTAAGCTGCACGGACGTGAAGAGATCCTGATCGCTGTCGTCATGTTCGTATTCTCCATTGGCGGTACGACATACGGCATGTGTGAAGAGACTGTTCCGTTCTACATCATGATGGCTTCGACGATGGTCGCTGCCGGAATGGATACGCTGGTCGGTGCGATCACAGTCGCATTCGGTGCAGGTGTCGGTGTCCTTGGATCTACGATCAACCCGTTCTGCACGATGGCTGCTGTCGCTGCCTGCGATTCCGTCGGTGTTCCTGTCGATACCGGTAAGATGATCGCCCTGGGCGTCGTAATATGGCTCACCTCCTATGCGATCGCTCTGTACTTCGTTCTGCAGTATGCGAAGAAAGTCAAAGCCGACAAGGGTTCGACATTCCTCTCTCTGCAGGAAAAGGAAGTCATGGATAACGAATTCTCCAAGAACTTCAAGGTCGATGCGAAACTCACCTCTAAACAGAAGCTCGTTCTGTGGATCTTCGGTCTGTCCTTTGTTGTCATGATCTGTGGTTTCATTCCTTGGGAAGACTACGGTGTGACATTGTTCAACGGCTGGTCTGAATTCATCATGGGTGAAGGCATTCCAATCGGTTACTGGTATTTCGATGAAGGCGCTGTTCTGTTCTTCATCATGGCCATCGTCATCGGTCTGATCTACGGCATGCCGGAAGGTGAATTCGTCAACAAGTTCATCGCGGGTTCCGCTGATCTGATCTCCGTCGCATTCATCATCGCAACAGCGAGAGGCGCAACGGTCCTGATGGGCAATACCGGTTTAGGTGAATGGCTGGTCAACGTCATCGCCAACATGCTTTCCGGTGTTCCGGGATTCATCTATGCTCCATTGGCATATCTGCTTTATCTGCCTCTGTCATTCCTGGTTCCTTCCACATCCGGTCTGGCAGGACTGTCCATGCCGATCATGGGTCCTGTCACTGCACAGCTCGGCTTCTCCGTTGAAGTCATGATCCTGATCTTCTCCGCCGCAAACGGACTGATCAACCTGTTCGCTCCGACTGCCGGCGCTCTGATGGGCGGTATGCAGACTGCGAAGATCGAATATCCGACCTTCATGAAGTTTGCGCTGAAACCGGTCATTGCGATCGGAATCGCAAACATTGTGATCGTTACGATCGCAATGATGATCCTGTAAGTCTGCCTAGTCTTACAGACGACTCCTATATTGATCTGATCAAACACTCAGTCAGATCAAAATGCAGCGCCCCGCCTACGGTGAGGCGCTGCACTTACTTTTGGCAATATTTAAAATAGTTTATAATAGAAGTGTATATACAACGCAACAATAATGAAAAACAAAGACCTTCAGGAAATACAGGAACAGTTCTGTTCCTGCTACGACAAGAGAAAACTGTGTTCTTATGACGTCGAATTCATCGACAACGCAACGAAACCTCTGATCCACCAGCAGTCGAGATTCTGGTTTTTTCTCAGTGGGAAAGCCATGCTGACGGTCAACGGGAAACAGTATCCGATCAAGAAGAATTCAATGGTCGCCATCATGCCGTGGGATACGACCATCATTTCCAATGTCAAAGAACCGCTGCACTTCATCAAGATCGTCTATAATTCCGATTTTCTATGGGATGCCAGATATACCGACAATCTGTCCAACCGCTATCTTTCTCTGCTGAACCCGATCAGTGAACATCCGGTCGCCTATCTGACCAGAGATGAAAGCGAAAAGATCCTTGCGATCATGGATGATATCAAGAATGAGATCGGGACCGAATCGCTTTACGATGTCACCAAGGAGAGGGAACTCAGCGATGTCTATGTATCGAACAAGCTATTCGAGCTGATCATCGAATTCATCCGTTTCATCTCCAAAGTCAACCTGAAACGCATTGACGGAAAATCCATGGAACTGGATGACCGTCCGGCGATCTTCAAGTACATCTACTCCCATATCTCCCAGAACATGACTCTGAGAAAGCTTTCCGAACTCTTTTACATGTCGGAATCGTCGATCTCCAAATACATCACTGATGTGACGGGACTGACATTCTCGGATCTGGTCAACGAGATGAGGATCACCAAAACGGTCGATCTTCTGACATATACAGACATGTCTCTGAGCGATGTGGCACAGTTCGTCGGCTTTTCCGATGCTTCACATCTGATCAAGGTCTTTACAGCCCGCATGAACCTCTCTCCGAATCAGTATCGGGAGATCTACAAGGCTAAGGAACACATCTTCAAGGAGAAGGACAAATCGGTCAGTTTCGAGATCCTTTCCTATGTGAACTCTCACTTTACCGAAGATATCAGGATCTCCGATCTGGTGGAACGTTTCCATGTCAGCTACGTGGATGTGAACAGATCGCTGCTTTATCTGGTAGAAAAGAATTTTGACGACCTGCTCAACTATCTTCGCATCAACAAGGCCTGTCAGCTCCTGCTGACGACAGACGATGCGATCATCGATATCGCCGCAGCCGTCGGCTACAACAACGTCAAGACCTTCCACCGCAGTTTTATCCGTCTGAAGAATATGACCCCGGGTTATTTCCGCAAGAACATCAATCTGCAGATGGGTTCGGAAAGCATCTCCGTGGAGGAAGAATAAAGTGAACAGAGATATCAGCGATCTTTTCGACCGGCTTCATGAGAATCCCGAGCCGTCCGGTCTGGAGTTCAATACCAAGAAGATCATCAGGGATTTTATGGATCGGAATACATCCATGGAGTACAATGAGCTCCCCGGCGGTTTTTATTATGTTTACCGTGTCGAAAACCCCGAGAAGAATATCGCCTTACGTGCAGATTATGATGCGGTAGATCTCGGAAATGACTGTATAGGCCATTTCTGCGGTCACGACGGACACAGCAGCGCTCTGTGCCTGACGGCGCTGAAACTAATGGAAAAGGGAAGCAGAAACAACGTCTTTCTTCTGTTTCAGTCAGCGGAAGAAAACGGAAGCGGTGCAGCGAACTGTCTGGATATCTTCAATGAGAAGATCGATGCGATCTACGGGCAGCACAATCTTCCCGGATTTCCTTTCGGAAAAGCGTATACATCAAAGGATGTCTTCGCGTGCGCATCCTGCGGTCTGATCCTGGATCTAAAAGGCAAGAGTACTCATGCGGCCTATCCGGAACTGGGGATCTCTCCCGCGAAGACCGTCTCCCGTATCCTGGATCTTTCCGAACGCTACAGGACACCGGAAAAGATGGTCACGGTGATCGAAGTCAGGATGGGGGAGGAAGCCTTCGGCGTCATGGCACATGAAGCGCGTGTCTGTCTGACTCTGAGGAGCACGAGCGATGAGAAACTGAATGAACTGAAAAAAGAGATCCTGAACATCGTGAAAGAGAACGAAGAGGGGATCTCTTGCGAATATGAACAGACCGATCGGTTCCCGGCGACAGTAAACCATCCTTCTTCCTATCGATTTCTGAAAGAAAGGATCCGTGCGGAAGATCTGAAGGAACCGATGCGCTGGAGCGAAGATTTCGGCTGTTATCTGCTGGAACATGAAGGTGCCTTCTTTGGCGTCGGATCCGGTGTGGATCAGGCTCCGCTGCATTCCGAAGGATACTGTTATCCCAAAGATCTGATCGAGATCACGGCTGAACTGTTTTATAATCTGTGTAGATAGAAAGAGGAAAAAATGGAATTCAAGACAGCGACCATCTCAGATCTTCAAGAGATCTATGAGATGTACAATGAAGTGATCGACCACCAGCAGTATGATCAGTACGGCGCTGCATGGACGAAAGATGTCTATCCCAGCAGGAAGGATCTGGAGGAACATCTGAAAAACGACATATTCTATGTCGCAAAGGAAGAGGGGAGATTCGCCGGTGCCGGAGTGATCGCTCTGAGCGAAGATCCGATGTATAAAAAAGGATCCTGGACACATCATTATCCGGACGATGAGATCGCCGTCCTGCATCTGTTTACAGTCCATCCCGATTTCCGGAGGAGAGGTCTGGCAAAGTCCTTTCTGAAATACATCATCAATGAGACGGGAAAGACATCAAAAGCGATCCATCTGGATGTGATCCAGGGGAACGATATGGCCGTCCGGATGTACGAGAAGGTCGGATTCCGCCCTACAGGAGAGCTGCAGGTCTACTATGAAGATACCGGCGACATCGTCGTAAATCTGATGGAGTATGATTATAAAAACAGCGAGTTATGAAACTCGCTGTTTTTTAAAGCTTTACGGATCTGTGCCCGATGTCGAGGATCTCGATCCTGGTATCTCCGCCGAGATTGTCACGGATCAGGGTCGAAAGTTCATTCAGAGCCTGCGTGAATTCATCGTAGCGGTTCGGGTCGACCAGTTCGATGATCATGAAGGCATTCTTCGTATCTTCCGTCAGCATCGTTCTGACACCTTCACGCCAGTTCCAGCAGCGGCAGATCGCACCCTTGTCATCTTTGTAGCAGATCTCGCCAGGAAGTGGTGATTCGTTCTCATCTCCGCCGCCGTAGGTGATGAATTCTTCATCGCCGACAGCCTTGGTCAGACGGATGTTTCCGACGAATTTGTCGATATCCTCGCCGCCGCAAGGCATCGCATACTTCAGGGAAATAGAGTTATAGATGTCGACCAGCGGATTGATGTTGCCAATCTGGTTTCCTTTGGAGACACGTTTCAGCAGAGCTTCGATCGAAGAACGTGCGCCTTTCTTCGTCTTGAACTTGGAGAAGGCATCACGCCATACGGCGATGACTCTGTTCTTGGAGAATTCCGGATCTGACAGATATTCCATACACTTCTGTTCGCCGGCTCTCAGCAGATCAGAATACTGATCTTCCTGTTTCACGGTATTGTCGAGACCGTTGCAGACGATGATGCCGATCTTGGCTTCCGGGAACAGTTCCCAGAAGTCTTTTTCGATCACGAAGCGGAGGGCTCCGTCATCTTCGAACGTCTCTTCCGGTTCACTGTTTTCAACAGTGACGACCGTTTCGGTCTTTTCGACTTTCTTCTCTTCTGCCGTCTCTTCCTTTTCCATCACTTCCGGAGCGCTGACGCCGAGCAGGTAGAGAGCGTTCTTCAGGGTGATCCTGGTCGCTTCTGCCAGAGCCAGACGTTCATTGGTGAGTTCCGGATTCTTCCTGTCGTTGATCTTGCAGGCGCCGTAGAAGGAATGGAAGTAGGTAGCCAGTTTCTGAACGTAGTTGCAGATCTTGTTCGGGCTTCTGGTTTCTGCCGCATCGGCGATGACTTCCGGGAAGGAACTGATGTGCTTCAGCAGATCGACTTCCTTCGGATTCTTCAGCAGCTGATAGGAATCCTGGATGTGGAATCCGTTCTCGGCCTGTCTGAGTACGGAACAGATACGCGCATAGGCGTACTGTGCATAGTAGACCGGGTTATCGTTGGACTTGTTTCTGGCCAGAGTCAGATCGAAGTCGAGATGCGTATCCAGAGCCTTGGAGAGGAAGAAGTATCTTGCGGAATCGATGCCGATATCGTCGATCAGTTCTCTGAGAGTGATCGCATTTCCGGTACGTTTGGACATCTTGACTTCCTGACCGTTCTCGATCATCCGGACCATCTGGCAGAGGTCGATCTGCAGATTGTCACGCGGATAGCCGAGCGCTTCCATGGCGGCCTTCATTCTCGGGATGTAGCCGTGATGGTCAGCGCCCCAGATATTGACCAGAAGCTCATAGCCTCTGTCGTATTTGTAAATGTGGTTGGCGATATCCGGAGTCATGTAGGTGTAGTAGCCGTCAGACTTGACCAGGACTCTGTCCTTGTCGTCGCCGTATTTGGTGGATTCGAACCAGGTCGCTCCGTCCTTTTCGTAGAGCAGTCCCATTTCCTTCATCCTGGCAACAGCCTTGTCGACCAGACCTTCATTGACGATCCACTGTTCGGAGATCCAGGAGTCGAATTCACAGCGGTAGTACTCGAGATCTCTCTTGATCCTGTCGAGTTCGAGGGCTCTGCCGACTTCCTTGAGGGCCTGGACAGCTTCCTCTTCCGGCATGTTCAGATACTTGTCGCCGTCTTTTTCCTTGATCTCTTTGGCGATCTCGATGATATCCGGACCGTGGTAGCCGTCTTCCGGAAGGGTGAAATCGAGACCGAAGAGTTCTTTGTATCTTCCTAAGAGGGACTTGCCCAGATTCATCATCTGTGCACCCGCATCGTTGATGTAGTATTCTCTGGTCGCCTTGTAGCCGGCAGCATTCAGGATACGGACGCAGGAATCGCCCCAGCAGGCACCGCGCGCATGTCCGCAGTGGAGCGGACCGGTCGGGTTGGCACTGACATATTCTTCAAGGACTTTCAGTCCTTTTCCGGCATCGGAATGACCGTATTCTTCATTTTTTGTGATGACATCGTTGATGACGTTTGCCATAGCATCTTTCTTGAGCCAGAAGTTGATGAAGCCCGGACCGGCGATGTCGATGCTCTGGACGAAGTCGACCCGCTGAGTCAGCTCTTCTTTGATGATCTGAGCGATCTCCTGCGGACGGCGTCTCAGGATCTTCGTCAGACGCATGGCGATGTTGGTGGAATAGTCGCCGTTTGTATTGTCTTTCGGGATCTCGATCATGATCAGGCCTTCTTCCGGCTGCAGATCGAACTTTTCCCTGACGACATCCGTAAGGATGTTTACCAATGATTCTTCAATCTTCATATGAATTCTCCTTAACTATCTTATTCTAACATATAAATACATTAATCAATGTAAAGAAAAAAACCGTTTTCACGGTCTTATCTGCAATGGCGTGCCTAGCAGGACTTGAACCCGCAACCTTTTGGTTCGTAGCCAAACACTCTATCCAGTTGAGCTATAGGCACAGTACAGGCTCTATTATACACCACTGTAAAAAAGGAGATAGCATTTTTTCTATGAAAACAGTTTTCAGAAAATTATGAAAAGAATTCCTTGACTGTTACAAATATTTTACATACAATAAAAACAAGTTATCGACTTTGAAGTAAACAGTATCGCATGTGACGCACTGAAGAGAGGCTGTGGACGGTGCAAACAGCTGTGAGCGCATGACGAGAATACATTACCGAGTCAGGCATCTGAATCCAGTAGGATGTCTCGGGAGGTCCCGTTACAGACCGAGGCTATGTTGGTAGCTGAATGAGGATAATGCAGTAATGTATTATTGAAAAAAGGTGGTAACACGATATGTCGTCCTTGTGGGGCGATTTTTTATTGGAGGAATGAAAGATGAAGAAAGTATGGAAAGTATTGATCGCTGTGATGCTGATCCTTACGATGAGCGCATGTTCAGGAAAAGATGAGACCGAAGACGATACGCTCCGTGTCGGTGTCGTTCAGTTGGTCCAGCACGATGCGCTGGATGCGGCGACACAGGGTTTCGTCGATGCGCTGATCGCGGAATTCGGGGAAGAAAAGGTCAAGGTGGATGTACAGAACGCTTCCGGTGAAGTTGCGAACTGTACGACGATCGTCAACGGTTTCGTATCTGCGGATGTCGATCTGATCATGGCCAACGCGACTCCGGCTCTGCTGGCTGCCGCTTCGGCAACTTCGGAGATCCCGGTCCTTGGTACCAGCGTGACTGACTACGCTTCCGCGCTGGAGATCGACAACTGGAACGGTGTTACCGGAAAGAACGTCTCCGGAACGAGCGACCTTGCGCCGCTGGACGGACAGGCCGCGATGATCAGGGAACTGTTCCCGGATGCCAAGACGGTCGGCATCATCTTCTGTTCCGCCGAATCCAACAGTGCCTACCAGGTCGAAGTGATCAGTGAAGAACTGAAGAAACTCGGTCTGGAACCGAAGCAATTCTCCTTCACGGATACCACCGATATCGCATCGGTGACGCAGTCCGCATGTGCCAACAGCGATGTCCTCTATATTCCTACCGATAATACGGCTGCATCCAATACGGAAACGATCGCCAATATCGTGCTTCCTGCCGGAAAACCGGTCGTTGCGGGCGAAGAAGGCATCGGAAGAGGCTGCGGTGTCGCAACATTGTCGATCAGCTACTACGATCTGGGCTATACGACAGGCTTGCAGGCTGTCAAGATCCTGAAAGGGGAAGCGGATGTCGCATCCATGCCGATCGAATACGCAAAGGAATTCACGAAGAAATACAATCCGGCCAACTGTACGGCACTGGGTATCGAGGTTCCTGAAGATTATACAGAACTGAATTAATTCAGATACGAGGAAGCTTATGACTTATCTGACAACGTTTATCAATTCTCTCCCCGGGGCAGCCGCTCAGGGCATGCTTTGGGGGATCATGGCGATCGGACTGTACATTACGTTCCGTATCATCAACATCTCCGACCTGACCGTCGACGGTTCTCTTGCGACGGGCGGAGCGGTATGTGTCATGCTGATCCGTGCCGGCGTGAATGTCTGGATCGCGGTCCTGGCTGCTGCAGCCGTAGGGATGCTGACCGGACTCGTGACGGGACTGTTGCACACCAAGTGCGGGATCCCGGCGATCCTTTCCGGTATTCTGACTCAGCTGGCTTTATATTCCGTGAATCTGAGGATCATGGATTCCAAGGCCAACCAGCCGGTCAGTGTCGACAAATATGCACTTCTGGTATCCCAGAGGTTTTCGAGAGAACTTTCTCTGCGCAATCCTCTGTTTCTGTTAGTCCTGATCATCGTTCTTCTGATCGGATTCCTCTACTGGTTCTTCGGAACGGAAAAGGGTTCTTCGATCCGTGCGACCGGTGCGAATCCGAATATGGCCAAGGCACAGGGGATCAATACGGAAGCCGATACGATCCTGGGACTTGTGATCTCCAACGGTCTGGTGGCATTTTCGGGAGCTCTGCTGGCTCAGTTTCAGGGTGCAGCAGACGTCTCCATGGGAAGAGGTGCCATCGTCATCGGACTGGCCGCCATCATCATCAGTGAAGTGCTGTTTTCAAAGGTATTCATCAATTTCGGTCTGAAGCTGTTTGCGGTCGTCATAGGCGCGATCATTTATTATCTTGTGTTGCAGGTCGTCCTGATGCTGGGACTCAATACGAACGATCTGAAGCTGTTCTCGGCGCTGATCGTTGCGATCTTCCTGGCAGTCCCGCACTTGAAGGAGATCCGAAGCAGGAATGCTGTCCTTTCGGGAAAGGAGGGGAAATAGATGCTGGAGATCAGAAATGTACGTAAGACCTTTTTCCCCGGAACGATCAATGAGAAGGTCGCCATTGCGGGACTGGATCTGAAGATCGAAGACGGTGAATTCGTGACTGTCATCGGCGGTAACGGTGCCGGAAAGTCGACGATGCTGAACATCATCGCCGGATCACTGTCAGTCGACAGCGGTCACGTGATCATCGACGGCCAGGATATCACGCGCTGGCCGGAATACAAGAGAGCGAAACTGCTCGGAAGAGTCTTCCAGGATCCGATGATGGGGACTGCCCCAAGCATGCAGATCGATGAGAACCTTGCCATCGCTGCCCGCAGAGGTCAGCCGAGAGGGCTGAAATGGGGTATTACGAAGGAAGAAGGAGAGAAATATCGCGAACTTCTGAAGAGTTTTGACCTCGGACTGGAGGACCGTCTTTCGGCCAAAGCCGGACTTCTTTCCGGCGGACAGAGACAGGCTCTGACCCTTCTGATGGCGACACTGAAGAAACCGAAAGTCCTTCTTTTGGATGAACATACAGCCGCACTGGATCCGAAAACGGCCGACAAGGTCCTTGAGATCACCGACAGGATCGTAGCCGAGTCCGGTCTGACCACCTTCATGGTCACTCACAACATGAGAGATGCGATCCGCCACGGAAACAGACTGCTGATGCTGAATGAAGGAAAGATCATCCTCGATCTCAAGGGAGAGGAAAAACAGAAGATGACCGTGGAAAAGCTTCTGAAACGCTTCGAAAAGGCGAGTGGCGAAGCATTCACGAATGATGCTGCGATCCTCGGCTGAAACGTGATACATTAGAAGAGATGAAACAAACAATAAAATACGCATTCATCGATGTCGACGGTGTACTGAGTGCACCGGCGTATCTGGATGAAGCCACAAACGAGTTAGCGATCGGTTTTACAGACGATGGATGGGAAAGGTATCTTGAAGAAGAAGGTGCATATTCCTACCGTTATTGTGCCCCTGTACCGCAGATGAAGACATTTCTGGAGAAGATAAAGGAGGAAGGAACGATGGTCTTCGTCCTGTCTTCAGTCATGAACGAGACGGAGAAACAGGCCAAGATCCTCTTCCTGGATCATCATTATCCCGAACTGTTCCGGGAATACTTCTTCGTAAAGAAGGATCTCGACAAGGTCCGTTTCATGAAGAAATTCGCCGAACTGAATCACTGTGATATCAGTGAACTGCTGTTCATTGATGATACCTACGACCTTCTTCTGAAGGCAAGGGCGGAAGGTGTCACCTGTGCGCATATCGCCAACGTCCTGGCAGACAATATCACAAAATAAAAAAAGCACTGTTTCAGACAGTGCTTTCATTTTTATTCGTTGGTGTAGTTATCGAAGTATCCCTGGACCAGTACGACCGGTGTTCCCTTATCTCCGGAACCGGAGGTCAGGTCACAGAGGGAACCGATCAGATCGGTCAGCTGTCTCGGTGTCGTTCCTTCCGAGATCATCTTTCCGACGAGGTTGGAATCCTTCTTGCGGATCGTTTCCTTGATCGCATTCTTCAGATCTTCACCCTTGAGGTCTTCATAATCGTTGTCAGCCAGATACTTGATCTTGACTTCGTTCGGTGTTCCTTTCAGACCGGAAGTATAGAAAGGGGAGACGACCGGATCGGCGAGTTCCCAGATCTTTCCCTGCGGATCCTTGAAGGCTCCGTCACCGTAGACCATGACTTCCATATGTTTTCCGCTCTTTTCGAGAAGCTGTTTCTGGATCTCTTCGACGAGGCTCTGAGCATCTCTCGGGAAGAGCTTGACCTTTTCATCGGTCGCCTTGTTGGAACCGAGGAGTCCGTATTTCTCGTTGAATCCGGATCCGTTGCGGGACTTCGTCATGATATCGTCCAGTCCGCAGACATTTGCACCCAGTTCCTTCAGGATCCTCTTGGAACGGAAACGGGTATGGATATCGCAGGTGAGGACGTTGTTCGTATAGTTCAGGATCGTCTTGGCCTGGTTGGCGAAGATGACTTCACATTCACAGCCTTCGTTTTGAACGAGTTCCTTGAAGAACTGAACGTAGTTGACACCGGTGAATTCATGACACGGCTGTCCGAAGAGTTCGATATATTTTTCTTCGCTGAGGACATCGCTGAACGGATTGACGCCTTTGGCATCGAGATCATCCATGGTCAGGAAGGCATTTCCCACCTCATCGGAAGGGTATGAGAACATCAGATAGATCTTCTTTGCGCCTCTTGCGATGCCTGTCAGAAGGACGGAAAACCTGTTTCTGGAAGTGATCGGGAAGATCACGCCGATGTCTTGCCCGCCGAGCTTCTCTCTGACATCTTCTCCGATATCGTCGACGCTGCAGTAGTTGCCCTGTGCTCTTGCAACGATGGATTCGGTGATGGCTACGACATCTCTGTCATGAAGATCGAATCCGTCTTCACGGCTCGCTTCAAGGACGGAGTCCGTTACGATCGAACACAGATCATCACCCTGTTTGATGATGGGACAGCGTATGCCCCTGGATACTGTTCCTGTATGTCTAGACATATGAATACCTCTCAACGGAAAATATTATAGTACAATCGGACTGATTTTGCAGTAAGAATTTCACCAACTTGAAGTGATAATAATATATAATTATTTAGTTAGGAGAATTTTGATTATGGATCAGAAATATACATTTGACGAGATCGTTTCACATCTGAAGTCTTCCGGCTTCGTCTATCAGGGATCGGAGATCTACGGCGGTCTTTCCAATTCGTGGGACTTCGGTGTTCTGGGTTCCTGGCTCAAGAAGAACATCAAGGATCTCTGGTGGAGAGAATTCATCGAACGCTCTCCGTACAATGTCGGGATCGATTCTGCGATCCTGATGAATACACGTACCTGGGAAGCATCCGGCCATCTGAAGGGCTTCTCCGACTCCATGGTCGACTGCAAGGAATGCAAGGGACGTTTCCGTGCCGATCAGATGATCGAGGAAGCGACCGGTCTTTCCGCAGAAGGCAAGACTCCGGAAGAGATGGATCAGATGATCGAAGAGAACCATATCGTCTGTCCGGTCTGCGGCAAGCACAACTTCACCAATGCCAGACCGTTCAATCTGATGTTCAAGACATATATCGGAACCCTGGAAGATGCGAAGTCTGTCGTCTACCTGCGTCCGGAAACGGCTCAGGGCATCTTCGTCAACTTCAACAACGTCGCTAGGACTTCCCGCAAGAAGATCCCGTTCGGGATCGGCCAGATCGGCAAATCCTTCCGTAACGAGATCACACCGGGCAACTTTATCTTCCGTATCCGTGAATTCGAGCAGATGGAACTGGAATTCTTCTGCAAGCCGGGAACGGACCTCGACTGGTACCGGTACTGGGTCGACTATTGCTTCAATTTTGTGAAGAAACTGGGGATCAAAGAAGAGAAGCTGCGGATCAGAGAACACGATCCGGAAGAACTGGCGTTCTACTCCAAAGGCACCAGCGATATCGAATACGCCTATCCGTTCACGGAATGGGGCGAAGTCTGGGGCATTGCGGACCGTACGGATTACGACCTGAAGCAGCACTCCGAGTATTCCGGAAAGGAACTGTCCTATCTGGATCCGGAGACGCATGAGAAGTATATCCCGTACTGTGTCGAACCGTCCGTCGGTGTCGAACGTCTGTTCCTGATGATCTGCTGTGATGCCTACGAGAAAGAGACTCTGGGTGAAGGCGACGAAAGGATCGTCATGCATTTCCACCCGGCGATCGCTCCGATCAAGGCCTGCATCTGTCCGCTGTCCAAGAAGCTCTCTGAGCCGGCAACGGAACTGTTCCATGAACTCGGCAAGGAATTCCATTGCGAATATGACGAAGCCGGTTCCATCGGAAAGCGTTACAGAAGGAACGATGCGATCGGTACGCCGTTCTGTATCACCTATGACTTCGATTCCCTTGAGGATCACTGTGTCACCGTCCGTGAACGTGATTCCATGGAACAGGTCAGAGTTCCGATCGCAGAAGTAAAGGATTACATCAAGAATAAACTGGAATTCTAATGAAACTGAATGAAGAAGTGATCAATGATATCCGGAACAGTGCCAACATCGTCGATGTGATCGGGCATTATATTCCGTTAGTCAGAAAAGGAAAGAGCTATACTGCGCTCTGTCCTTTTCATGACGACCATGATCCTTCTTTGTCCATCAGTGAAGACAAACAGATCTATAAATGTTTCGTCTGCGGAAACGGCGGAAATGTCTTTACCTTCGTTTCCAACTTCAAGAAGATCTCCTTTCCGGAAGCGGTAAAGGAAGTCGGCGACATCATCGGCAAGCCGGTCGAGATCGACACGGTCCCGAAGAAAGTATCGCCTTATCAGCGCTACTACGATGTCCTGAACTCGATGATCGCCTACAGTTCCTATCTTCTGAGCGGATCCAAGCTCGGAGAAGCGGCGATGAACTACCTGGAAGAAAGGGGACTGCAGAAAGATGAGATCGAACACTTCAATATCGGTCTGGATCCCGACGGAAACCGGATCTATGAATATCTGAAGAACCATGGGTTCTCCGATGAAGATATGATCCGTTCCGGCGTCTGCCGTCTTCTCGACAGCGGAATGGCCGACATCTTCTACAACCGTATCCTGTTCCCGATCCACGACAAAGAGGGGAATCCGATCGCCTTCACCGCAAGAGACTACCGCGGACTTTCCGATTCGAAATACATCAATTCATCGGAAAACATCATCTACACCAAAGGGGATCACCTCTACAACTACCATCGGGCCAGGGATGCGGCGAGAAAAGCCGGCTATGTCCTGGTCTGTGAAGGCGTCATGGATGTCATCGCATTCTACCGGGCAGGAAGAGAAAACGTCGTTGCGACCCTCGGCACTGCCTGCAGCAGGAAGCAGCAGGAACTGCTGAAAGGTCTCGGTGTAAAGATCGTTCTGGCCTATGACGGCGACAATGCGGGACAGGCGGCCAATATGAAGGTCGGTGAGCTCCTGCTGGAACAGGGCGTCCCTGTCTCCGTCATCAACAACGAGACGCTTCTGGATCCGGATGAGATCATCAAACAGTACGGAAAGAACGCTCTGCGCGATCTGGAAGCAAAACAGATCTCCTTCCTGGACTATGCGATGCGCTACTACCGTCAGCGCTACAATCTGGAGAACTACGAAGACAGAAAACAGATGACGATGAAAGTCTCCGCTCTCATCGAACGTCTTCCGGATCCCTATGACCGCGACAACTACTATTCCGAGCTTTATGAGCTCACGAAAATCAGGAAAAGAACTTCTCAGGAAGAGGAGAAAGTAGGATATAATAAGAAGACAGCGGACTTCAGCTATTCGATCGACGGACTGACGAAAGCGGAGTATACGATCCTGGTGGAGATGGCGATGTCGCCGAAGGCGCTCGATGTCTACCAGAGACAGCTGGGATGTCTGCTGGACGGAAACGATCAGAAGCTTGCGATGCTGATCATCGACGATTACCGCCGTCACGGATCCTGTTCCTTATCGAGGATCTACGATGAGACGGAGGACGGAGCGATCCGGGATCTGATCAGCGGACTGGCGCTCGTTGAGAACCTGCCTTCGGGCTACGATGAAACGGCTTTGAACGGTGCGATCGAGAAAGTCAAGCTGGAGATCAAGAAGAAAAAAATGGACGATCTGAAACAGAAGATCGCAAGATATTCGACCGTCGATCCGAAACAGGCGGATGAATATCTTCGTGAATATGAAAAACTGATCAGGGAATTGGGAGGTAAGAATGGCTAAAAAAGAAGAAAAGAAACAGACAGTGACAGAAGAACTCGAGATCGAAGAGAGTGAAAAGAAAGCTTCCGCTTCCCGGAAAGGCAGTTCCAAAAAGGCAGAGAAGAAAGACGACACCAATGTCAAGGAAGTCGTCAGTGCCGACGGCAAGATCATAAAAGCCGTCAAGACCGCCAAGAAGTCCTCTCTCGGTCTGAAGAAGAAATACAACGATCTGGAAGACCTCAAGGCCGATCTGGAAGAACTGAACAAGCAGGGTGTCGACATCGTTCAGGCGGATGTGGTATCCGCACTGGATCATTTCGAGATGTCCGACGACGAGATCGACCAGTTCTACGACTGGCTCTCCAGTGTCAATATCGATCTGATCGACGAATCCGATCAGGAAGAGGATCTGGATGACGATGACTATCTCGCTTCCGAAGATCTCGACGACGATGAAGATGAAGATTCCGAAAAGAATATCGTCATCAACTATGAACAGGCTTCTACCTATACGAAAGTCAACGATCCGGTCAAGATGTATCTGAAAGAGATCGGACGCGTACCTCTTCTCAAGGCGGACGAAGAAGTCCGTATCGCCAAGAGGATCGAACGCGGCATCGAGAATCCGGACGATCCGAAACTGGTCGCCGACGGAACGGAAGCCAAGAACGAACTGATCAGTGCCAACTTGCGTCTGGTCGTCGCCATCGCCAAGAAGTATACCGGCAGAGGCATGCTGTTCCTGGATCTGATCCAGGAAGGCAATATGGGTCTCATCAAAGCGGTCGATAAATTCGATTATACAAAGGGATTCAAATTCTCCACCTATGCGACCTGGTGGATCCGTCAGGCTATCACCAGAGCCATCGCCGATCAGGCGAGGACGATCCGTATCCCGGTCCATATGGTCGAGACCATCAACAAGATGACCCGGATCCAGAGACAGCTCGTTCAGGAATTCGGAAGAGATCCGAGTGCTGAAGAGATCGCCAGCCGCATGGGCGGCGGCATGTCTGCTGACAAGGTCAGAGAGATCCAGAAGATCGCATTGGATCCGGTCTCCCTGGAAACACCGATCGGTGAAGAAGACGATTCCCATCTGGGCGATTTCATAGAAGATAAAGATGCGATGTCACCGGACCAGTATGCGAACAATGAACTGCTGAAGGACGAGATCGACCTCATCCTTTCCAGCCTGACAGAGAGAGAAGAGAAGGTGATCCGCCTGCGTTTCGGTCTGGAAGACGGCCGTACGAGGACTCTGGAAGAAGTCGGAAAAGAATTCGACGTCACCAGAGAAAGGATCAGACAGATCGAAGCGAAAGCACTCCGTAAACTGAAGAATCCGACCAAGAGCAAGAGACTGAGGGAATTCCTGGAAGACAAGAAGTGATGATTTCAAGCAGACTCCTTCAGATCGCAATGCTGATAGAAAAAAATAAGGTAGTATTCGACGTAGGCAGTGACCACGCCCTACTGCCTTGTTTTTTGGTGGAAAACGGCATCTGTGAGAAAGTATACGCCGGAGAGATCGCGGAAGGACCTCTCGAAGCGGGAAAACAGAATATCATCAAGCGCGGACTGGAAGGCAAGGTCATTCCGGTCTTTTCTGACGGTCTGACCAAGGCGGCAGACGATGTCGATATCGTCGTGATCGCCGGGATGGGCTACCATACGATCCGTCATATCCTGGAAAGCTGTGAAGTCGAGCGATATCAGTACTTCCTGGTCCAGCCCAATACCGATGTGGAGAAACTGCGGGAATACATCTCTTCCCACGGATATACGATCGAAGACGAACGGGTCGTCTATGACGGTTTCTACTATACGATCATCCGTTTCTCAGCCGATCTTCATGAACCGTACAGCGATATGGAGATCCGATACGGACCGATCCTTCTGAAACGCCGGGATGAAGTATTCATCGCATCTCTGGAGGAACGATTGCGTTATCTGAAGGAGATCAATCAGAAAGCGAAAAAAGAAGAATTTGACAGAACGATCGGTGAGATCGAACAAATACTGTATAATGGTACAACGGAGGATGCCTATGAATAACGACTTTAAGAATTACAGGAACGAAGCCTTTTCCAATAAAGATAAGTTTATTGAATATTTCGCCTACTTTTCCCATATCTATTTCGGAAAGGATCTCGCTGAGACCAGCCTGATCGAAAAATACGTGGTACTGTCCAAGATGGTACGGACCTATATGCTGGAAGACTGGCGCGAGACCAAGTTTGCGGTCCGTTCCGGCCACAAGAAACAGGTCTATTACTTCTCTCTGGAATTCCTTCTGGGAAGGATGCTGAGAAACAATCTCATGTCGCTTGACATCTATGATGTCGTCAAGGAAGGACTGGCCGATCTCAGTGTCGATATGAACGAGATCGAAGACATCGAAACGGATGCGGGACTGGGCAACGGCGGTCTGGGAAGACTGGCTGCCTGCTTCATGGATTCCCTGGCGACTCTGGATTATCCGGGTTCCGGAAATACGATCCGCTACAAGAACGGATTGTTCAAGCAGTTCATCATCAATAATGAACAGGTCGAAGTCCCTGACCAGTGGCTCAGGATCGAGAATCCTTGGGAAGTCAGAAGACCGGACAAGGCAGTCGATGTACGCTTCTACGGCTATGTGGAAGTCACCAGAGACGAGAACGGGGAACTGGAGTTCCACCGCAAGGATACGGAACATGTCAGAGCCGTACCTTATGATATGCCGATCATCGGTTCCAATCACCGTACCGCGAATACACTGCGCATGTGGAACGCCGAACCTTCCGACGATCTTCCGGATGGAAGAGATTACCGTCAGTATCTTTCCGATGTGGAAGATATCTGTCTGAACCTGTATCCGGACGATTCCACCGAAAAGGGACGCTATCTACGCATCAAACAGGAGTATTTCTTCGTTGCAGCCGGACTGCAGTCCATCATCAACGATCATCTGAAAGTATACGGAACACTGGACAACTTTGCGGACAAGGTCGTCATTCAGCTGAATGATACCCATCCGGCACTTGCGATCCCGGAACTGATGCGTATCTTCATGGATACCTATCATTTCTCATGGAAGAAGGCCTGGGACATCGTGACCCATACTTTCGCCTATACCAACCATACCGTCATGCAGGAAGCACTGGAAAAATGGCCGGTCGAATACATCCGGACGCTGCTTCCGAGGATCTATATGATCATCGAAGAGATCGATGCGCAGTTCAAGCGCGAAGTCATCGCTTTAGGCAAGAAGCACAACTTCATCGATTCTGTCTGTATCATCCATGAAGGCAACGTACGTATGGCTTATCTGTCCATCGTCGGTTCCTTCTCGGTCAACGGTGTCGCCAAGATCCATTCCGATATCATCAAAAACGATACCTTCCGTGATTTCTATGAGATCTATCCGGAAAAGTTCAACAACAAGACCAACGGTATCACTCCGAGAAGATGGCTGATGTATGCGAACCCGGAACTGACTTCTCTGATCGAAAAGTACATCGGTCCGGACTTCAAGAAGGATTTCAACAAGATCGGGGATCTGATGAATCATGTAGACGATCCTGAACTGCAGAGAGAATTCCTCGAAGTCAAGAAGATCAAGAAGAACCAGCTTTCCGCCTGGGCCAAGAAGAACTACAAGATCGACATCGATCCGGATTCCATCTTCGATTCCATTGCCAAGAGACTTCACGCCTACAAGAGACAGCTGATGGACATCATGTATGTCATCTCGCTGTACTTCCGTATCAAGGAAGACCTGAATTTCAAAATGCCTAAGACGACATTCCTGTTCGGCGCAAAGGCAGCGACTTCCTATACATTCGCCAAGAAGGTCATCAAACTGATCAACTGTGTTGCGCAGAAGATCAATGCGGATCCGGATGTGAACAAGTATATCCAGGTCGTCTTTATTCCAAATTACAGAGTCACAGTCGCCGAAAAGCTGATGCCGGCATCCGATATCTCCGAACAGATCTCTACCGCCGGTAAGGAAGCTTCCGGTACCGGAAACATGAAGTTCATGATGAACGGTGCGATGACATTGGGTACTCTCGACGGCGCCAATGTCGAGATCAAGGATCTGGTCGGACCGGAAAACTGTGTCATCTTCGGTCTGCATGAAGATGAAGTCAAGAAACTGAAGAAATCCGGTTACTATCCGTTCGGTTACTATATCGGCAATCCGGTCATCAAACAGATCGTCGATTCCCTGGTAGACGGGACCTGGTCCGATTCCAAGGACGATTTCCGCGATATCGCCGATGAATTCCTGATCCGTAACGATGAATACATGATCCTGGCGGACTTCGATGCCTATTGCAAGGCCCACGACAAGGTCTATGAAGAATACGCCGATCCGTCTCTCTGGGCAAAGAAATGTCTGATCAATATCGCAAGATCCGCATACTTCTCATCCGACCGTACGATCGAAGAATATGCACACGATATCTGGAATATCGAAAGGATCTACTAGAGTGAAGAAGGATATCCGCATCATCGCTCTGGATCTCGACGGAACGCTTCTGGACAGCGACAAGAAACTGAGCGAGAGAAACTATCAGGCTTTGAAAACAGCTGCCGAGAAGGGGATCGAGATCGTACCGACGACCGGAAGGTTCTACGGAATGCTGCCGAACAACATCAAGGATCTTCCTTTCGTCAACTACGTGATCACCGTCAACGGGGCATCCGTCTATGATGTCAGAGAAAAAAAGAATATCGCCGAAGCGAATATTCCTTTGGATACGGCGATCGAGGTCATGAAGTATCTCGATCAGTATGACTGCATCTATGACTGTTACATGGATGACGGAGCCTATATCTCAAGATGGATGTGGGAGAGGATCGAAGAATTCCCGCTGAACGTTCACTACCATAAGATGTGGAAAGATCAGAGACAGCCAGTCGACGATCTCAAAACTTTTCTGAAGGAACAGGGAAAAGGGATACAGAAGACGCAGTGTCTTGTGAAGGACCTTTCTTTGAGAAATCAGCTCCTCGCGGAAGCTCCGCATCTGTTCCCACAGATCCTGACGACGTCTTCCCTGGATATCAACGTCGAATTCAATGACATCCACGCCAGCAAGGGCCAGGCGCTGGTCTCTCTGGCGGAACATCTCGGCTGTACGGCAGAGAACGTGATGTCGTTCGGTGACGGTCTCAATGATCTGTCCATGATCAAAGAAGCCGGAACAGGCATCGCTATGGCCAACAGCTGCAGGGAAGTCCTGGAAGCTGCGAATGATATCGTTTCCGACAACGATCATGACGGCGTCGCCGAAGGGATCGAAAGATACTGTTTCTAGTACGTCATATTACGGATCCAGTGTCCAGATCTTAAACGGATGATCCCCATGATCGACTGGATCAGATACTGAACGGCATAGCTCAGCATGACGAAAAGGATATCTGCCTTCAGTACCAGTCCAACGAGCAAAGCGTAAGGTACTGCGCCGATCCACATCAAGACAGCAGGTACGAACTGGCTCGAAGCGATGCTGCTGGTCGCAAAGAAGGATCCGGCTTTATACCGTTCCGTTCATAAATATGCACTGAGCGTCTTTGAAGAAGCGAAGAAGTACTACCATGTCACGACCGATCTGACGAAGATCCCTGATGTGGATACTCCGAAAGACGAGGAACTTCCTTCTCTGTTTGAGAACAACGATTCCAGACAACTCATCCACATCACTTACGGTCTGATCCTGAATGTGAAGAACGCAGACGGAACTCTGACTTACAGAGACAGACTGTACTCACTGTGGAAGAAATACGAAGACGATTACAGTGAACTTCTCTACAAGCATATCGACCACCATCTGGAGCTTCTTCTGAAGAAGTGCTGATATGAATCAGAATAACGATACCTTAAAAAGCGTGCTGTTTCTGGCCGTCTTAGGCTATTTCAGCGTTGATTCCATTATGATCCTGGTCAGCCACGGCTGGCCTTTTGGTATGATACAATGGATTCTGTGCGTGATCGTGATCGCGTGCCTCAGTCTGTTCGTGATCCTGCTGAAAAAGATCTACGATGATGCGATAAAGGGAAAGGCTGTGAAAGAAAGGAAAAACGAGGATGAAACTGAAAAAGAAAGCAAAATATGATCTTGCGACCGTGACCAGTATGGGCGTGCGTATCACGCCTGTCGACAGACAGCCGGTCGAGATCAGCCACAACTATTTCATGCAGTCGACGAGTGCCGAAAGCAATGTGCTGAACGTATCTTCGTTCCTGGGACTGAAGACACTGGTCATGACGCGTTTCGTCAAGGACAATGCGATCGCCAAATTCATCAAAGGCGATCTGCGTCGCAGGAATATCGAATATACCGGGATCGAAGTGGAACAGGACAACCCATGGGGTTACCGTCACCAGTTCAATATCGCGGACAGCGGCTACGGTCTCAGAGGACCGAGAGTCCAGAACGACAGAGCCGGTGAAGTCGGCAGGACGATCTCCCCGGAAGACTTCGATCTCGAGAAGATCTTCAAGAAGGACGGTGTCCGTATCCTGCATCTTTCCGGTCTGATCGCAGCGATGTCAGAGACTACCACCAAGACGTGTCTCGAAGTCGCAAGATACGCCAAGGCAAACGGGACCTGTATCTCCTTTGACCTGAACTACCGCGCCAGCTTCTGGAAGGGCAGAGAGAAACAGCTCAGGAACAGTTTCCGTGAGATCGCATCCCTGGCGGATGTACTGATCGGCAATGAAGAAGACTTCCAGCTCGCATTGGGTGTCAAGGGTCCGGAAGCGGGAGGAAAGGACCTTTCTTCCAAGATCGAAGGATTCAAGAAGATGATCGAAGAAGTCCGGAAACAGTTCTCGGATGCGCAGGTCTATGCGACGACGCTCAGAGAAGTCCTGAATGCGAACGAACATATGTGGGGCTCCATCATGTATGGAGATGAGAAATGGTATGTCGAAGAACCGAGACACATCCAGGTGCTCGACCGGATCGGCGGCGGTGACGGATTCGTCGGCGGCCTGCTGTACGGCATCCTGAAACAGTGGAAGCTCGAAGATGCCATGCATTTCGGCTGGGCGACCGGCGCAATGGCTACCACGATGCTGGAAGATTACGCCTCACCGAGCGATGAGGATCAGGTCTGGAGCGTATATAAAGGCAACGCACGCGTAAAGCGATAGGAGAAAGAATATGAAGAAGAGCGATATCGGACTGATCGGTCTGGCCGTCATGGGCGAGAACCTGGTCATGAACATGGAAAGCAAGGGCTTTACGGTCAGTGTTTTCAACAGAACAGTAGAAAAAGTCGACCGTTTCGTAAACGGAAGAGCTGCCGGCAAGAACATCGTCGGTACACATTCCCTTCAGGAACTGGTCGATTCTCTGGAAAAGCCGAGAAAGGTGATGCTGATGGTGAAGGCCGGAAAACCGGTCGACGATTTCATTGAAAAGCTCATTCCGTTACTGGACGAAGGCGATGTCATCATCGACGGAGGCAACAGCCATTTCCCGGATACGACAAGACGTACCAGATATGTGGAATCCAAGGGACTTCTGTATATCGGAACCGGTGTTTCCGGCGGTGAAGAAGGTGCTTTGCACGGTCCAAGCATGATGCCTGGCGGTTCTCCTGCCGCATGGCCTCTGGTCAAACCGATCTTCCAGGCGATCTGTGCCAAGGTGGAAGACGGATCACCGTGCTGTGAATGGGTCGGAGAAGAAGGTGCCGGACATTTCGTCAAGATGGTCCATAACGGCATCGAATACGGCGATATGGAACTGATCTGTGAAGTCTATCAGATCATGAAGGATTATCTCGGTATGAGCGCAGAAGAGATGCACGATGTCTTCGCAAAATGGAATGAAGGCAAGCTCAACAGTTATCTGATCGAGATCACCAGAGATATCCTGGCATACAAGGATGAAGACGGTTCGGCTCTGGTCGACCATATCCTTGATACGGCAGGACAGAAGGGCACAGGAAAGTGGACTTCCATCTCTTCCCTGGATGAAGGCGTACCTTTGACACTGATCACGCAGGCCGTCTATGCGAGATGCCTGTCTGCGATCAAAGAGGAACGTGTCGAGGCCAGCAAGATCCTGAAGGGTCCGAAAGTGACCTTTACGGGAGATAAGGAAGCGTTCATCAACGATCTTCTGAATGCGCTGTTCGCGTCCAAGATCGTCTCCTACGCACAGGGTTACGCCCTGATGGCGACGGCAGCCAAGACCTACGGCTGGAACCTGAACTACGGCGATATCGCCCTGATGTGGAGAGGCGGATGCATCATCCGCAGTATCTTCCTCGGTGATATCAAGAAAGCTTTCGAAAAGGATCCAAACATCCGCAACCTGCTTCTGGATGACTACTTCCGCACCGCTGTGGAAGAAGCACAGGACAGCTGGAGAAGAGTCTGCGCATCCGCGATGCTGGCAGGGATCCCTGTTCCGGCCATGACCGCAGCCCTCAACTACTACGACGGCTACAGATGCGACCGTCTCCCGGCAAACCTGCTTCAGGCGCAGAGAGACTACTTCGGTGCGCACACCTATGAACGTACCGATCACCCGAGAGGAGAATTCTTCCATACGAACTGGACCGGAGAGGGCGGAGATACCGCTTCTACGACTTACGAGGTCTAAGACATGAAAGATCTCTGTCTCTATGAAAAAGAGAATCAAATCCCCAGAGATGAACTGATCGAAGCGATCAGAGATTCCCTGAAAGAAGAGATCGGCAGCGGAAAGAAGATCCTGCTGCTGGTCCCGGACTATACCCGCTATCATTCCAATGCGGGACTGATCGCCAATACGATCTACCATACACTGGAAGGATGTGAAGTCGATCTTCTGGAAGCTCTGGGAACGCATGTGCCGATGAGCGAAAGGGAGATCAAAGACATGTACGGAGATATCCCGGTCGAACGTTTCATCGAACACGACTGGCGCAACGACATCGTGAAGATCGGAGAAGTTCCTGCGGAATACGTTAGTGAAGTATCCGAAGGTCTGATGAACGAAAAGATCGATGTGGAAGTCAATAAACGGATCCTGGAAGGTTATGATCTGGTCATCTCCATCGGACAGGTCGTGCCGCACGAAGTCGTGGGTATGGCCAATCAGTCCAAAAACATCTTTGTCGGATGCGGCGGCAGTTCGATGATCAATTCTTCCCATATGCTGGGCGCATTCTACGGAATGGAACGCATCATGGGCAAGGACCATTCTCCGGTCAGAAAGGTATTCGACTACGCCCTGGATCATTATCTGAACGAAGTTCCTCTGAAGTTCGTCCTGACGGTCACAACGGCTCCTGGAGGTGTCATTCAGACGCACGGACTGTTTATCGGAAGAGACCGTTCCTACTTCGAGAAGGCCGTAGAACTGGCTCAGAAGAAGAATCTGATCCTGGTAGACAGACCGTTCAAAAAAGTCGTCGTCTATCTCAATGCCGAGGAATTCAAGAGTACCTGGCTTGGGAATAAAGCGATCTACCGTACGAGGATGGCGATCGATGACGGAGGCGATCTGATCGTTCTGGCTCCGGGTGTCGAAAAGTTCGGTGAAGACGCAGAAAACGACCGTCTGATCCGCAAGTACGGATACTGCGGAAGAGAGAACGTCATCGCATTATGTGATGAGAATGAGGATCTCAAAGCCAATCTGTCGGCAGCTGCCCACCTGATCCATGGCAGTTCCGATGGAAGGTTCCGTATCACTTACTGTACGAAGAGGATCTCGAAAGAAGAGATCGAAGGGGTCCATTTCAACTGGGTCAGCTATGATGAGATGGCTCAGAAATACGATCCGGATCAGCTGAAAGACGGATTCAATACCGTCGACGGCGAAGAGATATTCTATATCAGCAATCCTGCACTGGGCCTGTGGGCCTGTAAAGACAGGTTTTAAAGGAGGATAAAATGGAAAGATTCAAAGACAAAGTCGCAGTCGTGACAGGTGCCGGAGGTGTCCTGTGTTCCCGTTTCTCCAAAGTACTGGCAGAAAACGGCGTCAAAGTCGCATTACTGGACCTGAACAAGGAAGCAGTCGATAAAGTCGCTGCCGAGATCAACGAAGCCGGCGGCTGTGCGAAAGCCTACAAGGCAAACGTACTGGAAAAGGATACGATGTATCTGGTGGCCGATCAGGTCATGAAGGATTTCGGTAGAGTCGACATCCTGCTGAACGGTGCCGGCGGAAACAACCCGAGGGCTACGACCGACAAGGAATACTTCGAGCCGGGTGACATCGATACGGATACCAAGAGCTTCTTCGATCTGGAAGATTCCGGTGTCAGCTTCGTATTCAACCTGAACTTCCTGGGAACTCTGATCCCGACACAGGCATTCGCCAGATATATGGTCGAAAAGGGCGGAAACATCATCAACATCTCTTCGATGAACGCATATACACCGTTGACCAAGATCCCTGCCTATTCCGCAGCGAAGGCCGGTGTATCCAACTTCACACAGTGGCTGGCCGTTCATTTCTCCAAGGTCGGCATCCGTGTGAATGCGATCGCTCCAGGCTTCTTCTCTACAGCTCAGAACAAGGCTCTGTTATGGAATGAAGACGGAACACCGACTGCCAGAACAGGAAAGATCCTCGCTGCAACACCGATGGGAAGATTCGGTGAACCGGAAGAACTCGACGGAACGCTCCTGTATCTGATCGACGATCAGGCGGCCGGATTCGTGACCGGTGTCGTGATCCCGGTCGACGGCGGATTCTCCGCATATTCCGGAGTATAGAGAAAACGGCTGAAAAGCCGTTTTTCATTTCATGAACGGAACGATGAAAAAAAGCCCTGATGGGCTTTTTCTTCTATTAACCGAGTGTGGAGACAGCTTTTGCTAAACGGGCTTTCTGTCTTGCAACATAGTTTTTATGTTTCAAGCGGCTCGCAGCGGCTTTATCCAGAAGTGAGCTGGCATTGTTGAATGCCTTGGCAGCAGCTTCCTTATCGCCGGCAGCTACAGCAGCATGCACTTTCTTCATCGCTGTCTTTAACTGAGACTTTTCAGAATTGTTCTTCAGTTTAGCCTTGGCATTGGTCAGAGCTCTCTTTTTCTGAGACTTAGTATTTGCCATGTGTCCTCCTTACCTAATTCGCCATTTCATTATAAGCAAATCACCTGAAAAATGCAATAAATACTGTATAATTAAAATGTTATGAAAGAATATACGCAAAGGATCGTATTCATGGGAACTCCGCAGTTCGCCGCCGATATCCTCGAAGGACTCGTCGACAGCGGTTTTCAGATCGTCGGTGTCGTATCCCAGCCGGACAAGGAATTCGGACGCAAGAGGACACTGAGACCTTCCGAAGTGAAACAGAAGGCGATCGACCTGGGGATCCCGGTCATCACACCGAAGAAGATCCGTCTTGAATACGAAAATGTTTTGAAATTTGAACCGGACCTGATCATCACATCGGCCTACGGCCAGATCGTGCCGAAACAGATCCTGGAATATCCGAAATACCGCTGTATCAATACGCACGGCTCTCTTTTGCCCGCATATCGGGGAGGAGCGCCGATCCAGAGATGTCTGATCAACGGCGAAGAGAAGACCGGAATGACCATTATGTATATGAATGAAAAGATGGATGAGGGAGATATCCTGTATCAGAAGGAACTGCCGATCGACATCCACGACACCAATTCCGATCTCTTTCGCAGACTGAGTTTTCTGGCACTGGATATGCTTCTGGAGTTTTTACCGAAACTCTTTGAAGGAGACATCCATCCTGAGAAACAGGATGAGAGCCTTGCGACCTATGCGCCGAATCTCGACAAAGAGATCGAACACATCCGTTTTGAAGACGATGTCAGAAAGGTCTACGATCATATCCGCGGTCTGCTGGACAATCCGGGATGCTATTTCATCATGAAAGACAGGAAATACAAGATCGAGAAGTGTTTCTTTGAATACTCCGATGACGTGATCCCGAATACGTTCCGCGGATTGGAAAAGGACTATCTGCGTCTTGACTGTCTCAACGGTTTTATCAAGGTATATATGATCCGGCCGGAAGGAAAGAACTCCATGGACGGAAAGTCTTTCTATAACGGTGCAGGAAGAAATCTGGCAGGTGAACAGCTTGGATAGGGAACATATCAGGAATTTTTCCATCATCGCCCATATCGACCACGGAAAGTCTACGCTCGCAGACCGCATTTTGGAATTGACCGAAACGGTCTCGAAAAGAGAGATGCAGGCACAGATCCTGGATTCCCTGGATCTGGAACGGGAAAGAGGCATTACGATCAAGCTGAACGTCGTTCAGCTGAAATATCACTCGAAGAACGGAGAAGACTATATCTTCCATCTGATCGATACCCCGGGACATGTGGACTTCAGCTATGAGGTATCACGTTCTCTGGCCGCCTGTGACGGTGCGATCCTGGTGGTTGATGCATCTCAGGGCATCGAAGCGCAGACTCTGGCGAACACCTATCTCGCCCTGGATAATGATCTGGAGATCCTTCCTGTCATCAACAAGATCGATCTTCCGAGTGCCGATATCGATCGGACGAAGAAGGAGATCGAAGATATCATCGGACTGGACTGCAGCGATGCACCATGTATCTCCGCCAAGACCGGACTCAATGTCGAGGACGTCCTGGAAGGGATCGTGAAATACCTTCCGGCTCCGAAAGGAAACAGTTCAGATCCGCTGAAGGCCCTCGTATTCGATTCCTATTACGATTCCTACCGCGGGGTCGTCGTCTTCATCTGTCTCAAGGAAGGAACGGTCAAAGTCGGAGACAAGATCCGTTTCATGCAGGCAGGTACGGTCTATGAAGTGACGGAAGTCGGCGTCAAGACACCGAATGAAGTCAAGCGAAACTCGCTGTCTGCCGGAGAAGTCGGCTATCTGTGTGCTTCCATCAAATCCATACAGGATATCCATATCGGTGATACGATCACTTTGGATGAAAGGCCATGTGCCGAAGCGCTTCCGGGTTACCGCAAGATGAATCCGATGGTCTATTGCGGCATGTATCCGACCGACAACAACCGTTACAATGACCTCAGAGATGCTTTAGAGAAACTGCAGCTCAACGATTCCAGTCTGACTTTTGAAGCGGAATCCTCCAAGGCCCTCGGTTTCGGATTCCGTCTGGGATTCCTGGGATTGCTTCATATGGAAGTCGTTCAGGAACGTCTGGAGCGGGAATACAACCTGAATCTGATCGCAACAGCACCGTCTGTTATATACAAAGTCACATTGACCGACGGTTCGATCAAATACATCGACAATCCAAGCATGATGCCGGAATCGACACTGGTCGAATCGATCGAGGAACCGTATGTGAGAGCTTCCATCATGGTGCCGAACGAATACATGGGTGCCGTCATGCAACTGTCACAGGACAAGCGCGGTATCTACAAGGATATGATCTATATCGATACGAACCGTAATCAGCTGGTCTACGAGATGCCTTTGAGTGAGATCATCTTCGAATACTTCGACAAACTGAAATCCGTTTCCAGAGGCTATGCGTCTCTTGACTATGAACTGATCGGTTACCGCAAGTCCAATCTGGTCAAGATGGATATCCTGATCAACGGTGAAGTGATCGATGCCCTGAGTATCATCGTACATAAGGATTTTGCGTATCCGAGAGGTCAGGCCATCACGGTCAAACTCAAGGAACTGCTTCCGAAGCAGCAGTTCGAGATCCCGATCCAGGCTGCCATCGGAAACAAGGTACTGGCCCGTACCAATATCAAATCTCTGCGGAAAGACGTCCTGGCGAAGTGCTACGGCGGCGATATCTCCCGTAAGAAGAAACTTCTGGAAAAACAGAGGGAAGGCAAGAAACGTATGAAGGCGGTGGGAAGTGTCGAGATCCCGCAGGAAGCTTTCATGGCGGTATTGGCTCTGGATGACGACAAGAATTAAACACCTTTATATACATGTACCGTTCTGCAGAAGTATCTGTTTTTACTGTGACTTCTGTCATCGGATCTATTCCGAAGATCTCGTCAGACGCTGGTTAAACAGGCTGGAAAAAGAGATCGTCGAAAACTGTCACGATCCGTATGAAACGGTCTATCTCGGCGGAGGGACGCCGACCTGTCTCTCTTATGAAGAACTCAGGCGACTGTTTGAGATGCTGAGACCGTATCTGTCCGAGGCAAGGGAATTCACCGTTGAAGTCAATCCCGAATCTCTGGAGGAAGAAAAGATAAAACTGTTTCAGGAATACGGAGTCAACCGGATCTCCATGGGGATACAGAGCTCCGATGATGAGATCCTGAGATCCCTCAACCGTCACCATACATTCAAAGATGCGGCTGACAGGATCGATCTCCTGAAAAGAAACGGCCTTACAAACATCAGCGTCGACCTGATGTATTCACTTCCCGGTCAGGATCTTGAGATCCTGGATCAGACGCTGGATGACATTCTGTCACTGGATGTCCCGCACATCTCTCTTTATTCCCTGACAGTCGAGGAGAATACGGTCTTCGGAAAGAAGGGGATCCGTCCCTTGGATGAAGATACCGAAGCAGACATGTATGAACTGATCTGCAGGCGTCTGAAAGACAACGGGTATATCCACTATGAGGTATCCAATTTCTGTAAGGAAGGCTTTGAATCGAGACACAATCTCGGTTATTGGAATTATGAGGATTTTCTGGGCGTCTCTGCCGGAGCGGCGGGAAAGATCGGAAACATCCGCTATACGAACACTTCGGATCTGAAACGCTATCTGGAGAGTGAGGATATCCGATCGGAAGAGATCGAACTCAGTAAGGAAGACATGATGTTTGAACACATCATGATGTCACTGAGGACTGCCGAAGGTCTTGATCTGAAAGCATTTAATGAAACATACGGAATTGATTTCCTTGACCGTTACACAAATGCCTTAAGGCTTCATGATAAAGATATACAGATTGCAGATAATGTCCTTACCGTCACGAGACCAGCTATATTGAACAGAATCTTGGTTGATTTTTTAATCGATTAGAATTTTGTAAAAATATGTGTTAACTGTGTGAAAAAATGGTCGTATAATATTTCTAGAGAGTGTTTAATAAATTAATAATCGCGGATAGACAGGTCTGAAAGGGGGAATAGTATGGCAACAATTAGTCTGCAACACATACAGAAGATCTATTCGAACGCTTCTACAGCGGAAAGAAAGAAGAAAAAAGGTGACGATGCTCCGCAGAAAAAGAATAATCTTAAAATCACCGATGAAGGCGTAGTTGCCGTTGACGATTTCAATCTGGAGATCGCCGACAAGGAATTCATTGTTTTTGTCGGTCCTTCCGGATGTGGAAAGTCCACAACACTGAGAATGGTTGCAGGTCTGGAAGATATCACCAGAGGCGATCTGTATATCGATGGTGTCAGGATGAACGACGTAGAACCTAAAGACAGGGATATTGCAATGGTCTTCCAGAACTATGCTCTTTATCCGCACATGACCGTCAGACAGAACCTGGAATTCCCGCTTGAACTGCGTAAGGTTCCCAAGGATCAGATGAATCGTCGGGTCAACGAGGCAGCCGAAATCCTAGGAATTACTGAATATCTGGACAGAAAGCCAAAAGCTCTCTCCGGCGGTCAGAGACAGCGTGTCGCGATCGGCAGAGCTATCGTACGGGAACCGAAAGTGCTTCTGATGGACGAGCCTTTGTCCAACCTTGATGCGAAGCTGAGGAACCAGATGAGAGCAGAGATCATCAAGCTCAGGCAGAGGATCAATTCCACCTTCATTTATGTTACCCACGACCAGACCGAGGCGATGACCCTCGGCGACAGAATCGTCATCATGAAAGACGGCGAGATTCAGCAGATTGGCACTCCGCAGGAAGTGTTCGACAAGCCTGTAAATACATTCGTTGCCGGATTTATCGGAATGCCTCAGATGAATTTCTATGACGGCAGGCTCGTTAAGGACGGAAGCAAGTATGTGATCGAAGTCTTAGGCGCCCGTATCGTTCCTTCAGATGAAAAACAGAAGAACCTGAGAGAAAGAAATGTGGAAGAACAGGATATTATCGTAGGTGCAAGACCGGAGCATATTTCCCTCAAGAATATCGACGGAGCAATGATCGAAGGATCGGTAGATGTTTCGGAAATGATGGGAAGTTCCGTGCATATTCATCTCAATGCCGGAGGACATGACAGCATCATTATCGTACCGACACTGGAACTGGGCAACCAGGATCTGCATTATGGATCGAAGGTCCGCTTCACGTTCGCTCCTAATGTCGTTCATATGTTTGACAAAGCGACCGGCAAGAATCTGGAATACAAATAAAGGTGTTAACTGAGCAATCAGTGAACATATATTTTAAAAGGAGGATTAGAATGAAAAAGCTTTTAGCTCTGTGCCTGGCTGTGCTGATGACACTGTCACTGGCTGCATGTTCAGGCAATTCAGGCGGCGAAGACAAACCGGCTGAAGAGAAAACTGCGGTTACAGTCACTGTATGGGGTCCACAGGAAGACCAGTCCGAAGACAACGGCAAGTGGCTGCAGACTATGTGCGAAAAATTCGCAGCTGCGCATCCGGAATGGGAAATTACATTCAACTACGGCGTTTGCTCCGAAAGTGATGCCAAGACCAATGTAACGACTGACCCGGCTGCTGCTGCGGATGTCTACATGTATGCGAACGACCAGATCCCTGATCTGCTCAAGGCAGGTGCTCTGGCTGAATTAGGCGGTTCCGTTGTTGAAACGATCAAGAAGAACAATTCGGAAACGACTGTCAATACGGTTACATATAATGGTTCCGTTTACGGTGTTCCTTATATGCCTAATACCTGGTTCATGTACTATGACAAGAGCGTCTTTACTGAGGATGACGTCAAATCTCTGGAAGCTATGTTGGAAAAAGGAAAGGTCGCTTTCCCGCTCAGCAACTCCTGGTACATTGCTTCGTTCTATGTAGCGAATGGCTGCACTCTGTTCGGTCCTGACGGCGGCGACGCAGCTTCCGGATTAGATTTCTCCGGTGACAAGGCCGTTGCAGTCACTGACTATCTTGTTGATCTGGTTGCCAACCCGAACTTCGTTGACGGAGATGTCTCCACCGGAACTGATATCAACGCATTCTTCTCCGGCAACTGGGATTACCAGAAAGCTCTTGATGCTTTCGGCGACAATATCGGTGTTTGCGCTGCTCCTGCATATTCACTTGGCCAACTTAAGGCTTTTGCCGGCACCAAGGCTGTAGGCGTTAACCCACAGACTGCTCTTTATGCAGAACATCCGGAAATCGCTGTCGCTCTTGCTGCTTACCTGGGCGGAACAGAAGCCCAGCAGGCGCATTTCGACCTGAGAGAACAGCTCCCGACCGACAACAATGTCAACGTCGGTAACAACGCTGTCGCAAAGGCTATCGTCGATACGATGTCGTATGCATCCATCGTTCAGCCGTTACAGGCCGACATGGGCAACTACTGGGGTCCGGCCGAGTCAATGGGCAAGGAACTGGTAGCTGGTACGGTCACTCATGCAAATGCCGCTGAAAAGACAGAGGCCATGAATGCCGCAATGAACTCTTCCGTAGTTCAGTAAACTAATTTTTTTTGATACTGTGGCCGCAGCTGATTGATTATCCGGCTGCGGCCACCTCTTTAAACATCAGGAGGTTATTTATGGAAAATAATCGTTCAAGTGTTAAAAACGCATTATTGCATGGCGATCTGTACACGAGACTTTCAGCCATCATAATGGGAATCGGCCTTATCGGTCATAAGCAGATAGTGAAAGGTATAATGGTTCTTCTTTGCCAGATCGCCTTCATCTTCTACATGATCAATACGGGTATTGGTTCTCTTCAAATGATGCCGTCTCTTGGTACCAGAGCACAGGAAAAAGTGTGGAATGAAGCCAAACAGATCTACGAATACACTACCGGCGACAACTCTCAGCAGATCCTTCTTGCAGGAGTCGTCACGTGTTTCGTCATAGCTGCTATCGTTGTTCTGTGGATCATTCAACTCAGGCACTCTTATTCACTTCAGAAGCAATTGAAAGAGAAGGGACATGTTCCGACATTCAAGGAAGATGTGAAGAATCTGTTCGATAAGAACCTTCATATCACCCTGATGACTCTTCCGTGTCTGGGGATCCTGGTATTCAACATCGTACCGCTGGTATACATGATATCGATGGCTTTCACTACCTATTCAAAAGAAGATGAACATCTGATGCTTTTTGACTGGGATGGGTTTCATCAGTTTTCCCGTGTTCTGAATATGAATGGCAATATCGGCCGTCAGTTTTTCCAGGTCCTGAAATGGACCATTATCTGGGCGATATTTGCTACCTTCCTGAACTACATTCTGGGCATGATCCTGGCTATGGTGATCAACCGCAAGGATACAAAAGGAAAAGCTTTCTGGCGTTTCTGTTTCGTTCTCTCGATCGCTGTACCGCAGTTTGTCACACTGATGATCATGAACATCATGCTTCAGCCTTCAGGTGCTATCAATGTCCTGTTACAGAATCTGGGACTGATATCTGCTCCATTGCCGTTCTGGCAGAATGCATTGTGGGCAAAGATAACAGTCATTGTTATCAACATCTGGATCGGTATCCCTTATACGATGCTGCAGATCACCGGAATTTTGCAGAACATTCCTGCGGAATTATATGAAGCAGCAAAAATGGACGGTGCAAATTCGATCACCATCTTCTTTAAGATCACGCTGCCTTATATGCTGTTTGTAACGACACCATATCTGATCTCCAGTTTTGTAGGTAATATCAATAACTTCGGTGTCATCTACCTGCTTTCAGGTGGCGGACCGACCTACGTTGGAGATACGGCAGGGCAGACCGACCTCCTTGTCACCTGGCTTTATAAGTTGACTGTTGATCAGCAGTACTATAACCTCGGTGCTGTCATCGGCATCATGACATTCGTGATTCTGACGATCGTTACTCTGATCACCTACAGGAATTCCGCATCATATAAGAATGAGGAGGCGTTCATGTAATGAATACAGAAAAAAACAAGTTAAGTCCCCGTCGTAGATTTGTTAATTTCCTTGTACATCTGCTTCTGGCCGTCTTGGCGGTTATTTGGGTATTGCCGATTTTCTGGATTGTTCTGACCAGTTTCCGAGCAGAACCGGGAGCATATACCAACACATTCCTTCCTCAGGGGTATACCTTCAATAACTACATCAAACTGTTTACCGACCGAAACGTTTTGAATTTCCCTAAGATGTTCCTCAATACGCTGATTATTGCGGTATTCTGTTGCATCTTCAGTACATTCTTTGTCCTTTCGGTTTCCTATTCACTGAGCCGGATGCGTTTTGGCTTCCGCAAACCTTATATGAATATCGCCATGATATTGGGACTCTTCCCGGGCTTTATGGCCATGGTTGCCCAGTATTTCATACTTAAGGCTATGGGACTTACAGAAGGTTCGATGATCAGAATCGGTTTGATCATCGTCTACTCTGCATGTACCGGCCTTGGCTTCCAGATCGCGAAGGGATTCTTCGATACCATTCCTCGTTCAATCGATGAAGCCGCAATCATTGACGGAGCTACACAGTGGCAAGTGTTCACCAGAATAACGATGCCTCTTTCCAAACCGATCGTCATTTATACCGTCATGACATCATTTATCGCTCCGTGGGTCGATTTCGTATTCGCCAAAGTTATATGCCGCGCAAACGCCGATCAGTTCACGGTTGCGATCGGTCTTTGGAACATGCTGCAGAAGGAATACATCTATCAGTGGTATACCTGTTTCGCTGCCGGTGCGGTAGTCATCTCAATTCCTATCGCCATCCTGTTTATCTACATGCAGAGATTCTATGTTGAAGGAATGTCTGGTGCAGTAAAAGGATAAACATAAAGAAACAAATACGAAAAACTATTATTTGAAAACAAACTCGGGTATGTTCATACCCGAGTTATTTATACTTGTGATCCACACATTTTTGAAGAGCTAAACGGATCGATCAGTTCTAATACTTTGCCTTATAGGATCCGCATACATTTACTATCATGGTATTCTTATGTGAGAAAATACGTTTCATTGTCGGATCATAATTGCGATGGACGTGACCGTGGAACCAAAAACGCGGTTTGAGTTCGTTAAGAAGAGTTACGAAACACTTAAACCCCCTATGAGCGTAGTCGTCAAGATCTCCATAACCCGAAATTGGAGCATGAGTAACAACAATGTCGACACCACCCGCTTTCAGGATCTTGAACCTGAGCCTGCGGATCCTTCGTTCCATCTGAGCTTCCGTATACTGAAAAAGCCCATTGGAATATGCACAGGAGCCTCCCAGTCCAAGAATACGGATGCCCTGGTAAACAACGAGATCATCATCGATACAGATGCAGCCTTCCGGTGCTTTTTCTTCGTCATGATTGCCTTTAACGTAGAAAAGCGGTTTATTGGTCATGGTTACGATATATTCGAGGTAAGCGTTGCTTAAATCACCTGCAGATATGAGAAAATCCGATTCATCCAAGATCGGTTTAACGTTATTTGAATAGAGAAGGGGATCTTCTTCATCCGCAATACATGTAATGGTGTAGAACCCTTTTCCATACTTTAGACGCGTTTTATTCTCGTTTACGACATGATCCAACTGTTTGTCGGTCATTTTTGTCAGGAAATCATAGCTGTAGAGTTCGAGAAGAGCTACCATGAAGTCCGCGTTCTCAACTGCGATACCTTTGTGAAGCAAGCTTGATCTGAGACGTTCGTATAAGCCGACGATTGTAATTCGGTCTTGCCTTTCCCAGATGCGATCCTTTTCGTAGCCTATATATCTGAGAAGTCTGTCATAGTAACCCGGATGAGAAAACTGCAGAGAATAGAGTTTGGAGACTTTATAGAAGTCCAGGAACTCGTAGTAGAGTTCAACAGACGGAAGATCCATTCTTTTTGGCAAGAGACGGGTAACATTAAGTGGAATGTAGGGTGCACCATAAGATTTGAGGACAGAAACACGCTTATTTCCTTCTTCGATGTAGAAACGTCCCATGTATTCGTAAGCATCCGGAGCTTCACTGATCCCTTGATCAGAAAGATGATGACGACAGACACTGATCCACTTATGTGCGAATTCACTTTTTTCGTTCAGCAGAGGCATAAAATCAGACGAAAAAGAAACGGAGCGGCTTCTTGTCAGGGTACCGATGATTAGATGACTCGGAACGTCGATCAGTCCCAGAGGCTCTTTAGAGCAGGTACTTTCATCAACGATACTGTCAAGGATCTTGAGATAGGGATCTCTCTGTCTGACGCGATCATGAAAAACGGTCCTGCGGCCCTTACGTCTGGCGTATAGATACTGTTGGAGAGCTTCTGAATCAATATTCATGGATTTATTCTAACGTACTCTGATAGTGTTTTCTAAAGATCTCGAATTGAATCATGACTTGCAGGATTATCCGTCAAAATGAACGACAGATCACAACAGGTGATCATTGTTTTATTCTTTTTTTACTGCCGGTATGAAACATGTGCATATGATTCCTCCAGCGATGTACATGTCTGCAGGAGCAAAGATAAAAATCATAATGATATGTACTATTGATGGATCATTTTAGGATCACTGAAGTATAAGGACCGACCTTCAGTTCCTTGTTTTTAAAGCTTGCTTCAGCAAATCCGGCATAGTCCAGGAGTTCCTTGAATTCGCCGGCAGCGATGGAGATCTCCTGATCGGAATTATTGTGGATGATATAAGTGAATTGTCCGTTATATTCGATCTGGAAGCCTCCGAGATTTGTCTGATTGAGATTTAGCTGCAGATATGTGCCTCTGCCGATCTCGGGATATTTTACTCTCATAGTGATCAGTTTTGCATAGTGTTTAAGAAGACTGTTTTTTTCCTGCAGCTGATCGGTAACTGTGCCGTTGATTTGATTCTTGGATTCATAAGTCGAGCCTAAAGGATCTTCGATTGTATCCCCATCTCCCCACAGCATGGACAGTCTTCTATTGGCATCCGTGTCTGCTCCGCCTCGGGAACCTTTCATCCCAATCTCTTCGCCATAATAGATGAAAGGTGAACCGGGTGAAAGAAGATAGAGATTTGCTGCCAGATAGGCCTGTCCGTTTGAAACGTTCAGATATCCGGCAGATCTGTCCATATCGTGATTGGAGATGAAAGAGATAGGCATGGCTTCGCTGTTAATACTTTTTAGCGTGTTCTGATAGTTAACCACGTATGATGTGAAGCCGTTTATATCGGCAGATTTTGCTGTTGAAGCAATCAGTCCGTCTGGCTGAGACATGGAGAAGTTGAAGCAGTTCATCTGGCGGATATATTGGTTTATTTCTCCTTCGCCACTCCATACCTCACCGACAAGATAGATGTCGCTCTTTATCTGCTTAAGCTGATCTGTATACCAGTTCCAGAAATCGATCGATGAATAGTTATCGCCATAGTATAGATATTTAGCAGCATCGAATCGGAAACCGTCAACTCCTTTTCCAAGATAATACCTGGCAATATCCAAGACCTCCTGCCTGACTCTTTCGTTATCAAAATTGAGTTCCGGCATATCATATGAAAAATTGCATTCATAGGCCTCATCGGTGTAGTTTAGATCACAGAAGGACCGGTTATACGGCCTTTCATCCTTGGATGAATAGACGTAGTAATCGTAGTATTGATTGGAGTGGTCGTTATTCTGGTGAGCGGTCGTAAACTGTTTGAACCATTCGTGCTGGCTCGAGGTATGATTGATGACCAGGTCCAGAATCACCAGAATATTCTTTTCGTGACATCTTTTGATCAATTCGTCAAGATCTTCCTGAGTTCCGAATTGCGGATCGATCGTATAATAATCGATGACGTCGTATTTATGGTAGGAAGGAGAAGAGAAGATCGGAGTGAGCCAGATACCCTGAATGCCAAGAGAATCTGTTGAATTGATGTTTCCATCGTTGAGATACTCAAGACGGTTGATGATGCCTTTTAGATCACCGATACCGTCTTTATTGCTGTCTGAGAAAGACCCAACAAATATCTCATAAAAAACGCGATAGTTGTCATCAGTAAGATCTTTTTCCTTTTTTGCCGAGCAGGAAACCGTCATCAGAAGGATCATCATTATCACAAGTATTCTTTTAAACATAAGAACCTCCAATCGGTGTATATAACTCAATAATATCAGTTTTATACGATTATTTAAGTTAAAATAATAATTGAACAAGTGAGGATAATAAAATGAGTATAGAAAGAAGTGCTGGGATCCTGATGCCTATCTCTTCGCTGCCATCCCGCTACGGGATCGGAACGCTGGGAAAGGAAGCTTACCGTTTTGTGGATTTTCTGGTCAAAGCAAAACAGACCTACTGGCAGATCCTGCCGATCGGACCGACGAGTTACGGAGATTCCCCGTATCAGTCCTTCTCATCCTTTGCGGGAAACCCTTATTTCATCGATCTCGATGCATTGGCGGAAGACGGTCTTCTGGAAAAGAAGGATCTGAAACATCTGAAAGTCGAAGATCCGCGCTATGTGGATTACGCCTATCTTTTCAATACGCGTTTCGATCTCTTATACAAGGCGTATGTAAAGGGGATGGGACTCTGCAGGGATGAATTCGAAACATTCGTAAAGAAGAATCCGTGGCTGGATGACTATTCATTGTTCATGGCGGTCAAGAAACACTTCCATATGGCTTCCTGGCAGGAATGGCCGGATGCGCAGATCCGGGAAAGAAGACCGGAAGCGGTCGAACATTACCGGAATGAACTGAAAGACGATATCTGTTTCTATCAGTTCATCCAGTTCCTGTTCAGCCGTCAGTATCTCAAACTGAAGAAATATGCGAATGAGAAGGGGATCCGGATCATCGGTGACCTTCCGATCTACGTCGCTTTGGATTCGGCGGAAGTCTGGGCAGACAGCCGTCAGTTCAAACTGGACGAAGAGACGAAAGTTCCGAAAGAAGTAGCCGGTGTCCCGCCTGATTATTTCAGCAAGGACGGACAGCTTTGGGGCAATCCGCTCTACGACTGGAAATACATGAAAGAGACCGGATACAAATGGTGGATCGACCGCGTGGGAGGATCCGCACGCTATTTCGATGTCATCCGTATCGACCATTTCCGCGGCTTCCATGAATACTGGTGTGTCCCTTACGGAGAAAAGACCGCAAGGAACGGACACTGGGAGAAGGGACCCGGTCTAGATTTCATCCTGACGATCCGCAACTGGTTCAAGGATACCGATTTCATCGCCGAAGATCTCGGTATCATCAACGAAGATGTCACCAAGCTGCTTCATGATTCCGGTCTTCCGGGAATGAGAGTCCTGGAATTCGGATTCGCACCGGACGGGACGAGCTACCACTGTCCGCACAACCACATCGAGAACTGTGTCTGTTACGTCTCGACCCATGACAATACGCCGATCATGGGAGCTCTCAAGCATCTGAACAAAAAAGATATGGAGTATGCGAAACGCTACTACGGTCTCAATGAAGAAGAAGGATACAACTACGGTTTCATCCGCGGAGGAATGTCTTCCGTATGCAACCTCTTCGTAGCACAGATCCAGGACTATCTGGGACTCGATGAGTCTGCCACGATAAACAATCCGGGAACCCTCGGAAACTGGCGTTGGAGGGCTTTAAAAGGTGATCTGGATGCGAAACTGGCTAAGAAGATCGCACTGATCACACATACCTATCACAGGGACGTGAATTATCTGAAAGACAGCAAAGTTCATCCTTGAAAAAGGGCATGAATAATGGTATATTGATTAAGCATTGTTACTGAGTTCGGACCCTTCTCCGGATCCCTGCCCGGTTACAATCGAAAAGAAAGAAGGAGAAAAAAATGTTAACAAAAGAAGAAAAGGCTAAGATCGTCAAGGATTATGCCAGATTCGAAGGCGACACAGGTTCCGCTGAAGTTCAGGTTGCACTTCTGACCGCTACCATCAACAAGCTGACTGTCCACATGCAGTCCAACAAGAAAGACTTCCATTCCAACAGAGGTCTGCTGATGATGGTCGGTAAGAGAAGAAGCCTGCTTGAGTATCTGAAGAGAGAAGATGTCAACAGATACAGAGATCTCGTCGCTAAGTTAGGTTTAAGAAAATAAGCCGGATAAGAGCTGGAAACAGCTCTTTTTTCATGGCTTCGATCAGTAAAACGCTTTCATTTACGAAAGACGAAAATTGTATATTTTAAAACCCGTTTTTTGTGTTACAGTAAAGGCGTAATTTATCGTATAATCCCTCAGATACGGTGAGGGAGTCTCTACCTTGACACCGTAAATGTCAAGACTATGATAGGATTTCCTTTCTCAGGTAATTCTGTCAACAGACGATCGAATTACACGAAAGGGAGTCAGTATCATCGACTCCGTGCTGTCTTCTTTTTAGGATCATGATGTAGATCATTCATCTCTCTTTAAAAAGAAGCCTTTTTACATTTCACGAAAAGAGAAAGGAAGGAATGAAATGAAAAAACTGTTATCTGTTCTGCTCGTATTTCTGATGCTCTTCTCTGTCGCAGCCTGCTCCAACGGAAACGGCGGCGATGAAGGGAAGAAAGACGCAAAGATCGGTATCATCCTGGTCGGTGACGAACAGGAAGGCTACACCTATGCCCATATGGAAGGTATCCGCAATGCAGCTGCCAACCTCGGCATCCCTGAAGAATCCATCATCTGGAAGTACACTGTACCGGAAGATCAGACCTGCTACGACATGGCTGTCGACCTCGTTGAGAACGGTGCGACTCTGGTCATATCCAATTCCTACGGCCACCAGTCCTTCATGCAGCAGGCTGCCAGCGAATATCCGGAAGTGACATTCGTCGCTGACACCGGTGATACTGCTGCAGCATCCGGTCTTGCAAACTTCAAGAACGCATTCACGAAGGTCTATGAATCCAGATATGTCTCCGGTATCGTTGCCGGTCTGAAGATCAAGGAACTGGCTGATAACAGTGAACTCGTCGATGCAAACTTCGATGAGAACGGAAACGTCAAAGTCGGTTATGTCGGCGCTTATCCGTATGCGGAAGTCGTTTCCGGATATACCGCATTCTACCTCGGTATCAAGTCCGTCTATCCTGATGTCGTAATGTATGTTGAATACACGAACTCCTGGTTTGATATCTCCGCAGAAAGCACTGTCGCGGATGAACTGATGTCTCAGGGCTGTGTCATCATCGGCCAGCACGCAGACTCCACAGGCGCTCCTTCAAGACTTCAGGCCAACATGGCTGAACCGAACCACAAGTACGGTTTCGTCGCTTACTCCGTCGGATACAACGTTTCCATGCTGGATGTTGCACCGGATGTCGCTCTGACTTCCGCTTCCAACGTCTGGGAGAAGTTCTACACCTACGCATTCGAATGCTGGAAGAACGGTGAAACGATTAAAACTGACTGGACCGGCGGCTACAACGAAGGTGCTGTTGAGATCACGGAACTGGGCAAGTCTGTCGCTCCGGGTACGGAAGAAGCAGTCAATGCAGCGATCGCAGCGATCAAAGACGGTTCTCTGCATGTCTTTGATGCATCTACGTTCACTATCGGCGGACAGAATCCGACCAGCATCATGAGCGATGTCATCCCTGATGCAGCATATACCGCTGATACGGAATGCCTCGTCGACGGATACTTCCATGAATCTGAATTCAGAAGTGCTCCGTACTTCTCAGCTCGTATCGACGGTATCGTTGAAATCGGTTCGAACTAAGCTTTATACAGTCACATTACAGGCTTCTTTTGAAGGAGCCTGTAATGTTTTTCTTTTACAGGAGGTGAATCATGGCGGAAGCGGCAGTATCCATGCGACATATCAGCAAGTCGTTCGGAAAGAAAGTCATTGCGAATAAAAACGTCGATCTCGATATCTATCATGGCGAGATCCTTTCTCTTTTAGGAGAGAACGGTTCCGGAAAGACGACTCTGATGAATATGCTGTCAGGAGTCTACTATCCGGATGAGGGAGAGATTCTGATCGACGGAAAACATGTGACCATCGCATCGCCGAAAGATGCCCACGACCTGGGTATCGGCATGATCCACCAGCATTTCAAACTGATCGATGTTTTTACGGCGCTTGAAAACATCCTGATCGGCATGCCGGAAGAATACACCGAAAAAAGTGCCAGGGCGCAGGTCAGAGAGATCTGTGACAAATACGGATTCGAACTGGATCCGGACAAGAAAGTATACGATATGAACGTTTCCGAAAAGGAAACTCTGGAGATCGTAAAGACCCTGTACCGCGGAGCGGAAGTCCTCATTCTGGATGAGCCGACCGCCGTACTGACCCCTCAGGAGATCCGCAAGCTGTTCACGATCCTGAGGAACATGAGAGAAGACGGGAAAGCAATCGTCATCATCACACATAAACTGAACGAGGTGATGGAGATCTCCGACCGCATCAGCGTCCTTCGCAAGGGAGAGAATGCGGGAACGGTCCTTAAGACAGAAACGAATGAACAGCAGCTGACCGAGATGATGGTCGGCGAGAAGATCACGCTGAATATCGCCAGAGATCTCGTGAAAGACAAGACGAAACGTCTGGAGGTGAAACATCTCAGCGTCACCGATATTGAAAACAAGAAGGTAGTCGATGATATTACCTTTGATCTATACAGCGGAGAGATCCTGGGGATTGCGGGGATCTCGGGTTCCGGACAGAAGGAACTGCTGGAAGCGATCATGGGCCTTCAGAAATGCGATGAAGGTTCCTCTGTCATCTATAATTCCACGGCACACGGCGTCCATGAACTGGTCGGATTGAGCACCAAGGAGATCATCGCCCATGGCCTGCATCTGGCATTCGTTCCGGAAGACAGGCTTGGAATGGGTCTGGTAGGAAACATGGGCATGACGGACAATGTGATGCTGAAACGCTATCGCAAGGGTCAGGGACCTTTCCTGCACAGAAAACAGCCGGAACAGACAGCTCAGAAGATCAAGGATGAACTGGAAGTCCTGACACCGGATCTCGATTATCCGGTCAGAAGGCTTTCCGGAGGAAACGTACAGAAGATCCTGGTCGGACGTGAGATCAACAATAAACCGACTGTCCTGATGACGGCTTACGCAGTCAGAGGGCTCGATATCAATACATCCTATGCGATCTACAATCTTCTCAACGAACAGAAGAAAAAAGGTGTCGCGGTGATCTACGTCGGAGAAGACCTCGATGTCCTGCTTGCACTGTCTGACCGCATCATGGTCCTGTGTTCCGGCAAGATGAACGGAATGCTGGACGGAAGGACGGCCACCAAGGAAGAAGTCGGCTATCTGATGACGCATCTGAAGGAGGAAGCATAATGGAAAAGACAAAAAGAGATCCTCTGTTCCATGTCAGCAAGAAGGATGAACCGTCTTTCCTGTCCAAAACAGTCACATTGCTGATCGCTGTCGCCTGTGCGCTGCTTGTTTCCGCATTATTCATCTATTTTGTGACCGGACTCGATCCGATCAGTGTCTATATCTCCATGTTCAAAGGCGCCTTCGGAACGAACCGAAGGACCTGGATCACGGTACGTGATACCTGTCTGCTTCTGCTGATCTCCGTATCCCTGGCTCCCGCATTCCGCATGCGTTTCTGGAACTGCGGTGCCGAAGGACAGATCCTGATGGGAGGACTCAGTACGGCCGCATTGATGATCTACTGCGGAGAAAAGATGCCGACAGCCTTATTGCTTCTGATCATGCTGGTCACATCCGCACTGTGCGGAGCTTTGTGGTCCTTTCTGCCTGCCTATTTCAAGGCGAAATACGATACGAATGAGACGCTGTTCACGCTTATGATGAATTATGTCGCGATCCAGCTGATCGAATTCTTCGTCGATATCTGGGATAAGAAACAGTCCCATTCCGTCGGTATCATCAATATGAACAGTATGGGCGGATGGTTCCCGAAGATCTTCGGCCAGCAGTATATCCTGAATGTACTGATCGTAGTGATCGTTACTGTCTTTGTATACATCTATATGCATTATTCCAAGCACGGATATGAGAACGCGGTCGTCGGCGAATCAGTCGCTACGGCACGCTATGCCGGGATCAACGTTCCGAAAGTCATAAGGAACAACGTCCTTTTATCCGGTGCGATCGCCGGTATTGCCGGATTCGTGGAAGTGGCAGGTATCTCCCATACCATCTCCAAGGAAACGGCAGGAGGAAGGGGATTCACTGCCATCATCGTCTGCTGGCTCGCAAAATTCAATCCGTTTTCGATGATCCTGATCTCGTTGTTCCTGGTATTTCTGGATAAAGGCGCATCACAGATCGCCAGTGATTTCGGTCTGAACACCTTCGCATCCAATATCATTACCGGAATTATGCTGTTCTTTATCCTGAGCTGCGAATTCTTCAATAACTACCGCATCTCCTTCAACAGAAACAGAAAGGAAGGTGAATAGAATGACTGTCGCTCAAATCGTTTCCTGGCTCGTATCGGCCATCTCATTCGGCACTGTCATCATGTACGGATGTATCGGTGAGACGATCGATCAGAAGGCTGGAGGCCTCAACCTCGGCGTTCCGGGTGTGATGCAGATCGGCGGTATCGCAGCTCTTGCCAGCGCGTTCCTTTATGAATACAATGACGCATCACCGAATCCGTGGGTCGCACTGCTTCTGTGTCTCTTAAGTACTCTGATCGCATCGGCTCTTGCGGGTCTTCTTTACAGTTTCCTGACCGTCACATTGAAAGTCAATCAGAACGTTACCGGACTGACTCTGACGATCTTCGGTACAGGGATCGCGAATTTCTTCGGCGGCAATATGATGAAACTTTCCGGCGGTGTCGGTACGATCTACGTCGCCACGACATCCAATGCCTTCCGTGCGAAACTTCCGCTGTTATCCAGTTCAAATCATCCTGTGGCCATGATCCTGTTTTCTCACGGATGGATGGTCTATCTTGCGCTGATCCTTGCATTTGTGGCTCATTATTTCCTGAATCGGACCAGAACAGGCCTGAATCTTCGTTCTGTCGGCGAAAATCCGGCAACTGCGGATGCAGCAGGCATCAATGTCACGAGATACAAGTATCTGGCATCGATCATTGGATGCATGATCTGCGGTCTGGGAGGTCTCTTCTATGTCATGGACTACATCAAAGGGACCTGGGCGAACGATTCCGCGATCGAAGCCTTAGGATGGCTTGCAGTCTCTCTGGTCATCTTTACCAGCTGGAAACCGAAGAATGCGACCTGGGGAGCCTATCTGTTCGGACTGTTCTATTGGGCGTACGTCTATATTCCTGCAGATATCTCGCGTTATCTGGCAAACAAGATGAACCTGCAGAAGATCACCTATATGCAGAACCTGTACAAGATGCTTCCGTATATCCTTACGATCGTGGTCCTGTGCTTCGTTTCTCATCGGAAGAGAAGGGAGAATCAGGCTCCGGCATCCCTAGGACAGAGTTATTTCAGAGAAGAAAGATAGAAAAGAGCTGTCAGAAGACAGCTTTTCTTATGATTTTCATATTATCGTGAACTATTGTTTACTTATTTGTGTTAAAATGATTTTAATAAACAGGAGTTTACTATTATGGCACAGATATTGAAAGAAGAATTCAGAGAAGCGATCCTGGCTTCCGCAAAGAAGGAATTTCTGGAAAAAGGCTATGAAGAGGCATCGATGCGCAATATCGCAAAGAATGCAGGAATGACGGTAGGAAACCTTTACCGCTATTTTCCGAGCAAGGACGATATTCATGAATCGATCGTATCCCAAACAGTGGAAGAGATCGACGATCTGCTGCGGCATCTCACGGCCAATAACGTCTCCATGGAGGCGAGAGTATTCAATATCAAGGCAAATGTCGATGATCTGCATGTCCTGATGAATACTCTGGCAGAAAGGATCGTTGAGATCTATCTGTCTCATCCGGATGAGTTCAATATCCTGATGATGCAGTCCAAACTGAACCAGGATCTCACAAAATGGTTCTCCAAGGCCATCAATTCCCTGATCGAGCAGCATTATCTGATCCCGGGATTCCGTCAGGAGAAGGAGATCCTGTCTCACAGCTATGCGGTATCGATCTTCGCCGGCATGAAAGAGATCTTTTCCGTCGCCGATCAGTTCGAAGATCCGAACCGTCTGACCATGATCGTCAAGACCTATCTCAATTCCTATGTGCTGATGCTGGACAGCGATATCAGAAAGCTGGTATAAGATGAGTTTTATCGAATTCCGAAATGTCTCCAAGATCTATCAGATGGGAGAAGTCACGATCAAAGCGGTCGATGATATGTCTTTTGATGTGGATAAAGGGGAATTCGTTACGATCCTGGGTACTTCCGGTGCCGGAAAGACCACTGTTTTGAACCTCCTTGGAGGAATGGATACCGTCAGCAGCGGTGATATCATCGTCGATGATCAGAATATCGCGCATTACAACGAAAATCAGCTGTGCAACTACCGCCGAAACGATATCGGTTTCGTCTTTCAGTTCTATAATCTCGTCCAGAACCTTACCGCAAAGGAAAACGTGGAACTGGCACTGCAGATCTGCAAATATCCGCTGGACCCGATCAAGACACTGAAACTTGTCGGACTGTCCGACCGAATGGACAACTTTCCGTCCCAGCTCTCCGGCGGAGAACAGCAGCGTGTCGCGATCGCCAGAGCTGTCGCAAAGAATCCGAAACTCCTGCTGTGTGATGAACCGACCGGAGCCCTCGACTACAGGACAGGAAAACAGGTCCTGAAAGTCCTTCAGAATATGTGCTTTGAAGAGAGGATGACGGTGATCATCGTTACGCATAACAGCGCTCTTGCCCAGATGGCAAACAAAGTCATACATGTGAAGTCCGGAAAAGTCGAGTCGATCACAATGAATCCGGAACCGAAGGATATCGAGGATATCGAATACTGATGTTTCGTCTCGATACCTATCGATTGATCAAAAGGACGTTTCGACGTTTCCTGTCTCTGACGCTCATCGTACTGATCGGCTCCGGGTTTATGATGGGACTGATGTCAGATCCTTTCATCATGCGTGAAAGTGTGGATGCGTTCAACGATGAGAACAGACTGCAGGACATCCAGATCTATTCCCAGTACGGCTTCTGTTTCGACGATTATATCGCTTTAAAGAAGAATCCGCAGGTCGAAGAGATCTTCCCGTCGAAGATGATCGATACTCTGTGTACTGATCGGAACGGACAGGGATTCGTCGCCAGGATCTGTGAGATCAACCGCACCGTGAACCTGGTCACACTGACGGAAGGAAGGATGCCGGAAAACGACTATGAATGTGTCGTTCTGGACAGTGTCGTACCGAGCCTTTCCTTTACCATCGGAGAATGGATCTCCTTTTCGGGAGATACGATCGACGATCAGCTGAAACATCGGGATTTCCTGATCGTAGGAAAAGTCATAACCCCTGAATATATCAGCAAGGTCATGGGCAGTTCCCTGTATAAGAATCAGGATCTGGATGCGGTCGTATATGTAAACAATGCGAATTTCATCTCGGAATACTATACAAGTATCTTTTTGACGGTGAAGGGAGCTTCCCGTCCGCTGTCCTATACACAGCGATATGAAGACTATGTGAAAGACAACAGTGATGACATCAACAATACCGCCTATTCCCAGCAGAACGTCCTGAAAGACCGGATCAAGGATACGATGAGCCTGAAGCTGGAAGAAGCCAGAAAACTTTTTGAGGAAGAAAAGTTGAAGGGACAGGAAGAACTGTCCGAGGCGGAATCTCAGCTCAATGAGGCAAATATCCAGATCATCGCCTACGAGACCGAACTGAGAAGCCTGCAGATGGTCATCAATCAGCTGAAAGGGGTCGTGGAAGATCACAAGGAAGAGATCCAGGACGGGATCAATGAGACCAACTATTATCTGGAAGAATACGATATCGATCCGGGACTCGTCCACAGTCATCAGGTCCAGGAATACATGAAACAGGCCCTGGAAGAGGCCAAAAAGAACTACAACAGACTTTACTATTCTTTGAATTACGCCAAAGGACAGTACGAGGAAGGCCTGAAGGCCTATACCGAAGCCGTCCTGACCTACAATGATGAGATCGCCAAAGGAGAAGCGCAGCTGCGCAAAGCCCAGCAGGATCTCGATGAACTTCCGAAGGCTCAGTGGACGATCCTGTATCGGGACGGACATTACTCCAGCTACATGTATGACAATACCTGTAAACAGATGACGGCGATCGGCATCGCACTTCCGCTGATCTTTTTCCTGGTGGCCGCATTGGTCTGTCTGACGACGATGAAACGGCTCGTCGATGAACAGAGAGGGCAGATCGGTATCTTTGTGGCACTGGGTTTCAATAAACGTTCCATCATCGGAAAATACGTTTCCTATGCGCTGCTGGCAACATTCATCGGCTGTTTCCTGGGGATCGTTCTGGGACAGCTCCTGTTCCCGACGGTCATCTATCACACCTGGAGGCTGATGTATGACCTGCCGGAGATCCGACTCAGTTTTCCGATCCCGTACGTCCTGCTGTGTGTGCTGTCGTTCTCGTTGCTGATGAGCCTGGTGACGGCGCATGTCGTCCGTACGAACCTCAACGAGAAACCGGCTTCCCTGATGCGTCCGAAGGCTCCGAAGAGCGCCAAAGCCATCCTTCTGGAGAAGATCCCTCTGATCTGGGACAGACTTTCCTTCACATCCAAGATCACCGCAAGGAACATTTTCCGCTACAAATCGCGATTCCTGATGACAGTCATCGGTGTTGCGGGCTGTACTGGACTGCTTCTGATCGGATGGGGGATCAAGGATTCGATCTCCGATATCGTCCGGATCCAGTTCAGTGAGATCTTCCATTACGGATATCAGATCTACCTCGAGGATTCCCATCATATGGAAGAGAATATCGAGATCCTGAAAGACAATTTCGACAACGAAGAAGCGGTCGCCTTCATGACCTATACCACAAAAGTCTATCTGTCCAACGATGACGATACCGCCAATATGATCGTCATGGATCCTAGAGACGCGTACGTCGTTCTGGATCTGAAAAAGACCGATAAACAGACTCCGATCCGTCTCAACAGCGACGGTGTCATCGTATCCGAGAAGTTCGCAAAGAACCATCGGATCCGCAAGGGAGACTATATCACTCTGGAATCCCGAAACGGGATCAAGGCGGAAGTCAGGGTCGCAGAGATCTGCGAGATGTATTTCCAGCACTATATCTTCATGTCTTCCGCTGTCTATGAGAATATCTTCGAAGAAGCGGTCGACTGTCGGACGATCGCGGTATCTACCAAGGATCCGGAAACGCTGAAAACGGATGCGGAACTGCTGGAAGGATTCGTCTCCATCGTCGATTTCTCCGGCATGATCTCGACTTTCCAAACGATGATCGAGGCCTTAGATCTGATCATCGCCGTCATCATCATCACTGCCGGTTCTCTGGCCTTCGTCGTCCTGATGAACATTACTCAGGTCAATATCTCCGAGCGGGTCCGTGAGATCGCAACGTTAAAGGTCCTCGGTTTCAATCATAGCGAGATCGACCTTTATATCTTCAAGGAGATCCTGCTTCTGACTCTCATCGGAAGCCTGATCGGTCTCCCGCTGGGCGTTATCGAACATCATTTCATTATGAATGTCATCAACATGGACATGATCATGTTCGGAATGAACATCAAGCTTCCGTCGTTCCTGTTCGCATTCGCGATCACTTTCATATTCACCGGTATCGTCCTGCTGTATATGAGAAAACCGCTGAAGAAGATCAATATGGTAGAATCATTGAAGAGTGTGGAATAAATGCTGCTGATCAAAGATATCAAACTGAAATTAAACGAAGAAGACAGACTTCAGGAAAAGATCGAAAAGGTCCTCGGCCATCCGATCCGGTCTTTTACGATCCGCAAACGGTCTCTGGATGCCCGCAAGGAGCCAGTCTATGTCTATTCCGTCGCGGTCGAGGTCGATCATGAGGAACGCTATCTGAAAAAGAAGGGGGTCTCCTCATATCACAGAGAAGATCTCAAAGCGGAATGTCTTGAAAGAAACGAGACCTGTATCATCGCCGGATACGGACCGAGTGGGATCTTTTCCGCATGGCGTCTCATCGAAGCGGGATATCATGTGATCGTCTTTGAAAAGGGAAAACGGATCAAAGAACGGGAAACGGATGTCGAACGTTTCTTTCGGGAAGGGATCCTGGATGAATCATCCAATGTGCAGTTCGGGGAAGGCGGTGCCGGAACTTTTTCCGATGCGAAACTGACTACCAGGCTGAAAGACCCGTTCATAGATTATATTCTGGATGTCCTGATCGAACACGGAGGAAACGAGAAGATCCGTTATGAACACCATGCGCATATCGGAACGGACGAGATCCGCAGGATCATTGCTTCCATCACAGATGATCTGATCGAGAAAGGCTGTGAATTCCATTTTTCCGAACCTGTCACGGATCTCCAACTGAATGAAGAGAGAAAGGTCACTGCCGTGATCACGGACAGAGGAAGATACGAATGTGACCGTTTCCTTCTCGGGATCGGACACAGTGCACACGACACTTTCGATCTCCTGAGAACACTCGATGTCTATATGGAGAAAAAGGATATCGCTGTCGGCTTCCGTGTCGAGCACCCGCAGTCACTGATCGATGAAAGACAGACCGGATACAGGATCGAGGAAGCAAACGAGTACTTCCTGACACACAAGGATACAAAAGGTGTCTATTCCTTCTGTATGTGTCCGGGAGGCATCGTCGTTCCTGCAATGTCGGAAAAGGAAACGGTCGTCACCAACGGGATGTCCTATGCGGCAAGGGATTCCGGCGTAGCCAACAGCGCCATCCTGATCCAGGTCAGAAGCGATGAATTCGCAGACGGTTTCGACTACCTCAGAAAGATCGAAAAGGAAGCGTATGCCTATTCTTCTTCCTATCAGGCGCTCTCTCAGAATATTTCCGATTACATGAACGGGGAGATCCGTCCGTTACACTTTACATCGACTTATCCTCTGAAGACAGTCCTGTACGATTTCAATCAGATGTTTACGAAAGAGGAGAACGAGATCCTGAAAAGGGCATTCCTCGACTTTGACCGCAAGATCCCGGGCTTCATCGAACAAGGGATCATGGTCGGTCCGGAAACGCGTTCTTCCTGTCCGGTCAGGATCCTTCGCAACGAAAGGATGCAGTCTATCAATACACCGGGGCTTTATCCGATGGGAGAAGGAGCCGGATACGGCGGCGGGATCGTTTCCTGCGCGCTGGATGGCATAAGGATCGCAAATGCGATATTATCGGAGTATGAACAGATATAGACGGGAAGATGGATGTTCCTATGCGCTGGGGATGTCTTTGACGATCGAAGCGATCCGGCAGAAGAACAGATACATGGAGAAAGTGATCCTCAGTAAAAAGGCCAGCAAAAACCACCAGCTGGACCGTCTTTTGGATCTGTGCCATACATATCATATTCCGGTAGAATACGACGAAAATACGATCGAACGTCTCTCCGCAAAGGAAAACTGTTACTGTATCGGCGTTTTCCGCAAATTTATTGAACCCGTTAAAAAAGACGAGCACATCGTCCTTTACGGCTTTACCGATCACGGAGAACTGGGGACAGTCCTTCGTTCTGCGGTCTCTTTTGATTTCAAGGATATCATCCTGATCTCAACGGATGTGGACCGTTTCGATCCGCGCTGTGTGAGGGCTTCGATGGGATCCCTGTTTCACTGTCGGATCGCCGATTACTATGACCTTGATTCCTATCTGAAAGACTTTCCGGGACGAAACCTGTATCCTTTCGTATCGAAAGGCAGATACGGACTGGAGGATATGAAACTGAACCGTCCTTATTCGATCCTGATCCCGCAGGATCCGGACTCTCTGGACGGTCTGTTTGAAGAAGATTATTCTGTGGAACAGAGCGATGAGACGAAGATCTCCCTGTCGATCCGTTCTTCGGTCATCCTGGCGGAAGCCTATCAGCGAAAACGCAGCCGATAGCTGCAACGACGGCACAGATCTCTGGACAGTTTTCCGTTTCTGAGATCCGTGACGGTCTGAATATATTCTTTTGAATCGAGGATCTCCTTCAGAGATCTTTTTTTGAGGTTTCCGAGAGAATTGTATCCCTTCGGATCGAGGCAGCATAATGTGACTTCACTTTGGGAATTGATCGCGATCATATCGATGCCGCCGTGGCAGGTCCCCGTATCTGAGATGACCGGATCATGGATCTGAGGCCAGTCGAACAGTTCCGCAAAGCTGACATAGGTGTTTTCTTTCAGCCGGTAGGAATCCTTTCGCGAAGTCGCTTCGAGACCGTATCTTTCTTTCAGAGAGTTCAGATATGTGTTCAGAGGCTGGTCCAGACGTGAAGGATCGTAAAAACGGAGGTCGATGATCGTATTGTGATCGGATTCGATCAGGGAATCGAGCGTTTCAAAATAGCTTTGAGAGATATTCAGATGATTGACCGAATGCAGGGAGATCGAAAGCTTCCGCAGACATGAGTGTGAAGTCAGGCCGGGATAACGGTCCAGTAAAGTTCCGTTTGTGACCAGCTGCAGCCTGAAGCCTTTCCGGTCCAGAAGGCCGAGAATCTCATTGAAATCCGGATAGAGAAGGGGTTCTCCGAGGATATGCAGATAGATGTAATCGGTGTAGTCTCTGATCTGATCCGCATAGTCATCGATCTCTGTCAAAGACAGGAAATGATTGCCTTTTTCATAGGTACAGAACGGGCAGTTCAGATTGCAGGAATCGGTGATCTCCAGGTAGACACGTTTCATATTCTGATTTTACTACTTCTCATTGTCAAAAATATTTAGATACTGTAAAATAACATCGAATGAGGGAGTAGCTTGCGCAGAAATGCGTGTCAAGCCAACAATCTCGGCGTAAAGCCTGGTTTGCCTTAAAAAGCGAGACTCATGTATAGCGTTGCTGTTATGCATGAGTTATCTGTCCGGAAACTCATGTATGACATGGGTTTTTCTTTTAAGGAAAAGGAAGGAAAAGAGTAATGGAAAAGTTCTATTTGGAGGATTCGGCGAAAGTCATCAAAGAGCTGAATTCCACTGAACAGGGTCTGACATCGGCTGAAGCGAAAAAGAGACTGGAAGCCAACGGCAAGAACAAGCTCAAGGAAGCTGAAAAGACTCCGCTGATCAAACGTTTCATCAGTTCGATCTCTGACCCGATGATCATCATGCTGCTGGTGGCCGCAGCCATTCAGGCTCTTGTCAACGTCCTGCAGATGAAAGACGGATTCAAGATGTCCGAATTCGCAGACGTCATCGTCATCATGGCAGTCGTCATCATCAATACGATCATGTCACTGATCCAGGAATCGAAGGCAGAAGGTGCGATGGAAGCGCTGATGCAGATGACCGCATCGACTTCGAAAGTCTTAAGAGACGGAGAGATCGCGATCGTCAAGTCCGAAGATGTCGTATTGGGCGATGTCATCGTATTTGAAGCAGGCGATACCGTTCCGGCAGACTGCCGTATCCTGGAATCGCATTCCCTGAAATCGGAAGAAGCCGCTCTGACCGGCGAATCCGTTCCTGTCAACAAGATCATCGATGTCCTGATGTGTGAAGACGGAAAAGAAGATATCACACTCGGTGACCGTAAGAACATGCTTTACAACGGTTCTACCGTCGTATACGGAAGAGGCAAGGCGATCGTTACCGCCTGCGGTATGGATACCGAAATGGGCAAGATCGCTGAAGCTCTGACCCTTGCCGAAAAGGAACTGACACCTTTACAGAAGAAGATGGGAGAACTCTCCGCATTCCTGACCAAACTGGTCATCGGGATCTGTGTTCTCGTCTTCCTGGTCGGTGTCGTAGAAGCAGTCATCATCCATCAGAATGACTTTACCTGGGGCATGCTGGGAACGACAGCACTGGATACCTTCATCGCCGCGATCGCTCTTGCAGTCGCAGCCATTCCGGAAGGCCTGCCGGCAGTCGTGACCATCATCCTTTCCATCGGTGTCTCGGCTATGGCCAAGAGACAGGCTCTGATCAGAAAACTGACAGCAGTCGAAACACTGGGATGCACCAATATCATCTGTTCCGATAAGACCGGTACGCTCACTCAGAACAAGATGACCGTCGTCGATGAATTCACCAGCGACAAGAAACTTCTGGCAACAGCCATGGCATTGTGTTCCGATGCGACCATCAAGATGGGCGAAAAGGAATCCACAGGTGAACCGACGGAATGTGCACTCGTCAACTATGCGAACTCACTGGGTCTGCCGAAGTACGAACTGGAAGAACTCCAGCCTCGTAAGGCAGAAGCTCCGTTTGATTCCAACCGTAAGATGATGTCCACCATCCATCCGGATAAATTCGGTTATATCCAGTTCACAAAGGGTGCTCTGGATGTGATGCTGCACAGATGTACGGGTTATCTCTCCGACAAAGGCGAGATCCCGATGTCTACGACTCTGAAAGAAGAGATCGTTGCGAAGAACAAGGAATTCGCTTCCAAAGCTTTGCGTGTCCTGTGTGCGGCATACAGAAGATATGACAATCTTCCGAAGTCTTCCGAACCGGAAGATCTGGAACACGATCTGGTCTTCATCGGTATCGTCGGAATGATCGACCCGTGCCGTCCGGAAGTCTATAAAGCCATCGAAGAATGCCGTTCTGCAGGTATCCGTCCGATCATGATCACAGGCGACCACAAGGATACAGCCGTTGCGATCGGTAAAGACCTCGGTATCATCGAAAACGAAGAAGAGGCGATCGAAGGACACGAACTGGACAAGTACTCTGATGAAGAGATGAAGGAAGTCGTCCGCAAGTATCGCGTCTATGCGCGTGTACAGCCGGAACACAAGACCAGGATCGTCAACGCCTGGAAGGCTCAGGGCATGGTCACAGCCATGACCGGTGACGGTGTCAACGACGCTCCGTCCATCAAGACTGCCGATATCGGTATCGGTATGGGCATCACCGGAACAGACGTTACCAAGTCCGTTGCGGATATGGTCCTGGCCGATGATAACTTCGCGACCATCGTCAATGCGGTCGAAGAAGGAAGAAAGATCTACGACAACGTCTGCAAGGTCATTCAGTTCCAGTTATCCACGAACCTCTGTGAAGTCATCATCATGTTCGTTGCATCACTGCTTAACTTCACACTGCTGACTCCGGTCCATCTGCTCTGGATCAACATGGTCACTGACTCTCTCCCGGGCCTGGCTCTGGGTATGGAAAAGGCAGAAGGCGATGTCATGCAGAGAAAACCTCGTAATTCCTCTGACGGTATCTTCGCACACGGTGCAGGTGTCGATATGGTATGGCAGGGTATCTATCTTGCGATCATCGAACTGGCTGCATACTTCATCGGTCTGTATCTGGAAAAGGGTACGATCTCCGGCTTCTTCGGTTCCGAAGACTGTGTCAACGCCATCGCTATGGCATTCCTGACCGTCAACTTCGCCGAGATCTGCTGCGCGATCAATATGCGTTCCCAGACGAAGTCCATCTTCAGTGCATCGATGCTGAAGAACTTCAACTGGTGGCTCTTCGGTGCAGTCATCGTCACTGTCGCCATCACACTCTCCGCGATCTATATTCCGGGTCTGTGCACGGTATTCGGTATCACTCCGGGTACGTTCCAGATCAAGGAACTGCTGATCTGTATCGCTCTGGCTCTGACCACGTTCCCTGCGTTCGAGATCGGAAAGGCGATCAGAAGAGGTTCTCTGTCTCACGAAGATTATTAATCTATATATTCACAATCATCCAGGAGCGGTCGCAAGATCGCTCTTTTTATAAAAAAACCGGATCTACTGATCCAGTTTGTGCATGAACAGATTGAGATGTTCCTTGTTGTAGAGACTCAGAAGGAAGTTTTCCTTTGCCTGCGGATAGGTATGATAGATCGAATGCAGGAGTTCCTTGATCTCCTGTCTCTTCGTATATCCGTCGTTCGGGCATCCGGAAGAGATCCTTGGAATGTTCAGTTGCTTGCAGGTCCTTGCGATATCGGATTCGAAGCTGAGACAGAAAGGGCGGATGAAGGTCGTTTCCGAATCGGTCAGATACATTTTGGGATCGAAAGTGGCGATCCTTCCTCCGTAGATCATATTCATCAGAAGCGTTTCGATCGCATCGTCCGCATGATGGGCGAAGGCGACCTTGTTGCAGCCCAGTTCCTTTGCGGCGCGGATGACAGCTCCTTTTTTCAGAGTGGAACACAGACTGCAGTCGATCTTTCCTTTCTTCGTCCTGTTTCGATCCAGGATATCCGCGATCTTTGAAGCTTCGGTATGGATCTCGATCGGATATTGCGAAAACCATTCCAGAAGGGGAGTAAACTCATCTTCTCCGAAATTGAGATCGATATGGACACCGACGATCTCAAAATCCTTGTGATAGGTGTTCCGATAAAGGAACTGATAGAGATACAGCGTATATAGAAGAAGACCGGAATCCTTGCCGCCGGAAAGACCGACAGCGATCCTGTCTTTGTCTTCGATCATACGAAACATGGAATCGGCCTTGCGTACCTGCGCAAGGATCTTTTTCATTGACATACGCTTATTATATATCATGTTATAATCGAAGAGATGGGGAATGTTCTGTTTGTAAATAAACCTTCCGGTATGACATCCTTCGATGTCTGTTTTAAACTGCGCAAGGTCTTACATACAAAAAAGATTGGACATACCGGTACGCTGGATCCTCTGGCGACAGGCGTCATGATCGTCCTTTTCGACAAAGCGACGAAAGCCAATCCTTTCCTGGTATCCGACCGCAAGACCTATCGCTGCGAAGTTCAGCTGGGGATCAGGACCGATACGCTCGATATCGACGGAAACATCATAGAAACATCTTCCTATCATGTCCCGAATAAGGAAGAACTGGATCAGATCCTTTCTTCTTTTCTGGGGGGATCCCTGCAGGAAGTTCCTTTGACCAGTGCAGTCAGCGTCGACGGGAAACGGCTGTATCAGTATCAGAGACAGGGACTGGAAGTTGAGATCCCGAAGCGGATGATAAATGTCTATTCGATCGAACTCGAAGAGATCCTGAATGACGGATTCGTTTTTCGGTGTGAAGTTTCTTCCGGGACCTATATCCGCGCACTGGCGAGAGATATCCTGAAGAAGATGTCACAGATCGGTACGGTCCGGAAACTTCAGAGAACTGCGATCGACACGATCAGGCTGGAAGAATGTGACGATCTGGAGAAGATCCTGAACGGAGAGTATCGCACACATTCCGTCTATGAACTGCTGTCCCAGCGCTATCCTGTCATCTCCTATGAAGATACTGCTGCGATCAGAAACGGGAAAAGGATAAAGCTGGATTCCGATAAGAAACAGGTCCTGATCTGTGACGGAACGGAAGTCCTGGCAGTATATGAAAAAGAAAACGACAGCTATCGCTGCCTGAGAGGTCTGTGGTGAAGATAATCAGGATCGAAAACGAAACATTCAAGATAGAAGAACCGTTGTCCGCGTGTATCGGCTTTTTTGACGGAATGCACAGGGGACATCAGGAACTGATGAAGGAGACGATCGGCTTCGCAGAGAAGAACGGTCTTTCTTCCGCTCTGATCTGTTTCGATCCGGATCCTTACGATCTTCTGCATGAAGAGAAGAACGCACATATCTTCTCTCAGGAACAGAGGATCCGAATGATAGAGAAGTTCGGTTTTGATGTGTGTATCATCATTCATTTTGACGATGAAATGATGAAGATGGACCCGATCGATTTTATAAATAAATACCTGAACCGGATGGACCTGAAATATCTGGTATACGGTTTCGATTTCCGTTTCGGCTATCAGGGAAGAGGAAACAGCGATACATTGAAACGATACGGATCGTTTGAAAGCAGGATGATCCCGGAATATACATACTACGGGACGAAAGTCTCTTCCACACGGATCAAAGACAATCTCCTCAAAGGCAATCTGAAGCTTGTGAACAGGCTTCTCGGATTCGACTATTATCTGAACCTAAAGACAGTAAACTGTTCCCAGAACGGCTCAAAATGGCTCATAGAAGCGATCGTGCCTTATGAGGACGTCCTGATCCCGAAAGAAGGGGTCTATCCGGGACTGTTTGAGATCCGAAACAGACGTTTCTTTATCGAATCCGACTGCAGAAGACAGATCGGTGATCTGTTTGAGATCAGGGTGACACTATGAACGAAGTGTTCCGTGACCGGGCAAAACTGTATTTCAAAGAAAAGGCCGATGACTTCTTTGAGCTGTTGAAACAGGAAGCGACGCAGGGCTTTTTTCTCAATACAAAGAAAGCAGAAAGGGAAGAGATCCTCAAAGAGATCGATTTTCCGATCGAAACAAGCGAACTGACAAACGACAATTTCTATCACAGTGAAGACAATATCGGCAAGACCAGGGCTTATGAGCTGGGACTGATCTATCCGCAGGAGATAGCGGCCTCTCTGACAGTGCGTTATGCGGCTATGGAGAAGGTCAAAGTGATCGTCGATCTCTGTGCTGCACCGGGTGGGAAAACGATCGGGATCATGAACCGCATGAACGAGGATGCGATCTGTATCAGCAATGACGTCAATCATACCCGGGCACAGATCCTCTCATCCAATCTGGAACGCCTCGGACTCGACCAGGCGATCGTCACGTCAAAGGAAGTCTCTGAACTCGCCGATCAGCTCGAAGACTGCGCCGATCTCGTGATCCTCGATGCGCCTTGTTCCGGAGAAGGAATGATCCGCAAGTATCCAGAGATCCTCGAACAGTATTCCCTGAAAAACATTTCCGAGCTGTCTTCGATCCAGAAAGATCTCCTCAGATCGGCCTATCGGATCCTGAAAAAGGGAGGTCAGCTCATTTATTCCACCTGTACCTATGCACCGGAAGAAGACGAGGATCAGGTCCTTTCTTTCCTGAAGGATTACCCGGACATGAAGATGGTAAAGTTGCCGAAGATCGGAGATCCTGTACTGGAAGGTACGATCAAGCTTTCTCCCTTGAACGGTACCGAAGGACAGTTCATCTGTCTGATGAAAAAAGACGGAGATCCCGATAATACGCATATAAAACTGCTGAAAACGGTAAAAGACAGGACGGTTGAAGCATTCCTGAAAGAAAATTTCGATCTGAATGAGCATTATCTCTACGCCTACAAAGACCGATTCTATCTTTCTTTATCTCCTTTACCGGATCTGGGAACGCATGTATTGCGTTACGGGATCTGTGTCGGAGAACTGAAAAACGGAAGACCGGAGCCTTCCCACAGCCTGTATCGGGCAAATTCACTGATCGGCAGATACCGATATTCATATGATCTGAATCCAGAAGAATACGACCGTTACATTCAGGGACTGGAACTGAAAGTCCCGTTAAAGAACGGATTCTATCAGGTCACATATCACGGGCACTCCCTCGGCTTCGGCAAGCTCAGCAACGGGACCCTCAAAAATAAGTATCCGAAAGGATTGAGAAGGGTGATATAATTTCTCTAAAGAGGTTCAATATGGAAACACAGAACAGCGGATTAGGAACATATTCGATCAGCGAAAAGGCGTTCCGTGAGATCGCCTCGATCGCCTGCACACATATCAAAAATATCTATCCTTATCGGAAAGACAAGGAATTTGTGGAATGTGATTTCAGCAAGAACGGAGAACTCACGGTCGACCTGAACGTCCGCGTCAAGAAGGGGATCGATATCGTAAAACTCTGTACCAAAGTCCAGGAAGAAGTGAAGGAAAGTATCCTCCTGATGACCGGCGTAGAACCTAAAACGGTAAACATCGATATCAAAGGATTCGAAACAGAAAAGTAAAACAGATCATGAGTGTAGTGAACCCCTAAAGTTGGACCAACGAAAGGAGGTTCACTTTTTATTTATGAAGTACAGTAAGGAATTCAAATTGGAATGTGTCAGAAGGCACAAGGAGGGAATACCCATTAAGGATCCTCCGG